>ERZ1645185.296-NODE-296-length-21154-cov-7.415565_pt1 | contig 21154 bp, 21 predicted proteins | sample MGYA00575351_ERZ1645185 | MGnify/ENA primary metagenome ERZ1645185 (study PRJEB40838, sample SAMN11284767) | freshwater sediment metagenome | isolation source: river sediment | host: Sediment | place: India: Jana village, Kanpur | collected 2015-12-17 ...
GGCAATTCGGCATCGGGCGGGTTGTCGTACCAGGTCATGCGGGTGAGCTGGAAATCCGGCGTGTCTTTGGTCTGGAAGTGCAGATAGGACAACAGCTTCACCTTAAGCACATCGGCCTCGGAAGGTTCCCATGCCATCGGTATGGCAGGTACTTCGGTTTGCACGGGTTCTTCGGCCGATATCGGCCAAGCCGTGAACAAAGCGAGTGCGAGCAGGTATTTCAACGGCCATCCCTTCTGCGCGACAATGCGGCAAGCCCTGCGCTGGCCAGCGCCCAGAGCACGGCGATGGCGACTAAAGCCAGGGTGCCCACGCTGATGAGCAGCCAGGTGTCGCCGCGGCTGCCGCTGAAGCTGAGTTCGAGATTGCCGGCCATCGCGGCCGAAACCGGCAACCAGAGTGCAGAAGCCAGCAGTGCCACGAACGAAACGGCGCGAAGCCACGTTCCCGGCATGCTGAGCCCGATTGCCGCCGCGGAAGCGGCGCATAGGCCGAGTGCCGTCAGTAGGTTGCCTACGGGCAGGCTTCCGAACAAGTAGGCGCTGAGATAGGGTGCGCCGGAGAGAAGTGACAGCGCTGCGAACAGGGCGATGGCAAACAGGGCTAAAACGGCGGATTTATTCATTTGTTCATGGCGGCAGTAGCGGTGGTGGGTATGGGCGGGAAAGTGGCATGCCGACTCCGCGCATGCTGCATCGATTTCCATAGTAATGGATATGGAATTGATTATTCAAACCTAAAATTACTCCATAGTTCATGCAGATCGTCCATTCATTGCGATTGGCGCGCTCAGGCCAGCCCAAAATTGCTATCATTTGGACATGCGCATTCTGATCAGCAACGACGACGGCATCGAGGCTCCCGGCATCATCGCCCTGGCCGACGGCCTGGCCGCCGCCGGCCACCAGCTGTTCATCGTGGCGCCCGACCGCGACCGCTCCGGCGCATCCAACTCCTTGACTTTGGGCGCCCCGATCCGTGCCCGGAAACTGGCCGAGAACCGCATCAGCGTCACCGGCACCCCGACCGACTGCGTGCATCTGGCCTTGGCCGGACTGCTGCCGGCCGATCCGGACATCGTCCTGTCAGGCATCAACAACACCGCCAACCTCGGCGACGACGTGATCTACTCCGGCACTGTGGCCGCCGCCATGGAAGGCCGCTGCCTGGGACTGCCGGCCATCGCCCTCAGCTGCGCCAGCGGCGACCATAAGCCGAAACACTACGCCAGCAGCGTGCATGTCGCGAAAGTGCTGGTCGAGCGCCTGCTGAACGACCCGTTGCCGGCCGATACCATCCTGAACGTCAATATCCCGGATCTGCCGTGGGACGAGATCAAGGGCTTTGAAGTCACCCGTCTGGGCCACCGTCACCGCGCCGAACCCTGCGTCGAGCAGCTCGATCCGCGCGGGCGCCCGATGTGGTGGATCGGTCCGGCCGGCCCGGAGATGGACGGCGGTCCAGGCACTGATTTTCATGCAGTTAAAAGCGGTTTCGTCTCGATCACCCCCATCCACGTCGATCTGACCCGCTATCAGGCTTTGGAAAAAGTCTCCGGCTGGGTACTAGAACTGGGCAAAGACTGCCGACCATGATCCAACGCATCGAACTGTCAACGCACAGCACGGGCCTGGGCATGACCTCCCAGCGCGCCCGCGACCGCCTGATTGAACGCCTGCGCGAGCAGGGCATCACCGATGAAAACGTGTTGAACGTGATGCGCGCCCTGCCGCGGCATATATTCATCGATGACGCGCTGGCGTCGCGCGCCTACGAGGACACCGCGCTGCCGATTGGCAAGGGCCAGACTATTTCCCAGCCTTGGGTGGTGGCGAAGATGACCGAGGCGCTAATCGCCGGGAAGATGCCGAAAACAGTGCTGGAAATCGGCACCGGCTCTGGCTACCAGACTGCGGTATTGGCCGGTCTGGGTATCCATGTATTTACCGTCGAGCGCATCGATGAACTGCTGCGTTCGGCGCGTCCTCGGTTCCGGCAACTGAAGTTCAACGAATTGATCCGCTCCAAACATGACGATGGCAATCTCGGTTGGCCCGAACATGGCCCGTATGACGGCATCATCGTCACCGCCGCAGGCGCTTCGCTGGTCAAGCCGCTGCTACAACAACTGGCAGATGGCGGTGTGCTGGTTGCGCCGGTCGGAGCAGGCAGCAAGCAAACCTTGCTCAGGGTTGAAAAAACCGACGGCCAGACGAATGAACAGGATCTGGGTCCGGTCAGTTTCGTGCCGTTGCTGCCGGGAGTGCTGTAATGACGGTGTTCCGCAACCTGTACGAACGCGCCATCCTGTGGTCGGCACACCCCAAAGCGCCTTGGTATCTGACCTTCATTAGTTTCATCGAGGCCATTTTTTTTCCGGTGCCTCCGGAAGTGATGCTGGCGCCGATGTCGCTGGCGCAGCCGAAAAAGGCATTCTGGTTCGCTACCCTGAGCTTGGCTGGCTCAATGGTCGGCATGTTCATCGGCTACGCACTTGGCCTGTACGCCATCGATCTGGCGATGCCCCTGGTCGATAAGTTGGGATTCGCTGCCCAGTTCGATGACATCAAGCGCCAGGCCGATGCCAATGGCTTCTGGCTACTGCTATTGGCCGGATTCACGCCGATTCCGTTCAAGGTCTTCACCATCGCCTCCGGGGCGGTCGGCATGCCGTTGCTGCCGTTCTTCTTCGGGGCACTGATTGGCCGCGGCAAGCGTGTGTATCTGGTGGCCGTTGCGATCTATCTCGGCGGTGAAAAGGCCGAAGCGAAACTGCGCCAGTACATCGAGCCGATCGGCTGGAGCGCGCTGCTGCTGTTTGCCGGCCTCATCGGCTATTGGCTGCTGAAATGAAAGCCCTGCGCACTGCCTTGAAAATGGCGCTTATCGGCACGCTGACACTGGCCGCCTGCCAGTCCGGTTATCAGACCACGCAGAATAAGAAAGCGCAGGCAGCGCCGGCGTCGACCAAACCTGCCACGCAGAAAAAATCCGATAAACCGCCGCTTTCAGGCGAGTCCTACACCGTACAGGCAGGGGATACCGTATTCGGCATCGCTTTCCGCGCCGGCCTGAACTACCGCGACGTCGCAGCATGGAACGGCATCGAGGAACCCTACACCATTAGGGTCGGGCAACGGCTGCGGTTGAGCCCGCCAACGAGTGCCACACGCCCGGAACCGAAGGCGCAGAGCGCTCCGAAAACAACGCAGAGCATGACGACTGCGCCCCCGGCAGAGCAGCCGGTCACGGCGAAAGCGCAGGAGCCGGTACTGTCCGACATCGCCTGGCAATGGCCGACCGAGGGCGAAATCATCGGCCGTTTCGTGGTCGATGACAAAACCCGGCAGGGCATCAATATCGCCGGCAAACCGGGGCAGAAAATCCTTGCCGCCGCTGACGGCACGGTGGTGTATTCCGGCACCGGCCTGATCGGTTACGGCGAATTGCTGATCGTCAAACACGGCAATCAGTGGATTTCCGCGTACGCCCACAATTCCAGGCGCCTGGTTGCCGAGGGCGTCAAGGTCAAGGCCGGGCAGCATATCGCCGACATGGGCGATACCGGCAGCATCAGCACCATGCTGCATTTCGAGATACGCCGGAACGGCAAGCCGGTCGATCCGTTGCTGTATCTTCCACCACGATGAAAGAACGCCCGGAATACCGGGCGTTTTTCCGCAAGCCAATCAGACGGATCAGGGCGTTTTCTTGACCTCGGCGATCCAGCGGTCGATTTTCGCTTCCAGCACCGGCAACGGCACGCTGCCGTCCTTCAACACTTCGGCATGGAAAGCGCGCGGATCGAATTTGTCGCCCAGTTCGGTCTTGGCCTTCACCTTCAGTTCCTGGATCTTCAGTTCGCCGATCTTGTAGGCCAGAGCCTGGCCGGGAATGGCGATATAGCGTTCGGCCTCGGCCACCGCATCGGTGTTCTCGACCGCTGAATTGGCCTTCATGTATTCGATGACCTGTTCGCGGGTCCAGCCCTTGCTGTGCAGGCCGGTATCGACCACCAACCGGATGGCGCGCCAGAGTTCACCCTGCAGGCGGCCGAAGTACTGGTAGGGGTCGGTGTAGACGCCGAGCTCCTTGCCCAGCGATTCGGCGTACAGGCCCCAACCTTCTATGAAAGCTGTCTCGCCGCCGAAGCGGCGGAAGGCCGGAACGCCTTGGAGTTCCTGTTGGATGGCGATCTGGAAGTGATGGCCGGGGATGGCTTCGTGCAGGTACAGGTCTTCCGCGTCCCAGGTCTTGCGTGTCGGCAGATCAAAGGTGTTGACGTAGAAAATGCCCGGGCGCGAGCCGTCTTCGCTGGGCGGGAAGTACTGGCCGCCTGCCATCGATTCGGCGCGGAACGGTTCGACCGGACGGATCTCGAAGCCGGCTTTCGGCAGCAGCGAGAACTGTTCGGGGACTTTCAGGTCGATTTTCGCGCGCAAGGCGTCATAGGCGTCCAGAAGTTCCTTTTCGCTCTTGAATTCGAATTGCTTGTCGGTGGTCATGAATTTGAAGAACGCCTGCAGATCGCCCTCGAAGCCGACCTGCTTCATCACTTCGCGAATTTCGCCATGGATGCGCGCCACTTCCTTCAGCCCGATCTCATGGATCTCGGCCGGCGTCAGGTCGGTCGTGGTCTGGGTCTTGGCGTTGAACGCGTACCAGGCTTCGCCATCCGGCAATGCGCTGAGCGACACGCTGTCGCGGGTGGCCGGCAGGTATTCATCGGCGACGAAGGTGCGCAGGCGCTTGTAGGCCGGCATCAGCTGTTCGGCGATCATCACACGGTAGGCTTCGGTCAGACGTTTCTGGTCTTCGGCGCTGAATTCCTTGGGCATATTGCTGATTGGGCCCCAGAACGTGGTCTTGGACGGATCGTCGTTGATGATGGCGTCGAGCTGCGGAATCACCTTCAGCATCAGCGCTTTCGGCTGCACCACGCCGGCCTTCATGCCTTCGCGCATGTTGGCGATGGCCTGATCGTAGATGGCCGGGATCGCCGCGCCGCGTTTCAGCCAGTTATCGTAGTCTTCGACGGTCTTGAACGGCTGTGCGCTGGTGCCGGAGCCAAGCATCGGGAAGAACGTGGCGACGTTATTGAACTGGTCGATCGGCAGCATCCAGACCGGGTACTTTTCGCTTTCCAGCGCCAGTTCGCGTTCGCGCACGAAGATTTCATAGCTGATCCTGCCCGGGCCTTCCAGGCGCGTGCCGTCGAGTGCCAAGGCCTTGTCCAGCCAGTTCCTGTTCAGCTCGTGGACCTGTTTGCGGTAGTCGGCGGCGAAGAAATTCGGCAGTTCCGCGTTGTAACGGGCATCGCCGATGAAGGTGGCGTTGATCGGGTTGAGCTTGAGGTTGGCTTCCCAGTAGTCGGCGTACAGCTGGTCCAATTCGGCGGCCAGCTTGGCCTGGTCGACCACGGCGGTTTCGGTGCCGGATGCCGGCGTACTGTTCTGGTTGCAGGCGCTCAGGCCGGCGGCGATGGCAATGGCGATGACGAGCGGGCGGAGAGTCATGGGATGTCCTTAGGGCTTGTTGAAGGGTGGGCATTGCGATGCAGCAATTCGGCGTTCTGGTGGCCAAGATACCAATGGATGCCACGGCGGGCCGCGTACAGCAGGGGAATCAACGCGATCGCCGCCAGCATCTTATAGGCGTAATTCAGGCTGGCGACCGCGAAAAACAGATTATAGCTCCATTGCTGGGGACCGAGCACGAACGCGATGTACAGCACCGTAAAGCTGTCAATCAGCTGTGAAACCGCGGTGGAGCCGGTCGCGCGCAGCCAGATCATGCCCTTGCCGGTTTTTCGGCGGATCAGGCTGAAAACCGACACATCGATCAGCTGCGCCAGCAGGAACGCGACCACCGAGCCGCCGATGGTCCAAAGCCCCTGTCCGAATATGGCTGCGAAGGCTTTTTGCAGGTCGGGAACGCCCTGGTCCTTGTTGGCGCCGATCCACCACTCGGCCGGTGCCAGGTGGATGGCGGCATAGGCGAACAGGAAGCCGTACAGGATCAGCGCGACTGCGACGAAGCTGATGAAACGTACTCCGCGCCGGCCGAAGTATTCGTTGATGATGTCGGTCATGATGAACACCACCGGCCACAGCAGGGTGCCGGCGGTGAAGTTCAGTGAACCGGTCTGCCCGAACAGGTTCCATTCGAACGGCGCGATGCCGAGCGTGGTTTCCAATGCGAAGATCTTGACGCCGATGAATTCGGCCAGCACCGCGTTGACGCAGAAAAACGCCGCCAGGAAAACATACAGCTTCTGCGGCTTGTCCAGTTGCACGCCGGTTATGGTCTGCTGAACGGGATTTTATCCGGCGCGACCGCACCTCCGGAAATGATGAAGGCCATGGCCTGGTCGGCGGTCCAGTCGGTCGGAATCAGTTGGCTGACCGGCACGATCTCCAGATATCCGGAAGTCGGGTTCGGCGTGGTCGGCACGTACACCGCCGCCAATTCCTCGCCGCTGATTTCATCGGTCAGGATGCGGGTGACGAAGCCGACCGATTTCATGTTCTCGTGCGGGAAGTTGATCAGCACCACGCGCTGGGTTCCGTCCGGCTTGGTCTGCAGCATGTCGAGCAGTTTGCGGGCGCTGCCGTAGATGGTCTTGGCCAGCGGAATCCTGCCAATCAGGGTCTCGAACCAGCCCAGCAGGCGTTGGCCGATGACGCGCCGGGTCATCAATCCGACCGCCACAATGAACAACACGGTGACCACGATGCCGATCGCGGTCTGCGCCCAGGGCTGCGCCAACCAGTCGAACATGCGCGGATTGCTTTGCGCCAGATGCGCGCTCAACGGCCCGATCAGTGGACGGCTGAGATCCGACAACAGGCTGAATACGAAGGTGAAAACGATGATCACCAGCCAGATCGGAATCAGCGTCAGCAAGCCGGTTAGGAAATACGTCTGCAGTCTTTTCATGGGGCAGTATAAACCGTCAGTTCAGCAGGGTGGCCATCTTCCGGCGGTAAGCACGAACCAGATCATCATCGTCGATGGTGTTGAAGGCCTCCAGCAGCAGCTTCTTCGGCAGGCCATCGGCATAGTTACGGTTCAGGCGCAGCAGATCGAGCAGCTGCGCCAGACCTTTTTCGGCCTGTCCCTGTGTCAGCTGGCGTAGCCCGAGCAGATGGTGCGCCTCATAGTCATCCGGATCGGAGGCGATAGCGGCCTCCAGAACCTCGATCGGCGGCGCATCTTTGACCCGTTCGGCCAGATCGATCCGCGCCCGAGCCTTGGCGATGCGCTCGTCCACGGCTAGGTTGGCAGGCAACGCATCGAAAACGGCCAGCGCTTCGGCGTAGGCCTGAGTCGCGGTCAGGGCCAGGCCGAGTTCAAGCTTCAGCCCGTCATCATCGGGCGCTTCCCGCACCGCGTGGCGCAGGCGCACGAGCTCCTGATGCGGATCTACAGGTTCGGTGCCGGAAGCAGGGCCGGTTTCGGCCTCGGCCGGCTCCGGGTTCGGCACGATCTGGTGGTGATTGAGGAATTCCTTGAGCTGGGATTCGGTCAGCGCACCGGGAAATCCGTCGACGATCTTGCCGTCTTTCAGCAGCATCAGGGTCGGAATCGATTTGATCTGGAAATAGCCGGCCAGCTGCTGTTGCTTGTCGACATCGACCTTCGCCAGCAGGAAGGCGCCGTGGTATTCGGCGGCCAGTTTTTCCAGGACCGGACCGACCTGTTTGCACGGTCCGCACCATTCGGCCCAGAAATCGACCAGTACTGGTGTGTTTTTAGAGGCAATGATGACATCCTGCTCGAAGCTGTCGAGCTTGGCGTCAAAGACATAAGCGTTAGTCATGGCTGTTTCCAACGGAGGGCTTAAGCCTTGATTTGCGGCAACAGGTTGGCCATTTCAAGAGCGGTCATGGCGGCATCCCAGCCTTTGTTGCCGGATTTGCCGCCGGCGCGGGCGATCGCCTGCTCGGTGTTTTCGGTGGTGACCACGCCGAACACCACCGGTACGCCGGTCTGCAGGCCGGCGGCGGCAATGCCCTTGGCGGCTTCGTTGCAGACGTAATCGTAATGCGTGGTCTCACCTCGGATGACCGCGCCGAGGCAGATTACCGCCTGGTAACTTCCGGTCTGTGCCAGCTTGAGCGCGGTCAGTGGCAGCTCGAAGGCGCCCGGCACCCGCACCGAATCGATGGCATCGGCCGCCACACCATGCCGATGCAGGCAATCCAGTGCGGCTCCGTGCAGACGTTCGGTGATGAAATCGTTGAAGCGTGCGGTAACCACCGCGATGCGCAGGGATTGGCCGTTCAGGGTGCCTTGCAGGTTCATGACATGCTCTCGATCGGGGGCATGACATCGATGCTATGCCCGAATTTACGGTTTTTGGTCAGGAGGTAATGGTGGTTGACGCCGTTGGCGGCGACCGAAAGGGGTTTGCGGACAATATGCCTCTGCCGCATGGCGCTGATGGCCTGCAGTTTATCCGGATTGTTGGTCATCAGTTGCAGGTCGTGGACCCCGAAATAATCGAGGATCTGGTTGGCCATGGTGTAATCGCGGGAATCGGCCGGGAATCCGAGCCGGATATTCGCCTCCACGGTATCCAGACCCTGATCCTGCAGCTGGTAGGCCTTGATCTTATTGAACAGGCCTATGCCGCGGCCTTCCTGGCGCAGGTAGATGACGATGCCGGAACCTGCCTGCTCGATCTGCGCAATGGACTGCTGCAGTTGGCTTCCGCAGTCGCAGCGCATGGAACCCATGACGTCACCGGTAAAGCATTCGGAATGCACCCGGACCAAAGTGCCCGGTTTTTTCAGATCCTGCAACGGACCTTTGACCATGGCCAGATGCTCTTCACCGAGCAGATCCGAGCGGAACACATACAGGGTGAAGTCGCCGGCATCGGTCGGCATCGGCGCCGGCTCCACGGCTGAAATCAGCGATTCGTTGCGCTTGCGCCAGGCCAGCAGGTCGGCGATGGATATGATTTTCAGGCCGTGCTCTGCGGCGAACACTTCCAGATCCGGAAGACGTGCCATTTCGCCGTCGTCCTTGATGATTTCGCAGATCACCCCGGCCGGCGGGAAACCGGCAAGCCGAGCCAGATCGACCGCTGCCTCGGTGTGGCCCTGGCGCTTGAACACGCCGCCGTTTTCGGCGATCAGCGGGAATATATGCCCCGGCCGGTTGAAGGCATCGGCACCGATGTCCGGATTGGCCAGCAGTTGCAGGCAAAGCGCACGGTCACCGGCGGAAATGCCGGTGCTGGCGTTCTCGCGGGCATCGACCGAAACGGTGAAGGCGGTACGCATCGATTCGGTGTTGCGCGCAACCTGCAATGGCAGGTCCAGACGGGCGGCGCGTTCGGAGGTGATCGGCGCACAGACCAGGCCGCGGCCGTAGCGGATCATGAAGTTGACCGCTTCCGGAGTGGCAGTGGCCGCCGGCATCAGCAGATCGCCCTCGTTCTCGCGGTTTTCATCATCGACCACGATGATCATCCGGCCTGCCCGCAATTCGGCCAAGGCGGTTTCGATGCTGCAAAGGGCAGAGGCGCTCATGGCGCGGGCTCCAGTGCTTTCCAGGCCCTGACCAGATTCGGGTCGGCCTTGAGCAGGTTTTCTACGTACTTGCCCAGCATGTCGGTTTCCAGGTTGACCGCATCGCCGACCGCTTTGCCGGCGAGCGTGGTGCGTTGCAGGGTGTGCGGAATGATCGATACGGTGAATTCGGCATCCGACAGGGCGGCAATGGTCAGGCTGATGCCATCGACCGCAATCGAGCCTTCGCCGATCAGGTATCTGCGCAGTTCCGGCGCGAATGCGATTTGGATCAGCCAATTATCGCCGGTCACGGCGATGTCGAGGATGCGCCCGATGCCGTTGACATGGCCCTGCAGCAGATGTCCGCCCAAGCGGTCACCCAGGCGCATGGCCAGTTCCAGATTCACTGTGGAGCCGGCCTGCAGCTTGCCGGTGGTGGTTTTCGCCAGTGTCACCGGTATCGCGTGCGCGCTGAAGCCCTCGGCATCAACCCGGGTGGCGGTCAGGCAGACGCCATTGACGGCGATGGAGTCGTCAACCCGGATCGCGCCGGCCAGTTCCGGGCAGCGGATGTGCAGGACATGGCCATCCACCCGGGTTTCGACACCCTGGACGCGGCCTATGCATTGGATCAATCCGGTAAACATGGTTCACAAACGTCCGGTCAGGACGATATCGTCGCCGAGAGGGGTGTATTTTACGTGGTTTAAGGTGATGCGATGGTGTAAATCGCGCAATCCGTAATCGCCGAGCGCCGCAAGACCGGTTCCGAGATAGCTCGGATTCAGGTAATGGCTGATCCGTTGCACCCGTCCGGCCCGCAGGAACGCCGTCGCCAGCCCTGCGCCGCCCTCGAGCAGCAGATTGCAGATGCCGTCCTGATACAGCGCCGACAGCGCCTCATCCAATCTGCCGCCGATGAACACCCGGGTCCGGACGGCATCGGCATCGCTCAGCAGTCGGCAGTCCGGCGGGATGTCACCGGATTGTGAAAAAACCACCCGCACCGGCTGCGGGCCGGCGTAGTCGGGCAGACGCACCGTCAGCTTCGGATCGTCTTGGCGCACGGTGCCGGCGCCGACGGCGATCGCCATGTGCGAGGCGCGCAAGCGGTGCGCATGTTCCCGGGCTTCAGCGCCTGTTATCCACTGCGATTGGCCGTCCGGCATGGCGATACGGCCATCGAGGGTGCCGGCCAGCTTCAGGTGCACGAACGGAAAGCCGGTGCGCTGGTTATGGAAAAACACCTCGTTGAGCTGTTCGCTTTCATCGGCCAGCACGCCGGTGATGACCTCGATACCGGCCTCGCGCAGCATCCGGATGCCTCGACCGGAAACAGCCGGATTGGGGTCTTCGTTGGCGATGACCACCCGTTGCACGCCCTCGGCAATCAGGCGCTGTGCGCACGGAGGGGTTCGCTTGCCCTGATGGCAGCACGGCTCCAGATTCACATAGACGGTGGCGCCTTGAACCGGCTCAGCGGCATGTTCAATGGCATCCAGTTCGGCATGCGACTGCCCGGGCTGGCGGTGAAAGCCTTCGGCGATGACGCGGCCGTCCTTCACGATCACGCAGCCGACCATCGGGTTGGGCCAGGTACGGCCCTGCGCACGCCTGGCCAACTCCAGCGTGCGCGCCATGTGGCCTGTGTGCGGCATCAGGGGCCTTTGTAGACGACGCCGCCCTTCATCACGAAGGCGACATCCAGAGTGGCTTGGATGTCCTGGGTCGGGTCCTTGGGCATGGCAATGATGTCGGCGTACATGCCGGGTTTCACCTGCCCGATATCGTTCGAGCCGATGACTTTGGCGGCATTGAACGTGGCGGCTTGCAGGGCATAGGCGGCCGGCATGCCGGCCTCGACCATGAACACGAATTCCTTGGCGTTATCGCCGTGCGGTCCGACGCCGGCATCGGTGCCGAACGCGATCGGTACGCCGGCCTTGTAGGCGTTGGCGGCGGTGGTCTGGATTTGCGCACCGATACGGGCGGCTTTCGGACGCACGACCTCCGGGAAGTATCCGTCGATTTTCGCTTTCTCGGCAACGAACCTGCCGGCACTGATGGTCGGCACGTACCAAGTGCCGTTCTTCTTCATCAATGTCATCACTTCCTCGTCCATGTAGGTGCCGTGCTCGATCGATGTCACTCCGCCGATGACCGCGCGTTTCATGCCTTCCTTGCCGTGCGCATGGGCGGCGACTTCATAACCGTAATCGTTGGCGGTTTCGACCACCGCCTGGATTTCCTCGATGGTGAACTGCGGTGCATCGCCGCTTTTGGCATAACTCAGGACGCCGCCGGTTGCGGTGATCTTGATGACATCCGAGCCTTCCTTGTAGCGTTGGCGTACGGCCTGGCGTGCGTCGTCGGTGCCGTTGATGACTCCCTCGGTCGGGCCGGGCGGGCCGATGATGTGCGACAGTTCGGCGTTGTAGCCGTTGGTCGGATCGGCATGGCCGCCGGTGGTGCCGATCGCCTTGCCGGCGGCCCAGATGCGCGGCCCGTCGATCAGGCCTTGATTGATGGAATCGCGCAGGGCCGGAATGATGTTGCCGCCGAGGTCGCGGACGCTGGTGAAGCCGGCCATCAGGGTTTTCTTCGAGAAGCCGACCGAGCGGTAGGCGAAGTTTTCGACATTGAGGCGGAACTCGTCGCTGTAACTGCTCGGGCTGGATTGATCGGACAGGTGCACATGCAGGTCGATGAAGCCCGGGCTGCAGCTCATGCCGGCTAGGTTGATGCTTCTGGCGCCGGCTACGGGGGCGTGCCCGTCCAAGACCTGGGTGATGCGCGCGCCATCGACCACGATGGTTTTCGGGCCGGTCATCCGGCCGCTGGCGGAATCGAACAGTTTGCCGCAGTGCACGGCCAGGGTTTCGGCACTGGCTGCGGGAGCGGCCAGGACGGTCAATACGGCGAGGACAGACAGATGGGTGCGATGCATGGCGGCTCCGGTCAATACGGCGTGAACAAGGTCATTGAAAAGTTTAGCGTAGTTTGACAGCATGGGGCGTCCGTATTGGAGTCATGCATGACGATTTCGCTGTTCCAGCCGATCCAGATCGGCGATTCACTCCTGCCCAACCGCATTTTCATGGCACCACTGACGCGTATGCGCGCCAGCCAGCCCGGCGACATTCCCAACGCCCTGATGGCCGAATACTACGGCCAACGCGCCGGCGCCGGTCTGGTGATCAGCGAAGCCAGCCAGATTTCACCGGAAGCCAAGGGCTATGCCGATACGCCCGGCATCTACAGTGCCGAGCAGGTCGCAGGGTGGAAACTGACCACCGAGGCCGTACACAGAGCCGGTGGCCACATCGGCATGCAGCTCTGGCATGTCGGCCGGGTTTCACACAGCAGCCTGCAGCCCGATGGGCAGGCTCCGGTATCGGCCTCCGACCGTCCGTACGAGAACAAAACCACCTTGAAAGACGAAAACGGCAAGGTCTACCGGGTGCCGTGCAGCACGCCGCGGGCGCTGCGCACCGAGGAAATCCCGCGCCTGCTGGAAGATTACCGGCATGCCACCCGTTGTGCGCGCGAAGCGGGTTTCGATATGGTCGAGATCCATGCCGCGCATGGCTACCTGCTGCATCAGTTCATGTCGGCCGAAAGCAATTTCCGCGATGATGCCTATGGTGGCAGTCTGGAAAACCGCGCGCGACTGTGCCTGGAAACGGTCGACGCCGTTGTCGGTGAATGGGATGCGGCGCATGTCGGCATCCGTATCTCTCCGCTGGGCATTTTCAATGGCCTGAACGATAGTGCCGGTGAAGCCATGGGCCTGTACCTTGCGACCGAGTTTGCCAAACGCGGGCTGGGTTATCTGCATCTGTCGGAGCCGGATTGGGCCGGCGGCCCGGCCTTATCGGACGATTTCCGCATTAGATTACGCGCGGCGTTTTCGGGCGTGATCGTGGTCGCCGGCAATTACACACTGGAAAAAGCGCAGCCATTGCTCGATGCCGGCCTGATCGATGCCGTGGCCTTCGGTCGGCCGTTCATCGCCAATCCCGACCTGCCCAAGCGTTTAGAGCAAGGGCATCCGCTCAATGAAGGGCGGATGGCTTTGTATTACGGCGGTGGAGCGGAGGGTTATACCGATTATCCGGTTTGGCAGGGTTGATGGAGTGTTTGAGCCGTGATGTGAAGTGATGCCGGCAGGAATCCGTTCTCAGGGAACGGTTGCGTGCCAATCAATCACTGATGCCACCGTAACAACCGCCGCCGGAAGAACCGTCCGAGCAATTCGATGAGTCCGAGTGCGTGCCTGTGGTGCCTGCATACCCGAATCTTTTGCAGCTGCGTTGGAACGGGCTTGATTGGCGCGGAAAATGAGAAACATGATGATGCAAAGAATCGTGAAAATCGAGACCCCAATTGCGATTTTTGAGGTCATCAAAAGCCTTTAGCTTTGAATGGATGCGAGTAAAAAAGGGGCTAGTTTGCCAGTTGTAAGTAGGGATACTGTTAACCATTTCTGGTTAAACACTGCTTTATGTGCTGAGTCTATCTAGTGTTTTTATTGTTTGTGAATCACTTTGTTTTATTTGCTGGATCAAGAACCACGATAAACAAAGTTGCTATAGGACCAAGCAGGAGCGACAAGACAAACCAATTTAAACCACTTCGCATCTTGCTTTGCGCCAAACCGGCGTTGATTAGGGCTAGAGTTCCCCACCCGACAGCAAAACCGCCACTTCCGTCATAGTCCATATTACCTCCAAGGCCAAATTGCATTTGAGCGCGTCACCAAGTCAATATCTGGATTATTGGCGGATATCAGGCAAGTGTAAAGATGAGACGTGGTCAGCAGTGCCCTCCGAGCAGGATTTACTGTCTTAAATCAGGCGCATAAGGTAATCTATAGGGCGTTAATCCTGACTTTTAAGCCGCCCATGTCCGCCCTCGCCGAAACCGCCGAATACCCACCGCAAGTCATTGAAAAACAAGCCCAGGCCTTCTGGCAAAGCGCGCGTGCCTTCGAGGTCAACGAGCAGTCGGCGCTACCGAAGTACTACTGCCTGTCGATGCTGCCGTACCCGTCCGGGGCGCTGCACATGGGCCATGTCCGCAATTACACCATCGGCGATGTCATCAGCCGCTTCAAGCGCATGCAGGGCTTCAACGTGCTGCAGCCGATGGGTTGGGACGCGTTCGGGCTACCGGCCGAGAACGCCGCCATCAAGAACAAGACCGCGCCGGCCAAGTGGACCTACGCCAATATCGACCATATGCGCAGGCAATTGCAGAGCCTGGGTTATGCCATCGATTGGACCCGCGAACTGGCCACCTGCACACCGGAATACTACCGTTGGGAACAACTGATGTTCACCCGCCTGTTCAACAAGGGCATCGTCTACCGCAAGAACTCGGTGGTGAACTGGGACCCGGTCGATCAGACCGTGCTGGCCAACGAGCAGGTCATTGATGGCCGCGGCTGGCGCTCCGGGGCTTTGGTGGAAAAACGCGAGATTCCGCAGTGGTTCCTGAAAATCACCGATTACGCGCAGGAATTGCTGGACGGTTTGGATACGCTGAGCGGCTGGCCGGAATCGGTCAAGACCATGCAGCGCAACTGGATCGGGCGCAGCGAAGGCCTGGAGATCGCCTTTGCGGTGGAAAACGGCGAACCGCTGACCGTGTTCACCACCCGTCCGGACACCCTGATGGGCGTGACTTACCTGGCGGTGGCCGCCGAGCATCCGCTGGCTTTGCAGGCCGCGCAGGGCCACCCGGAGCTGGCTGCCTTCATCGAAACCTGCAAACAGGGCGGGGTGTCCGAGGCCGAGCTGGAAACCCAGGAAAAGAAGGGCATGGCCACCGGTGTGTACGCCGTGCATCCGGTTTCCGGCGAGAACATTCCGGTCTGGGTCGCCAACTTCGTGCTGATGGGCTACGGCACCGGCGCGGTGATGGCGGTGCCCGGCCACGACCAGCGCGATTTCGAGTTCGCGAACAAATACGGACTGGCCATCAAACAGGTCATTTCGGTGCCGGGCCAGGCTTTCGCTGCCGAGAGTTGGCAGGATTGGTATGCCGATAAAACCGCCGAAGGCATGACGGTCATCAACTCCGGCGCATTGGACGGCATGGACTACAGTCAGGCCTTCGAACACCTGAAACATGAATTGGTCGGCAACGGCAAAGGCGCGCATCGCGTGAATTTCCGCCTGCGCGATTGGGGCGTTTCACGCCAGCGCTACTGGGGTTGCCCGATTCCGATGGTGTATTGCGGCGCCTGCGGCGCGGTGCCGGTGCCAGAAAATCAATTGCCGGTGGTATTGCCGGAAGATGTGGCGTTCGCCGGTACCGGTTCGCCGATCAAGACCGATCCCGAATGGCGCAAGACCTGCTGTCCGCAATGCGGCGGCGCCGCCGAGCGCGAAACCGACACTTTCGACACCTTCATGGAATCGAGCTGGTATTACGCGCGCTACACCTCGCCCGGCGCGCAGGATCTGGTCGATGAACGCGCCAATTACTGGCTGCCGGTCGATCACTACATCGGCGGTATCGAACACGCGATCATGCACCTGATGTATTTCCGTTTCTACCACAAGCTGATGCGCGATGCCGGCCTGGTCAGCAGCGACGAGCCAGCCAGCAACCTGCTGTGCCAAGGCATGGTCATCGCCGATACGTTTTACCGGACGGAAAGCGACGGCTCGAAAACCTGGTTCAATCCGGCCGATGTCGCAATCGAGACCGATGCACGCGGCAAGCTGGCCGGCGCCACCCTGATCGCCGACGGACAACCGGTGCAGATCGGCGGCACCGAAAAAATGTCGAAGTCCAAAAACAACGGTGTCGATCCGCAGACCATGGTCGATAAATTCGGCGCCGACACCGTGCGTCTGTTCTCGATGTTCGCGGCCCCACCCGAGCAGAGCCTGGACTGGAGCGAATCCGGTGTTGAGGGCATGTACAGGTTCCTGCGCCGTCTGTGGGCGCAAGTTGGCAGGCACGCCGACCAGGGCGCATGCCCGCCCTTGGATGCCGAAGCGCTCAGTGCCGAAGCCAAGGGCCTGCGCCGGCAACTGCACGAAACCATCAACAAGGTCGCTGACGACTACGGGCGCCGGCTGACTTTCAACACCGCCATCGCGGCGGTGATGGAATTGATGAACGCAACCGCCAAATTCGACGCCAAGACCGGCAACGAGCGCGCGCTGCTGCATGAAATCTACGAAACCGTGGCTTTGCTGCTCAATCCGATCACGCCGCACATGGCGCATGCGCTCCGGATCCGCCTCGGTCATCCGGAAACCGTGCTGGAAACGCTGCCGTTTCCCGTGGCCGATGCTTCCGCCCTGGTCCGCGACAGCGTTGCCTTGGCGGTGCAGGTCAACGGCAAACTGCGTGCCACCATCGAAACCGCACAGAACGCCAGCAGGGAGCAGGTCGAACAGCAGGCCTTGAACGAACCGAACGTGCTGCGTTTCATCGACGGCCTGACGGTAAGGAAGGTGATCGTGGTGCCGAACAAGATCGTCAACATCGTGGCGTCGGCCTGATGCGCGGGTTGGCGGTAGCCGCGATGCTGGTGCTGGCGGGCTGCGGCTTCCAGCCGAGCAACATCGTGCAGCTGAACGAGCAGTCCGGCCCGTTCCGGGTCAGCGCCGACAATGTCTACAGTCCACTTGCGGACAACATCGAGCGCGCGTTGAGCGCCACCGGCGCGCGCCTGGCGCAATACGACGAACCGGCCTACCGGATCGTGATCGCCAGCGAAGAAACCAGTACCCGCGCGCTATCGATCAACGAATTCGCCCAGGTCCGCGAGTACGTGATCCGCTACGCCGTGCAGTATTCGCTGCTCGATCCGCAGGGCAAAGTCCTGATCGACCGCCAGTCCGTGGAACTGCGCCGGGTCTACACCTACGACGCCCAGCTTTCCGCCGGTTCGCCGGCCGAGGAAGCCCTGCTCAAGCGCGAGATGCAGGCCGAAATGATCCGCGCCATCCTGCGCCGGACCAGCGTCGTGCTGAAGCCCGAGGTACCATGAGCACCGGCTCCGAGAGCTTTCTGCGGGCTCTGGCCAAAGCCGAGTTGAAACCGGTCTATCTGATCGCCGGACAGGAAGCGCTGCTGGTGCAGGAGTGCTGCGATGCCCTGCGCAGCCGTTTGCGCGGGGACGGGTTCAGCGAGCGAATCGTGATCGAGACCGATGACGGCGGCTTCAGCTGGGATGAGCTGCAGCATCAGGGTGCCAGCATGAGCCTGTTCGCCAGCCGACGCCTGCTCGATCTCCGCTTGCCGACCGGTAAACCGGGCAAAGAGGGTTCGCAGGCCATCATCGAATACTGCGCTTCGCCGCCGCCGGATACCGTGCTGTTGATCAGTTGCATGGAATGGAGCGCCAAACACGGCGGCAAGTGGTCGGAGGCCATCGAGCAATGCGGCCAAATGGTGACGGCGGCACCGGTCAGGGCCTCGGATATCGGTGCCTGGATCGGGCAGCGCATGCAGGCCAACGGCATCCGCGCATCCGATGAAGCCCTGCAGATTCTGAACCAACGCATCGAAGGCAATCTGCTGGCGGCCGATCAGGAGATCCGGAAGCTGGCGATGCTCGGCGTCAAGGGCGACATCAACGCCGAACAGATGCGGCAATGGGTGTCGGACAGCAGCCGGTTCGATGTATTCAAGCTGGTCGACGCCTGCTACGACGGCGATTTCGCGCGTGCCGGCCGCATCCTGAAAGGCCTGCGGGCCGAAGGCGAGCAGGTGCCGGCGCTGCTGCCGGTAATCGGCAAGGAATTGATGAACCTCGCCCATTATGCGCAAGTCAAGGAAAGCGGCGGGCGTGCGCAGGCGGCGATGCAGGCCGATAAGCACTGGCAAAGCAAACAGGCGCAGATGCTGCGGATGCTTGATCACGGCAACCGCGGTCTTTTCGAACGTCTGGTCAGCCAGCTCGCCGAAGTCGACCTGATGTCGAAAGGCCGCAGGGCCGGCGATGCCTGGGTCGGATTGGAACGGGTGCTGGCGCAGTGGGCGAACGGCAAGACCCGCAGCAGCGTGCGCGTGTGCGCCTGATCATCCTTTACGGTGGCACCTTCGATCCGATCCACAACGGCCATCTGGCCGTGGCTACCGCGGCGCAGGATGCGTTCCGGACCGATGTCATCTTCCTGCCCGCAGCCGACCCGCCGCATCGTCCACCGGCATCCGCCAGCTCGTCGCAGCGCGCCGAGATGGTCGAGTTGGCCATCTCCGGGCATCCGGGTTTTTCCTGCGACCGGCGTGAACTGCGTCGCGCAGGGCCTTCGTACAGCCTGTTGAGCCTGCGCGAATGGCGAGCCGAGACCGGTCCGAGGCAGCCGATTGCCTGGCTGATCGGCATGGACTCGTTTCTGGGCCTGCCGGGTTGGCATGCCTGGCGCGAACTGTTCGAGCTCAGCCATTTCATAGTGGTCGATCGCCCGGGACACGGCATGCAGGCCCTGCCGGAAGCGCTTGAGCGCGTCTGCGCGCAGCGCTGGACCGATGAGCCGGAACGGCTGGAGGACGCTCCGGCCGGCCGCGTGCTGCGCCTGCAGATGCCGCTGCGCGAGGAAAGCGCCACCATGATACGCGCCGGTTTGGCCGAGGAACACGGTCTTCGGACGGATCTGCCGCAGGCTGTATCGGCTTACATCCTGCGCAATCGGCTGTATGCAACCGGCGTATAATAGCCCCAAACCCACCGAGGACAGCCTCTTGACCCAAGCCCACATCATCAAAACTCAACTGCCGAATCCGTTGCCGCCGGCCGAAGACCTGCTCAAGCAGGTGCATCTGGCGCTCGAAGAGATGAAAGCCAAGGATGCGGTCGAAATCGATGTGCGCGGCAAGACCAGCATCGCCGATTACTTGGTGGTGGCCTCGGGCACGTCGTCGCGGCATGTCAAGTCGGTGGCCGATGAAGTGGTCAAATTCGCCAAGAAATGCGGCGTCATGCCTCTGGGCGTGGAAGGCGACAACGAAGCCGAATGGGTATTGGTCGATCTCGGCGATGTCATCGTGCATGTCATGCTGCCGCGTATCCGCGAGTATTACGCCATCGAAAGGCTTTGGACGGTCGGCGATCAGCCGCCGGAATCCGACACCGTCAATTAAGCGATGAAAGCGCGCCTGATAGCCGTCGGCGAGCGCGCTCCGTCCTGGGTTGCCGAAGGTTTCAGCGATTACCAGAAGCGCCTGTCGCACTGGCTGCCATTCGAACTGACTGAAATCGTCCCCGGCCTGCGCGGCAAGGGCCGTGATGCCGTACGGGCGCGGCTTGATGAAGGCCAGCGGGTTTTGGCCGCCGTTCCCAAAAACGCTTACGTGGTGCTGCTGGAAGGCCGTGGCAGGATGTATTCCTCCGAGCAGTTGGCTGAGCGTCTGGAATTCTGGCGACAGCACGGACGTGATCTCGCGTTTCTGATCGGCGGACCGGAAGGGCATAGCCCGGAAGTTTCGGCCAAAGCCGATGAACAGTGGTCGATCGGCGCATTGACGCTGCCGCATATGCTGGTGCGCCTGATCGTGGCCGAGCAGCTGTACCGTGCCGCCAGCATGCTGGCCAACCATCCTTATCACCGGGCCTGAATGAAAAACGGGCCGCGGAAGCGGCCCGTATTCCTTTGCTGCGGTTTCCAGTCTCAGGCCAGGTCGAAACGGTCGTTATTCATCACCTTGGCGAATGCCGCCGCGAAGTCCTGCGCGAATTTGGCCTGGGCGTCGGCGGCGGCATACACTTCCGCCAGCGAACGCAATTGCGAGTTCGAGCCGAACACCAGATCGACCACGGTGCCGGTCCACTTCAGTTCGCCGGTCCTGCGGTCGCGGCCTTCGAGCACATTGGCGTCGGCGGCCGAGCGCTTCCAAGCCGTGTCCATGTCGAGCAGATTGATGAAGAAATCGTTGCTCAGCGTCTCCGGACGCCGGGTGAACACCCCGTGCGGCGATTTGCCGGCATTGGCGTTGAGCACGCGCAGGCCGCCGATCAGCACGGTCATTTCCGGCGCGCTCAAACCCAGCAGTTGTGCCTTGTCGACCAGCAGATCGGCCTGTGCATCCTCAAAACCCTTCTTCACGAAGTTGCGGAAACCGTCGGCATTCGGTTCCAGCGGTGCGAAGGAATGGGCATCTGTCTGTTCCTGCGTGGCATCGGTTCGGCCCGGCGAGAACGGCACGTTGATCTCGATGCCGGCTTTTTTCGCCGCCGCTTCCACGGCGGCACAACCACCGAGCACGATCAGGTCGGCGAGCGAAACTTTCTTGCCACCCGAAGCCGAGGCATTGAAATCCTGCTGAATGCCTTCCAGTATGCCGAGGGCTTTGGCCAATTGCGCCGGCTGGTTGGCCTGCCAGTCCTTCTGCGGAGCAAGGCGGATGCGCGCGCCGTTGGCGCCGCCACGCTTGTCGCTGCCGCGGAAACTCGCGGCCGAAGCCCAGGCGGTACTGACCAACTCCGAAATCGACAGGCCGGAGGCAAGCAATGTCGCCTTCAACCCGGCGATATCGGCGGCATCGATCAGGGGGTGATCAACGGCCGGAACCGGATCCTGCCAGATCAGCACCTCCGAAGGCACCAGCTTGCCGAGGTAACGGGAGCGCGGGCCCATGTCGCGGTGGGTCAGTTTGAACCAGGC
>ERZ1645185.299-NODE-299-length-20995-cov-4.569341_pt1 | contig 20995 bp, 20 predicted proteins | sample MGYA00575351_ERZ1645185 | MGnify/ENA primary metagenome ERZ1645185 (study PRJEB40838, sample SAMN11284767) | freshwater sediment metagenome | isolation source: river sediment | host: Sediment | place: India: Jana village, Kanpur | collected 2015-12-17 ...
CTCGGTCCGCGGGATGAAGCGCAGATAGGCGTCGCCGCCGTTCTTTCCCCGCGGCGGCAGGGTGATGGCACTGATCACCTCACCCTTCGCCAGGTTGGTCCGGCCGGGCCCCGCCGGAACCTGTTCAACCGGAATGTCGCGCGACCCGTTCGGTCCGGTCACGGTCACAACCGCCCCTGCCGCGAACAGCCCCGGCACCGAATCCGCGGCGGGCGAGCCGTTGCACAGGTTTCCGGCCAGCGTCGCCCGGCCCTGCACCTGGGTCGAGCCGACAAGGTTCATTCCCTCGACCACGCCCGGCCAGTCCTTCACCAAAGCCTCATGCCCGCCGAGCACGATCCCCGGCACCGCGACGCCGATGCGCCAGCCGCCGTCCGCTGTCCGCTCGATCTTGTCCACACCGGGAATGTGCTTCAGGTCGATCAGGTCATCCGGCTGCACCATCCCCGCGCGCAACTGCACAAGGACGTCGGTCCCCCCGGCCAGAAAGCGCAAGGTTCCGGGCGCGGATGCGGCGATCGCAGCAGCATCCGCGAAACTTGTTGGTGTGTGGTATCGCATGTCTTCTCCCCTACCATCGGCAGGCGTTCTATTGTCGCCGTTCGACGCCGACTTTGCTGCACCCGGCGCGCCGCCGCAATGCCAGTATGCGACCCTCAGGGCTCACAGCCGACGAAATCGCCCGTGACAGAGGTCTTATGCTCTTGTGATCCGTCGCATCCGCCCGTCCGGTGTGCCTCAGCCGGGCCCGCCGTCGCTGTCGCCGGAGTTCAGCAGCCTCCGCAGCAGCGCCGCGACCGAAGCTTCTGAAAATGGCAACGCCAGAACGGCGCCGCTTTCCGTGGCGGTTTGGGCATCCGGGCCGGTCAAGGCATAGGGCACCTCGCGTTCCGTCAAAGCCTCTGCCATCGGCGTTTTGGCGAACGAGACCGGGTCTGCCTGCAACAGGATCGCCTTTGGCTTCAGCCTCAGAAGGGCCGTCCATGCCTCTGGAGTTGAACGGAAATGGTGGACCTTGGCTTTCGGATCAAAGACCTTGATCGCATGAGCCAGATCCTGAGCCACGATAAGCTCGGGCTCGACGACAAAGTAATGATTCCTCAAGCCGGTCCCTCTGCTGCGTTGACCTCGCACGTGACTAGGGTAATGCTGCGATGCGTCAGCGGCATTAACCTGTGATGTGTTCTGGGGAAGAAAACCGATGGGTCAAACCACGGATTGTCTTGACTGTCCGCTGCGGTGTCGTCCGCTGTTCGTCCCGATGACGGAAGACGAGCTGGCATTTCAGCGCCTCTTCAAGTCGGGCGAGCGCTTTGTTCGCATCGGCACTGACGTTCTTACCGAAGGTCAGCCCGCATCCGCCTTGCACACTGTCCTGTCCGGCATGGCCGTCCGCTCGATCACGATGGAGAACGGGCAGCGCCAGGTGATCAGCTTCGTCTTTCCCGGAGATCTGGTCGGCCTGCAATCCGGCCTGATGGGCGAGGCAAAGCATACCGTCACCGCCGTTACTGATCTGGTCCTGTGCAACTTCCCGCGCAATCGGGTGTGGGAGCTGTTCACCTCGCAGCCCGCCCGCGCCTATGACCTGACCTGGATTGCCGCCGTGGAAGAACATTTCCTCGGCGAAACGGTCGCCACGCTTGGCCAGCGCGATGCGACCCAGCGCGTGGCCTGGGCACTTGTTCGGATCTGGCGCCGGCTTGTGGCGCTGGCGATGCAGACCGGCCCGTCCGTCCCCTTTCCGTTCCGCCAGCATGACCTGTCGGATGCGCTGGGCCTGTCGCTGGTTCATACCAACCGCGTCATCTCGATGCTGCGCCGGGCTGGCCTGGCCGAAATCGCTGCACGCAGGCTGATCGTGCATGACCACCGGCAGCTTTCCAGCATCGCGCAACTGGACATGGAAAGAGAAGATGTGCGTCCTATCCTGTAGCCTGGTCATCCTTCGGATGGTGGCGCGGTGAAGGCCTTTCTCAGCGCCCAACTGCCTGTCGTCGTGTTCATCCTGGCGTTCCTGCCCGGCCTGGCAATGACCATTGCCGTCCATACCGGCGGTGAACGTCGGCTTCATGCCGAATTCGAGAGGGTGGCCGATCTTGCCGTCGACCGTGTGGTCACGCGGCTGCAACAGCATGTCGTCGTCCTGCGCGCTGCCCGTGGCCTGCTCTCTGCGACCCGCGGCGGCATCGCCCGTGACGACTTCGTGCGCTTCCTGTCCTCGGTCGACATCGTGAACGAACTGGGCGGCGTGCAGGGCATCGGCTTCGCGCCCATGCTGCCGCGCGACGCGGCGTCCCGGGCCGAGGCCGACGTCCAGCGCCACTACGGGCTTGCCGTTTCCGTCCGGCCGGAAACGCACGAGTCCTGGCGGACGCCCATCGTGCTGCTGGAACCCGCCAACGACCGAAACACCGCCGCGCTAGGCTATGACATGTATTCCGAGCCGATCCGCCGGTCGGCGATGGATCACGCCATCGCCAGCGGCGAGGCGCAGATGACCGGCCCTGTCGAACTGGTGCAGGAAATTACCGATGACAAGCAGGCCGGCTTTCTGGTCTACCTGCCCTTCCAGTTCACATCGGGACCGCCCGGCCAGATGGTCGCGCCCGTGGCCGGGTTTGTCTACGCGCCATTCCGCGGCGCCGATCTTATCCGGGCGGCACTTGCCTCGGGCGCGCCGCTTCCAGTGACCATGCGCGTGTTCGACGCGACATCCGCGACCACGCCATACTTCGATACCGCAACCGACGACCGCACGTTGCACGTCAGCCGAAATATCGAGATCCTTGGCCGTCAGTGGATCTTCGACGTTTGGTCGGCCGAGGGGACCGGCGCGGGACGGTATGTCAACACCGGGCTTCTGGCGCTTGTTTCGCTGCTGTTCGCCGCCGCTGCCGCGTTTGCGATGGCGGCCCGGCAGCATGAGGCCGCCCAGGCGCGCGCGGTCGCCGCCGCGGCGGCCCGGGAAGCCGAATACCGTGAGCTTCTGCTGCAAGAGATGAAGCACCGGATCAAGAACCACATCGCCCGCATCCAGTCGATCGCCCGGCAAAGCGCGCGAGGGGCAACCGACGTGAAAGCCTTCACCGCCGCTTTCGATGCCAGGCTTCAGGCCATGTCCGCGGTGCAAGAGATTCTGGCCGGCACCGCCGTCGCGCAGGCCGACGTCCGGGCCGTGCTGGTAAAGGAACTTCAGCAAAGTCTGGACGCAACCGAAGTGGACCATCTGATCGACGGTCCGCCCGTGCGGCTGGACGAGCGTCAGGCCCATGCCTTCGCGATGGTCGTGCACGAACTGGTGACGAACGCGATGAAATACGGCGGCCTGTCCTCCGTCGGCAGCGGACTTCGGATCAGTTGGTCGGTCGATCAGCCCACTGCGGGCAAGGCCCCGCAACTGCTGCTCGACTGGCAGGAAGGCCTGCACGGGCCTGTCCCCGAAGCGAACGGAACCGGCTTCGGCTCTCGTCTCATCGAGGCAAGCCTGAAGGGGGAACTGTCCGGCACGATAACGCGAAGCTTCAGCGATCAGGGGCTGGGCATCCGCATTGCCTTCCCGCTGGTTCCAGCCCTGAACGGCCAGACTTCCGGGTGAAAAAAGGCCCGCGCCAGGGGAATGGCGCGGGCCGTCGGACACTTGACCGACCTTACATCTTGTGGTCGGGCAGAGCCTGCAGCTCCTCCTTGGTCATGTTGACCCAGATGCGGACGGCACCGCCCTCGGTCTGGGCCACGATCAGCCGGTCCATCGGAATCGCCACGGTCTTGGCACCGATGCCCAGGAAGCCGCCCACGTCCAGAACGACGTCCGTGACCTGCCCTTCGCCGGTCAGCACCAGGTCCGACACTTCGGCGATCGAGGCATCGCTCGAATCACGCACATCCGCGCCGGTCAGCAATTCCGCGGTCAGGGTGTCGCGCTCGACGGCGGAATAGCCTTCGGGCAGGGCCATCGTCCCGTCAGCCGCAGTATCGGCTGCAACCTCATTGCCTTCGGTGGCCACGGCGCCCTCGACCTCACCCTCGGCTGTCGCCGTGTCGGCGCCCTCGACCACGGTTCCGTCCGAGGCAGCATCCGTCGCGGCCGCCTGGGTGTCCGCTCCGGGACGCAGGTACTCGGGCGCCGAGTCCAGCGTCGCGCGGTCGGCCTGAAGCACCAGGAACCAGTCATCCGCATCGGTCGCGTCATCCTGCACGATCTTCAGGGCTGCCATGTCCACGGCAACCTGACGTTCGCCCAGCCCGAGGAAGCCACCGATATCGACCAGCACCGCATCGACGGTGCCGTCGCGTCCCAGGATGATGTCGTTGACTTCGCCGATGTCGTTCCAGCCTTCCTGCACGCCGTTGTAGGCGTCGGCGTCAATCGCTGCCTCGCTGACGTAGATGCGGGCGCCGATCACGTCCGAGGCCGATACCGAGGGACCCGCCGCTTCGGTCTGGAACGGGGTGGCGGGGGCGTCCTGTGCCATCGCGGGCAATGCGAAGCCGGCCGCCAGAGCGGTGGTAAGAAGCAGAGCTTTCACGGGAATCTCCTGTCTTTCGATAAGGTTGTGCGACTGTCGCCGCTTGTGGCAGGTCAACGCGCCTATCTGGGTTGAGTTCCAGCCATCGTGCAGTCTGTCGCGGAATTGGCGGGAAGCCGCCCAGCCGTGCCTTGGTCAGACCATCTCGTCCGGGACCAGCGGAAACGCCCTGCCAAAGTCTTCTGCGGACTTCAGGTCATAGGGCAAGAGGAACCCCCGGCGTCTTTCCGGCGGCAGTTTCGCGTTTCGCGCGGCCAGTGCCCACCACGCATGAAGCGCGCGGGTGGGATCGAAGAAATCCGCCCCGGCCTCTTCCGGGAGCCAGTGGGACATCAGCTTCTGCCGCAGGCGTTCCACCTGGGTCCGGTCGCTTAGAACCAGCCCGGCCTCGGTGTCCCAGCGCAGCGAGCGTCCGTTCAGGTTGGCCGACGACACGATGGCCAAGTTGCTATCGAAGATGCTGACCTTTGCATGGATGTAGATCAGCGGCGCGCCTCTCAGCTGCGCCCGCCCCTTTGCCCGCGTCCGCCGCGGCTGGGCCGCACCACCGACAAACAGCCGCCGCCCGAACCCGCGCCGCAGGATCCGCAGGCACTTGGACTGCAGGAATTCCCCCAGCCGCGCATCCAGCCCGGTCGAGCCTTCGAAGGCCACATCATCCGGCGCCGCGGGCAGGATCAGGATCATTTTCAGGTCAGGCCGTTCCCGCGCCGTGTTGGCCAGGCGGCGCGCCAGCCGGCGGTCACGGAAATACTGCGTCTCGATGTAGATCAGTTGCTCGGCCGTGCCGATCGCCTCCCGATGGGCGCTCTCGATCTCATGTGCTGCGGGTTCCGGAGCGATGAACCGCCAGGCCCCCGCCCCGCGACGCCGGGACAGGGTTCGCACAAGGCGCAGCCCGCTACGCTCGGGCGCCGGGTCCCCTGCGGGGATCTCTCCGGCGATGATGCCCAGAAAGCGGTCCAGGTGGTTCGCCGCGTCCTCGGCCACCTCGCCTTCGACCATGAGTTGCACGTCATGCCAGGTTTCGTGGCCAGGGAGCCTGTGGTCGGGCGTGTCATAGAAACGCTCGTCCAGATCGAGCCCGCCAATATACAGGCGCTTTCGGTCGAACACCGCCAGCTTCTGATGGTGCGTGGCCGGATACAGCGGCGGGACCAGCAGGATCCGCGGCCGCGGCAGCGCGTCCTTCGCGGCCAGCATCTTCCCGACTCCCGGCATCTCGCGCAGGGCGCGGATGCGGTGCGATCCGGCCTGCCGCCGCAACCAGCGGGCCACTCGCAGCAACCTCGACTGGACCAGCGGCCAGAACAACAGTCGGGGCCAGATCCCGGCCACGGCGGAATGCATCGAGGGCACGACCACCAGCTTCGCGCCTGGCCCGGCCATTTCGGCCGCCGCCCAGAACATCCGCACTGTCCGCCAGCTTGCCCGGTGCAACCTCGGTCGCGCCACGGGGTCGAAGTCGGACAGCACGATGCGGATCGCAACGCCCCGTCGCAGCGTGTGGATGACAAGGTCGAACCAGGTGTCGCCGATGGCAAGCGCTTCGGAGGATCGCAGGCGTGTCTTGAGGTCGAACACGCGGAAGCCGGCGCTGATCTCTTGCTGTGCCGACAGGAAAGCCCTCTCCAGCGCCGGATAGGCTTCGGCCGCCGTGACGAAAATGTCGACCGGCGGCGCAAGGTCTTGGGAGGGGTGCAGGGCCTGTAGCACGACGTAGGTCCGATGGGATGATCCCGCGCCCAACGCGTGCCGGGGTATGCCGGTTCCCGCATCGGGAACCGGCCTTGTTACCGGGCTGTGTTTCAGGCCCGAAGCGTGTCGGTGGACGAAAAGAACATCGCCTGACTCACGGCAGAGCGAACCTGTTCTTCGGTGTAGGGCTTGTTGATCAGGAATGCCGGTTCCGGGCGCTCGCCGGTCAGAAGCCGCTCGGGGAAGGCGGTGATGAAGATCACCGGGATGTCGCCGAACTGGCCCAGGATCTCGTTGACCGCCTCGACGCCCGAGGAATTGTCGGCCAGCTGGATGTCCGCCAGAATCAGGTCCGGACGCTCGGCTGCCGCCATCTCGACCGCTTCTGCATGGGTCCGAGCGTTCGAAGTGACGCGATGACCCATGCCCTCGACAATCGCTATGATGTCCATGGCAATGATCGCCTCGTCCTCGATGACCAGCACCGACCCGCGCACCGACCGCTCCATTTCCTGCACGGCGACGTCGACCAGATGCCGGGCTTCGGCCTCGTCGATCCCCATGATTGCGGCAACCTCGCCGTGGTCGAAACCTTCGACCGTGTTCAGCAAAAGCGCCTCGCGTGAATTCAGCGTCAGCCCCGCCATATGCGACTGCGCCGCGCCCGAGATCAGATCATCCGCTTCGGCAACTGGGGCGCCGGACGTCGACCAGATCGAGTGAAAGACGGAAAACAGCGAAACCTTTGCATCCGCGTGCTGTCCCAGCAAAGCCGGATCCGCAATGATCGATTCCAGCACGGCCACGGCATACTGGTCGCCGCTCGTCTGGTTGCCGGTCAACGCGCGGGCATAGCGCCGCAGGTAGGGAAGGTGGCGGGCCACCGTCGCCGAATGGTCGACCGCTTCCTGTGCCAACATCAGATGTCTCTCCATCTCTTCGTGTTAATTCGGGAACCCAACGCCATACTGTGCGTTGGGTTCCGCGAGATGACAAAAATTTCTTTTGCGGTCTCGAATTCTGCTGGAACCAAAGCTTGGCGGGCGCGTTGTGCGGAACGGTTAATGGGAATTGGAATGATGAAAAAGGACAAGAACGAGGACGCTCCCAAGAGGCAGGCGATCCGCGAGCAGATCGACGAAAACCTGAAGCGGGTCTACTCCGCGACGCTGAACGAAGAGCTGCCCGATCGCTTCCGCGAGCTGCTGGCGCAGCTCAAGGGCAAGGAAGACGCGGGAAGGGGCGGCGCAGCATGAGCACCGCACCGGGGCTTGCCGCTTCCGATCCGCGTGATCGCCTTGCCGGGGCGATTCCGAAGTTGCGCGCCTTCGCGATCAGCCTGGCACGGGATTCCGCCAAGGCCGATGACCTGGTGCAGGACACGATCCTGAAAGCCTGGTCGAACATTGAAAAGTTCGATCCCGCGACCAACCTGGACGCGTGGCTGTTCACAATCCTTCGCAATACCTTCTACTCGTCGCTTCGGAAGATCCGGCGCGAGGTTCAGGACAGCGACGGTGTTCACGCCGCCGCCCTTTCCGTCAAGCCCGCGCATGACGGTCGCCTGGCCATGCAGGAATTCCAGCGCGCCTTCGACAAGCTCAGCCCCGAGCACCGCGAGGTGCTGATCCTGGTCGGGGCCTCCGGTTTCTCTTGCGAAGAGGCCGCGGACATGATGGGTGTGGCAATCGGAACGGTGAAGAGCCGCGCCAGCCGCGCGCGGAAGCGTCTGGCGGAACTGCTGCATCTGGAGGACGGAGAGGACATGTTCTCGGGTACCGATGGGGCGACCCAGGCCGTCGTGCTTCGCACGGCTGCAGCCGGGTTTTGATCCGCAAGCTTAGATCCAGGCTGTCGACAAGCAGCCTTGGCGTGCGGCTTGGCTCGACCATCGTCCTTGCCCTCATGCCCCTGGGAATCCTGTCTGTCGTGCAGACCAGGAACGCGCTGAACGATGTCGATCAGACCACGCTTGAAGGGGTCGCCGGCACGGCGATGCAGGCGGTGCGCGACCAGATCGATCTGATCAACGAAGCGCAGATTTCCGCGCGCGTGATGGCCGCGGTCCTGACCCAGGGGCTGAATTCGGACACCGCCTGCGTCGACCGTGTCGCCGCCTTGGCCCGGTCGATCCCCAAGGCAAGCCTCGTTGCGTACATTCCGCTCAGCGGCCTGATGACCTGCTCGTCCACCGGACGAGTCTTCGACTTCAAGGACAACCGCTTCTTCCAGGAACTGATCGCAGATCCGCTGCCGAAAGTGCTCTACAACCCGCACGGACCCGTTTCCGAGACAGCGGTGATCGGAGTCAGCCATCCGGTATTCGACGACAGCGGCGCCCAGCAGGGCATCGTTGTCGTGTCGCTTCCCTATCTTTCCGTGGCGCCCAGCGACTATATCGACTCGGTCGCGCGCTGGCAGCCCTACTATCTGGCGACCTTCCGTCCCGATGGCGAGGTTCTGCTCTCCTCAGATCCCTCCATCGCGCCCGACTCGGTGCTGCCGGGCGGAATCGACAGCCAACGCCTTTCGCTCATCGCGGATCATCCCGCCTTCCTGGACGCGCCAGGCGGACGCCGAATTCTCTCGGTGGTAAAAGTGACCCGGGACCTCTATCTGCTTTCGGTCTGGAAGCGGGACGAAGACAGCTTCTGGGCCAGGACCAGCGACGCCACCCCCTACCTTTTGCCGGTCCTGACCTGGATCGCAGCCCTTGTCGCTGCCGCCTTCGCCTCCAGCCGACTGGTGGTGCGCCATGTGCGCGCGCTGGCCCGGTCGATGACCAATTACGTCTCGACCAAGCAGCGGCTGCAACTGCCCGACATGAGCGACGCCCCCAGCGAGATCCAGCGCCTGCACGCGGCCTATGAGGGCATGATCAAGACCATCGAACTGGAAGAGGCCGAGCTTCAGAACCTTGTTGTCGACAAGGACATGCTTCTGCGTGAGGTCAACCACCGCAGCGGCAACAGCCTGCAGATCATCGCTTCGGTGATGCGGATGTACCGGCGCGAGGCGACCGACCAGAAGCTGCGCGTGGTCTTGGACGGCCTGATCAACCGGGTCATCGCCCTGTCCTCGACCCATACCAGCCTGTATGCCTTGTCCGGGCAGCGTGACGTGGCGATGGACGTGGTGCTGACGAACGTCATCAAGCGCCTGAAAGAGATTCACGGGGTTGCCCTTGGCGTGGCCTCCAAGCGCTTCCAGCCGATCAGGATGGATTCGGACGCCGCCATTCCGCTGGCCCTGGCCATGGCCGAGGCGGTGGGCTGCTATTTCTCGCGCCCCGGCCTCGCGCGGGACTCCATCATCGTGTCGCTGTCGGAAGAAGCGGGCGCGATCCGGCTGGGGATCGACGGCCCCGAAGTGCCCGAGCTGAGGCCAGAGACCGTCGTGGGACTAAGCTCGCTGCCGCAGCGGATGCTGCGCCAGTATGCCGCGCAGCTGTCCGGCACCGTGAACATCCGCCTCGAGGGGGACCGGGCGGCTGTGGACCTGATCTTTCCCAAGCCGAAGACCCGGACACGCTGAAACGACCGGCGCTTGCTGGCGCCGGTCGTTGAACCGCAACGGCGGATGGTCAGTGATGACGCACAGACGCGGTGTTCGACGCCGGGGTGAACATGGCTGCTGCCCGGCCCAGGTCGCTCTTCAGTGCGCCGGTCAGGGATTGCGCCAGGTCGCTGGCCTTCATCACCTCGCTTCGAACCATGCGCGTCACGTCGTCCGAAAGCCGATCGCTGGCCTCGCCCAGCAGGCGGTCCTCGGTCTCGGTCTGGGGAAATAGACACGCGACCAAAGCACCCGCTCCAGCCATCACTGCGGCTGCCGCCAGAGGATGCTCCTCGATCTGCGCCCGGCCCTTTTCAGCCATCGCGATCCGTCCCAGGTAGATGCGTTCACGCGCCTGCAGGGCCTGCTCCCGTGCTGCTCCGGTCAGCGCCCCCAGCCCGCGGCCAAGTGCCATGCTGGTGTCGGCGGCCAGCGCGGACATTACCTCTGCCCGGTGCTTGGCGAGCTGGGCTGCCGGGGCGACTCCGCGCCGCGCGGCGTCATCGATCTGCTTCAGCATCTCGCGCGCGCGGTCGCGAAGGCCACGTGCCTCGCTCAACCAATCTTCCTCCGGGTCGAGTGGTTCGGGCGCGGGCGGACCCCCTTCATCCTCCCATCGGGTCAGCGCCTCGAACTTCGTGCCTGCCATCGCCGGAACGACCCCGGCGGCCTCGGCATCGTTGGCTGACCGACGCCCGAAGACCAGTGCGGCCAAGGCCACGCCCGCCACTGCGGCGATTACCGGCTTGCTGCGAACCATGCCATCCACCTGTGACAGGAGCGGAGCCGCCTGTGCCATCAGCGCATCCTTTCCCTCCGCCACCAGGCTTGCGGGACTCAAACGCTGTCGAAGGGCCACCAGCGACTCTGCGAGGGCCATCCGGTCCCGTTCCAGCGACCGTTCGATTTCTTGCATGTCAGACATGAGTTGCTCCTGTTTCGCTCAGACCGGCGCGCACCGCTTCGGCATCGCGCCGAACGCCGCGCACCGCCCGGCCCGGCCACAACCGGCGCAGCCGCAATGCGTCGCGACCTGCCATCGCCAGACCAATCGCCACCAGGCACAGGCCCAGGCCGACGACCAGCGCCGCCCAGGCCGGGCCCATTCCCGTTGCCGCCAATGCCGCCACCGCTGCGCCGGCCAGAATGTTCAGGCCGACCAGCCCGACCACTCCGGCCACCGCCAGCTTGGCAATGCCGCCCCCTGCGGCCTTCAGACCCTCTGTCGCCTCGGTGCGGGCGAGCATGATCTCGCCCTTCACCAGGCGCCCGAAGCCCGACGCCACGTCGGACAGCAGCGACGCAAGCGCCGGGTCCCTGTCGCGCACCGTGTCGCGCTCCGGCCCGGCCATCAGACGCGCGGTCCCTGGCCGTAGTCGCGGTCGTGCTCTGCCAGGCGCCGCTTGCTCGACGACCGGACAAACCGTGCCGCGGCAAAGCCCACGACGGCAGCCGCCGCCATGAACGCACCCGGGTGACGCTTCGCCAGCGTCTTCATGTCCGAGGTCAGATCAGCCACCGACCGCTGCCGCAGCGCGTCCGAGGCCGTGGTCAGCCCCTGTGCGACCGAGGTCAGCACCCGCGACTTCAGCGCATCGCCCTCACCCTCGGACGAGGCCCGCTCCAGCGTCGCGGCCAGTCGCTGGCCCACGTCCGACAGCGACTCGCGCGCTTCGTCGGCCTTCTCGACCGCCACGTCGCGAACTGTCGCGAGAGTCGAACTGGCTCCGGCGACAAGTGCTTCCTTGGCGCCCTGAGCGGTGTCCTGCGCCTTGCGAAGCGCATCGCCCATCCGCGAGCGACCTTCTTCCACCACGTCCGCGGCCGCGTCTTTCACGTCCTCGGCAGTGTCGCGCACCGTGTCGCCGACTTCGTTCAACTTCCGCTTGGCCGAGCCAGCCATGTCCTCGGCCGCCCGCATCGCCGTCTTCCCGCTGTCACGGATCTTGTCGCCAGCACCGCTGACATTTCCCGTGAAATCCTTGTCGCTCGCGCTCATGGCACATCTCCTGAAGCAGATTACGCACTTGGCACGACCGGAACCGTCCGGCCGACCTTCCCATATACAATGCGGAACTCGTGCTCCGGTTCCCGTCGCCACCCTGGTATCGGACCGTCCAGAATTTTTCGCGCGGCGGTGGGAACCGACCCGACGCGGACGGTGTTGGTCATGCAACCGTCACATCGAGCCCCTTGCGGGCCCTTGGAAACAAAGGAGAAAACCCATGCTTGGCTGGGCTGTTACTTTCCTCGTCATCGCCATCATCGCCGGGGTTCTCGGCTTCGGCGGCATTGCCGGCACTTCGGCCGGCATCGCGCAGATCCTGTTCGTGATCTTCCTGATCCTTTTCGTCGTCTCGCTGATCCGTGGCGTGATGACGCGCTGACGTCCCTGAGGAGGCGGTCCTTCCCTGCCGCTCTCGCTCACTTGGGCCGCGACGATGTCGCGGCCCATTTTTCATGTTCGGCACCCGGCAAAAGAAAAAGACCGCCCCGAACCGGGACGGCCGTCCATGCTCATAGGTTCAGGCCGCTGTCCGCAACCGACGCCGCTCGCGGACCTGCACTTCCACCTGAATCCCATCTCGTGCGATCCGCGGCTCGATCCGCCGGATGAACTCCACGAGCGAGCCCACGGCCTGCCCGCCCTCCAGCATCAGCACCACGCGAGCCTGCGGGCGGCGGCGCAGGGCCGGCAGGAAGGTCAGGACCGCGCACATGAGCGAAAAGACCGCTTCTGACTTGTCTCCGTCGGCCGCCAGGAACAGCCGGTCCAGCCCGCCCGCCCGCTGCACCGTCGCGTGCAGCGCGCTAAGCGAGGCGCTCTGGCGGAAATCAGTCCAGATCATCTGCGCGCCGGGCAAGGCCAATTCGGCCAGGGTCATCTGAACCAGGGACCGGCCCGCGACCATAACCTGCGCTGCGTCCGGCAACTCAAGCTCGTCGGGCGGCAGGACCAAGGCATCTTCGTTGATCAGGACAAGCATCTGGCCGGACTCTGCTGATGGCATGACAACCTCCACGCGTGTCGCTTAACTTTGTGCTGTTCCCAACGCGACGTCTCGCGGACGGTTCCCTTGCGGCGGAAGTGGCGCGCGCAACACAGGCCGCGCGCTGCCGATTGCGCGAGGGAACCGGCGCTTCGGTGTTACGTTCCCCCAGACAGTCGAGCGCGGAGAGGGACCCATGCCAGAGACCGAAGACATCGCCGTGGGCGCGCCTCGGCGCGAGCGAAGCGAACTCTGGACCGACACGGGCCATTCCGTAGTTACGCTGACGACGCTTGCCACCATCGTCGTGGTTTGCGCCATCCTTTACTTCGCGCAGGACCTGTTCCTGCCGCTGGCTCTTGGAATGCTGTTCGCCTTCATCCTTACGCCGGTGGTGAACGTCCTTCGGCGCTGGGGCCTGCGCGATACGGCTGCGGTGGTACTCACCGTCCTGTCGGCCGCCGCGCTGGTCGGAGCCTTCGTCCTCATCCTGCTCTACCAGCTTAGCCAGATCGGCATGAACCTGCCCCAATATCAGGGTAACGTCCTGACCAAGGTCGACACACTTCTGGACGCAGGCACCGACAACAGGGTCGTCGCGCATCTGCAAGGCATGGTCGACAATATCTCCGAGCGCCTCGCGGCCTCGACATCCGAACCCTCGACCGACGGCCAGGCCATGAAGGTCGAAGTGGTCGAACAGCCCAGCGTCAAGGAGTGGCTGAACGACGTCATCCTGCCCGCCCTGACGCCCATCGGCATCTTCGGTCTGATCTTCGTGGTCGTGGTCTTCGCCCTTCTCGAACGCGCCACCCTGCGCGATCGCCTGGTGCAGCTGATCGGCGGGTCGAACATCCTTGCCACGTCGCGGCTTCTGGCTGAAGCCGGGGCGCGCGTCTCGACATATCTCCTCGCGCAGCTGGTGGTGAACGTCATCTACGCAATCCCGATCTGGCTCGGGCTCTGGCTGATCGGCGTGCCGAACGCGCTGTTCTTCGGGCTCGTCACGCTGGTCATGCGTTTCGTGCCCTACATCGGCTCGGCCGTATCGGCGATCCTGCCGCTGCTCATGGCTTTCGCGGTCTCGCCCGATTGGTCGCTTGTGCTATGGACCGCGGCGCTTTTCCTGGTTGTCGAGCTTGTCACCTCGAATATCATCGAACCGTGGTTCTACGGGCAGCGCACCGGGGTCTCGCCGCTGGCGGTGATTGTCTCGGCGATGTTCTGGACGTGGCTCTGGGGGCCGATGGGCCTGATCATCGCCACGCCGCTGACCGTGTGTCTGGTCGTCATCGGCCACCACGTCCCGAGCCTGCGCCTGTTTCCAATCATGTTCGGAGATCAGCCCGTCCTTGCCGAATCCGCCCGGCTTTACGATCGCCTCCTTGCCGGCCGCTCGTTCGAGTTCACCGAGGCCGCGACCACATCTACGGCGCAGCATTATCTGGCGGAATACTATGACAAGACCGCGATCCCCGCTCTGGCTCTGGCCCAGGCCGACCACGAGGCCGGACTGCTGTCCGACTACCAGACGCACCGGATCGCAAGCGCGGCGTGGACCCTGACCGAGGAACTGGAAACCGTGGTCGAGGACGAACTGGCCCAGGCAGCAGAAGGCCCCGCCGAGGACGCCGAGACCTCTCTGGTGGCCAATGGCGTGCTGGATGGCGTGGGACGACGTGTCGTTGTCATGGCCGCGGCGATGGGGCTGGACGAAGCCGCCGCGCAGATGGTCAGCCAGGCCCTGCGCGCGGAAGGCGCCGAAGCCGTCGCCCTGCCGCCACGTGCGGCACTGCCGCGCGCACTGGGGAATTTCAAGCCTGAACTGCTGATCCTGGTGACACTGGACCCGTCCCGAGGCTCCAGCGTCGACCTGCAGGTCCGTCAGTTGCGCCGCAGGTTGCCCGGCGTGAGGATCGGTCTGGCGCAATGGCTGACTACCGGGGAAACCGAAGCCCCGCGGAAGAGCGTCGCCGACTTTACGACCGTGGGCATGGAGCAGCTTTTCGCAAAAGCGTTCAACAAGCAGGCGGCCAACGCCGCCTGATGTTCTGGCTCAGGCGGGTTCGACTTCTTCGAGGCCCAGGATCGCCGCTGCGACCGTCGTGCCCATGTCGTGGCTGGCGGTGATGCCCTGGGCAAAGGGCATCCTATGCAGCAGGTAGGGGGCGGCGGGCAGGAAAACGCGCCCTTCGCTCACCCCATCCACGGCGAACCTCTCGTCGGTCGGAACCGGACCGTCGCCGTTCCCCAGCAGGGCCCTCAGGGTCGGAAACGGCAGGTCGGCCACGTGCAGGGCCTTCTGTCCCCGAGCGTCGATCAGGATGTCGAACTGGTGCTGGCCTCCGTCCTCGGTCATGATCCGGGTCTGCCCGCCCTCACGGTCAAGCTCATAGTCCTCGCCCAGCTGTAGGACCTTCAGGACACCCGCGCTGTGCAGGGCGATCAGCCGGCGGATCGACTGCGGCGGCACCGCTGCATAATTGTCCACGAACACCCGCTTCAGGCTGTCGAACCTCATCCGATCCGTCTCGGACAGATGCGGTACCATCGTCTCCATCGGCTCATGCATCCGCAGGATCGCATAGCGCCAGCCCACCGTGCGCCGGGCCTCCGCATTCCGCTCGACCTGCGCCAGGTTGGCCTCGGCCCAGTCGAACGGATCGACCGCCAGCCGTGGCGCGAAATAGGCCTCGGCAAACCCTTCGGGTGACAGATGGGCCAGAGCTGTCGCCTCGGCATATCCCGGGTCGGCAGAGGTCATCTCGCGCACGAACAGGCTCCAGAGCCGATCGAGCAGGCCCTCCTGCCCCAGCGCCATCTCGCGTGCGAGGGCGTCTTTGGTGAAATGCCGCAGCGGCTGATAGGGCAGCGGGCACCAGAAATCTGCCTCCGGCAGCACGCCCTGCCGCGACATCAGCGTGATCCGCAATGCGTCGGACCCCTCCGCCAGGTGGAAACGGATCTCATCCTCTCCTCCGACGAACCGGCCATGCTGGCAGGCCACCGCCATTGCCGCATCGACCGCGCTGAGCGACGTCCCAAGAATGCCTACCGGCGCGGCCGGCACTTCTGCCTCGATCAGTCCCGACCAGGGCGAGACGAAAAGACCAGCCTCTGACTCGGGTTCGTCCGGCCAGACATGCCCGGTCGCGAGAACCACATGCGAGAAGATCAGGCTCTCTTCGCCAGCGGCCGTCAGGAACGTGACCCGGAAATCGTCGCCCGCGTCGGCGACATCCGTCACCCGCGCGCCTTCGCGGACCACCACCTGATGCCCCCGTGCCCGGCCATCCTCGACCATGCGTTCCAGACTGTCGCGAAACCACGCCCCCAGAAGCAGCCGAGGGAGGAACTGACGCTCATGCAGGTCGTTCCGGTCCACGCCGTAGACCTTCAGGATGGCGTCCGGCTGCCGGTGCAACCAGTCGAGATAGCTTTCCTGCAACGGCGGAATCTCGATGCTGGCGATATTCGCCAGCATCGTGACATGGGCCGACTCTGGCCCGTAGGGCATCCCAACCCCTGCAAGCGACCCCGCTTCGAACAGCGTCACGATCAGCGGCTTGTCAAAGCGGAGCAGGTCATGCAGCGCGTAAAGTCCGGTCGGCCCGGTCCCCACGATGGCGATGTTCAGAAAGTCCGCACCCTCACCGGCCATGCTGCACCGGCTTGTCAGGGGCAACGAAGTCGCATGGGGGGATCACAGGTCGGCTTCCCCGCGTGTGCCAAGATCCGGGCTGCGGCCCTTCACTGCACCGGCGACGATCTCGGCTATCCCGCGCAAGAGGCCCGGACCGTCCCAGACATCCGCATGGCCTGGGTCGATGACCAGCGTCACCACGTCATGCGCCTCGGGTCCGCGCGGCCAGAACATCTGCGCGCCGGGGTTCCACAGGTCCTTCACCAGACCTTGTTCCGGGTTCACCGTCGCCTGACCTTCCAGCGCCACATGATCTCCGCGCCCCTGATAGGCCAGGAACACCCGCCCATCCACGCGGATGTCGCGCGCGGCCGAGGAATCGCTTTCGGTCAGGATGTAGATCACCCCCTTTTCCGGGGACGGGATTGTCGACATCGGCCGCCCGCGAATGCCTTCGCTGCTTCGCGTGACCAGCATCGCAATGTCGATCGCCTTCAGCATCTCCCAGACCCGGTCGGCGGGAATGGGCTGGATGCTTGGCGGGTTCTGAGTGTTCTCATGGTCGCTGATCAGGGTCATCGGCTGTCTCCGTTACAAAGGGCCCGTTCGCCGGGAAAACGCCTGGCCGCGCCTTCGGGTTCCGGGACTAACCGGCAACCTCGCGCCAGACCGTCACCGACTGCCAGCCCAGGTCCACGTCACCGTGCTCGATCCTGTCGCATGCGATGGGATCGAGCACGCTGTCCAGAACCCGACGCCACGAGCCGTCGGGCAGGGCGAACCGCGCATCATCCCCCGTGTTGAACGCAATCAGCAGATCGCCGTCCGCACGGTGGTAGCGCAGGCCCAGTGGGCCGTCGCCCTCCCAGTCGCCATCCCCCATCGGCCCGGATGCGTGCCACCAACTGACCTCGGGTCCGTCACCTTCACCCGGCGCTCGGGCAAAGCGCGAATCCGCAAGCCCAACCTCCCGGCGGAACGCCACCAGATCCGCTACGGCCGCGACCAGACGCTCGTCCGCCGCGTCCCAGTGCAGCCACGAAATCTCGCTGTCCTGCGCGTAGGTGTTGTTGTTGCCGCCCTGCGTCTGGCCGAACTCGTCGCCTGCCAGCAGCATCGGCACGCCCTGAGACAACATCAGCGTCGCCAGCATCGCCTTCGACCGCCGATGTCGCGCCTCCAGGATACCCGGGTCATCGGTCGGCCCCTCGGCTCCCAGATTGTGGCTCAGGTTGTTGTCGTGGCCATCGCGATTGTCCTCGCCATTCGCCTCATTGTGCTTGCCGTCGTAGCTGACCACGTCGCGCAGGGTGAACCCGTCATGCGCCGCCAGGAAGTTGATCGAACTCGTCGCCGGGCGCTGCGAATGGTCGAACTGGACCGGAGACCCCAGAAGCCGCTGCGCCAGATCGCCCTTCAGCCCCGGATCCCGCCGCCAGAAGGCCCGCATGTCATCGCGCGCCTTGTCGTTCCATTCCCGGAACGGGAAGGGGAAACCCCCCACCTGATAGCCGCCTTCGCCGATATCCCAGGGCTCGGCGATCAGCTTGACCTGGGCCAAGACCGGGTCTTGCCGGATCGCCGCGAAGAAGGACCCCTCGCGCTCGAACCCTTCTGCCTCGCGCCCCAGGGTAGACGCCAGGTCGAAACGGAACCCGTCCACATGCATCACCTGAACCCAGTAGCGAAGCGAGTCGATCACCATCCGCAGCACCATCGGATGCGCCACGTTCAACGTGTTGCCGCATCCCGTCGTGTCGAAACAGTGCCGCTTGTCCTCGGCCAGCAGGTAGTACGACGCATTGTCGATCCCCCGGAACGACAGCGTCGGCCCGAGTTCCGACCCCTCGGCGGTGTGGTTGTAGACCACATCCAGGATCACCTCGATCCCGGCCTTGTGCAGCTTGCGGACGACATCCTTCACTTCAGAGGCGCGGCCGGTCTTCAGATAGGCACGATGCGGGGCGAAGAAGGACAAGGTGTTGTAACCCCAGTAATTCTTCAGACCCTTGTCCAGCAGGAACTGGTCATGCAGGAACCCGTGCATCGGCATAAGCTCGACTGCGGTGACGCCGATCCGCTGCAAATGCGCGATGACCGCATCCGAGGCCAGACCGCACAGGGACCCGCGGTCCGCTTCGGGCACACCCGCATGCCGCATCGTCGCGCCTTTCGCGTGGGCCTCCCATATCAGCGTATCCTCCCAGCGGTGACGCAGGGCCTGGTCGGCGTCCCAGTCGAAGTCCGGATCGACGACCACGGCCTTCGGAACAAAGGGCGCCGAGTCGCGATCGTCCCGCGTCAGGTCGTCGCCCGTGTGGCCGAAGACGGCAGGGTCCCAGACCAGATCACCGCGCAACTCGCGGGCATAGGGGTCCAGCACCAGCTTTGCCGGGTTGAAGCGATGACCTTCTTCCGGTGCCCAGGGACCATGCACCCGGTAGCCATAGACCTGACCCGGCCTGACGCCGGGCAGATAGCCGAACCAGATGCCTCCCTCCATTCCCGGCAGGTCCAGCCTTGCTGTCTCGGCCTTTCCCTCGTCGTCGTAAAGACACAGCTCCACCCGTGTCGCATTCTCGGTAAACAAGGCAAAGTTCGTGCCTTCGCCGTCAAAGACCGCCCCGATGACGTCGGGACGGCCTTTGGTTGCGTCAAAACCGGGCAGCGGCTGGTTATCGTGAATCATCATACCCCCTGAGACTTGCGGGCCGTGCTCGGCTTGCCCGAAAACAGCGAAAACACAGGCGTCCGCAGCGCGCCCCGGCGCGCCAGCATGGCCGAGGTGACAAGCGTCGTGTCGCCCGACACACGGAACCAGCGCCGGTCCTCGACCGGGTCGTCCCCGATCTGCAACCCGTGCGGGACCACGGTTCCCGGCGCGACGATCACGTTCGACAGCCGCACCCCCGGAGAAACCCGCGCCCCCGGCATCAGGACCGAGCGGTCCAGAGCGGTCCATCGGCCTGGGTCCTCGCTGCCGACCAACGGCGACATCAGCCGCAGACCGCCCAGGTTGACGCTGGCATGAAACGGCTCGCGCGGGGACAGCCCGATCGCCTCCACCTGCATCCCCGGCACGAACGGGCGCAGACATGGCGGAGGCGACCCCTCGAAATCCAGCCAGCCCTCGCGCAGCCCGTCCAGCGTGCCGACGTCCCGCCAGTATCCGTTCCAGCGCCACACCGCCGCGTCACCACGGCGGACAGCCCGCGGGATCACATCCTCGCCAAAATCCAGCACCGCCGGATCTTGCAGCAGATCGCGCAGCCAGGGCCAATCGATGACGTAGATGCCCAGCGACGCCAGCGAATGCGCCGGGTCTCCGTAGATGGAGGCCGGCTGGTTCGGCTTCTCGTCAAAACCTGCGATCCGATGGCCCGGTCCCTCGGTCACGATTCCGAACCGCCCCGCCGCTTCGCGCGCGACCGGCATCGCGGCCAATGTCAGGGAGGCGCCATTCTCTCGATGCGCGGCCACGAAATGCCGGTAATCCATCGCGTAGACATGATCCGCCGCAACGACCAGCACCTCCTTGGCGCCCATCGCGTCCAGCGCCGCCGCATTGGCCCGCAGCACATCCGCCGTCCCCGCATAACCGCGCCCCGCGGCCGATTCGCCAGCCTTGACGGCAAGCCTGTTGCCCCAGACCGGACCCCAGACCGACTGGAGATGCCCGGTCAGCGTCGTAGGCCGGTACTGCGTGCCCACGATCACCCGCCCGACGCCAGACCGCGCCAGGGACGCCATGGTGAAATCCACGATACGGTGAAAGCGTGCGAACGGAAGCGCCGGCTTGCATTCGCGCCCCGTCAACTCGTGCAGCCGCGTCCCCTGCCCGCCGGCAAGCACGACGGCGACAATATCGGTCAGTTCGGGGGTGTCCTGCATGGCAACCTCGCTTCCCTACAGCGTTTTCTGGATATGCCAGATCAACGCCGCAGTGCCGCAGAGGTTCCCATCACGAAACGGTCAATCGGATCAGTTCAGCCGGTCGTCGAACGTCCTGTGGTCATAGGGCTCGTCCTCGGGACGATATTCCCGACGGATCACCGTGACACCCCGCATCCGGCGCGCCATCCCGCCGATGATCAGCGCCCGCACGGGAGGCAGCAGCAGCACCAGACCGACAGCATCGGTGAAGAACCCCGGCAGGATCAGCAGCACCGCCGCCACCCCCACCAACGCCTTGTGCGCCAGTGGAGACAGGGGATCGTGCAACCCGTCCTGCAATCCCTGCCGCAGCCTCTCCCGCCCCGCCAGGGCCATCCCCTTCAGAAGCAGGATGCCCAGCACCCCGGTCAGCAGCACCCAAGCCAGCGTAAGCCACAGGCCAAGCTGCGCCCCCAGCGTCACGAACAGGCCGATCTCGACCAGCGGCAACGCCAGAATTCCCACCAAGACCCACATCGCCGCACTCCGCCTGTTCCTTGCCGCCGCGTGGTAGACTTCGCCGCGACCCCACCCTACATAGGATGAGGCGACGCAGTTTTAAACGGAACCACACGTGTCCAGAGGTCATCAATGAACGGGTCCCTGATCCAGCTCCTGGTCCTTGCCGGGATCGCGATCTTCCTCAT
>ERZ1645185.300-NODE-300-length-20944-cov-7.594667_pt1 | contig 20944 bp, 17 predicted proteins | sample MGYA00575351_ERZ1645185 | MGnify/ENA primary metagenome ERZ1645185 (study PRJEB40838, sample SAMN11284767) | freshwater sediment metagenome | isolation source: river sediment | host: Sediment | place: India: Jana village, Kanpur | collected 2015-12-17 ...
GGTGGGGGTGGGGGTTTCAGGTTCGGTGATGTGGCGCAGGTTGCACGGGGCTGACGGCGAAATGCCGCGGGGCTACAATTGCGCCTGCGGCCACGCCGCTCGAACTTCGCCTAGGCTGGTATATCCGTAGTCCACGAACTGCAGCACACCGGTCGTGTCGTTTCGACGCGCAATGCAATACACCGCGGGCAGAGGTGCGCCATCGGCATCGGTGACGCTGATGCTAGCGGATTCGCCTTCGAAGCCGTCGACTTCGACGATGTACAGTTCGTGATCGGCCATGGCGATCAGTTGCCCTTTGGCGAAAGCCCACGTTCCCGCATCCAGCCGAGCGCCCGTGAGGCATACTGCTTCTCGGCGTCGAGTGCGGCGTATTGAGCAGCATCGTCGAGCACCTCGGCGAGATTGCTCCATGTAAGACGCGACACGCCGCGAAGGTTCTGGAGACCGTCTGGACGGTGATCCTTCAGTAGTTTGCGCGGTTCGTCGAGATCGTGGTATTTGTCGACCACTTTCACACCCTCCTTCGACTTCTCTGCGTCAGCGATGAGCAGCGAGAAGTAGAAGTGCCGTGTGCCAGCGTAGTACGATCCCACATCGATGTTACGCAGCACCTGATCACGTGTAGCGCGTGTGGTGGTAGCGGTGCTGATGTCGCCCGTGAACTTCGCCTCGATGAACCAGACCGCCGAGGGCGTTTCAATCACAACGTCGATTTCGGAATCACCCTCGTCCATTCCGAGCAGAAGAGCAGGCGGTGGCTCGACCGCCTGCCAGAGTTCAACGGTGGCATGTGGGAAATGATCGAGCTCGCTTCCGGGAAAGGCCGTCGAGAATAGACCTGGCAGCCAAATCCTCGGATCGATCTGTCGCAGCGAGCGGAAAACGTTCCACGTGACTGCGTCTTCGCTGTTCGCGCTGCGCAAATGCTTCCGTTTGCTCATACGCATGGAAACAAAGACCGGATCGTATCGGTCGATGATGAGATTGTCGCGGAAGTCGGCGGCAACCTTGACGCCAGTCTTTGATGTGTGATCGCTCATATGCGGTAATGGTGGGAAGGGGGTCTGACATTCTCGTTGCACATCCTGGACATACCGCAAAAACCTGCTTCACACAAATTGGGACTGATCCCTTGCCAGTCAGTCCGGCAAAACCCTGGACGAAGTTCGGTTTGCGTCGTAGCATGCCCTGGCAAGCAGTTTCCCGATTGGTGAATCCCACGCCCATTCTTCCGCACACCAATGACCCGTCTTACCCGCGGCCTCCACGAGCGACTCGTCACACGCCTGTTGGAGCGCGATCTTGAAGCGCTCGAGTCGCACCTCAGTGCCGACCGCACAGCCTTACGTGACGCCGATGCGGCCGATCGGCTGGCCCTCCACCTGTCCCGAGTAGTGGAGCGCGCCATCGATGCACTGCCAGACAAAGAACGGGCCGCGCTCGGCGCCGAACTTACGCGCCGCCTCATCACCGAACTGGCGCGCGAGCGCCCTCTGGTTGAGCTCGCTGACGAGCAACCCCTTAGTCCGCCTGAAGCACTGCGCGCGATCAACCAAGCGCTCCCCGATGGACGCCCCGAGGTGATCCCGCAGCCGCTCATCCCGTTACTCGATACCACGCTGCTAACCAACGCTCCGGGTGAGCCGAGTTTGGGTCATCAGCTGCTCGCCGAAGTGGCGTCGGCCGATCGCATCGACCTCGTTATGGCCTTCATTCGCCGCACTGGCGTGCGCCCGCTGCGCGAGGTGCTCAAGCGACATATCGACGCGGGCCGACGTCTGCGTGTGCTGACCACGGTCTATACAGGCTCCACTGAAGCCGATGCACTCGAAATGCTGCAGGATCTCGGGGCCGATGTCCGCGTTTCGTACGATACCACCGGCACTCGTCTCCATGCGAAGGCGTGGCTGTTCCACCGCGAGAGCGGATTCTCTACAGCGTACGTGGGGTCGTCTAACCTCACACACAGCGCACAGGTGAGTGGGCTCGAGTGGAACGTGCGAGTGTCCGAGGCGCGAAATCGCGGGGTGATTGAGAAGCTGTCGGCAGTATTCGAGAGCTACTGGCAGCAGGCAGACTTCGAACCGTACGATCGCGACCGGTTTGCCGACGCCACCAGCCATGAACGCCCTGCCCTCACGCTACATCTGCCGCCTACGGAAATTCGACTCGAGCCATTTCAGGAGCGCTTGCTTGAGCAAATCGCCATTGCCCGCGAGGAGGGACGTCACCGAAACCTGCTCGTCTCGGCTACCGGCACCGGCAAGACCGTCATGGCTGCAGTGGATTACGCGCGGCTGCGGGCGCGAATGCCACGAGCCCGCCTGCTGTTCATTGCTCACCGCGACGAAATCCTCACACAGGCGCAGGCCACATTTGCGCATGCGCTACGCGACCCGTCGTTCGGCGAACGGTGGGTTGGCGGCGAGCGCCCCGCGCGATGGGAGCACGTCTTTGCGTCTATTCAGTCGCTGAATGCGAGCAGCCTGGAGCATCTCGACCCCGCGCACTTTGATGTCGTAATTATCGACGAGTTCCATCATGCGGCGGCATCGAGCTACGATCGTGTGCTCTCGCGAGTGCAGCCGCGCGAACTGCTAGGGCTTACCGCCACACCCGAGCGCAGCGATGGGCTACCCATTCTGCAGTGGTTCGATCAGCGCATTTCCGCCGAGCTGCGGTTGTGGGACGCCATCGACCAACATCGCCTGGTACCGTTCTCATATTTTGGTGTCGCCGACTCACTCGACCTCAGGTCCATTCCGTGGACTCGCGGCCGAGGCTACGACACTGCCGCGCTGACTGGCGTCATCACTAGTACCGACATTTGGGCGAGGCAGGTGCTCCGGCAATGTGCGGACAACCTCGGCCCGCTCAATCGGGTGCGCGCGTTGGGCTTCTGCGTGAGTGTCGAGCACGCGCATTATATGGCTCGTGTTTTTGCCGAACACGGCGTAGCGGCGCGCGCGGTCGATGGCACTACGCCAGCGGCCGAGCGCGAAGACGCACTGCGGGCGCTCGCCAACGGATCAGTGAACGTGGTGTTCTCCGTGGACCTGTTCAACGAAGGCGTCGACGTGCCCACGGTTGATACGCTACTGATGCTGCGCCCCACTGACAGTCCCGTGCTGTTCGTTCAGCAACTTGGGCGCGGGCTTCGCAAAGCGACCGGGAAGTCGCTGTGCACCGTGCTCGACTTCGTCGGTCAGCACCGACGCGAATTCCGCTTCGACCGTCGTTTAGGTGCACTACTCGGCGGGAGTCGCAAGCATATCCTTGAGCAGGTGGAACTCGGCTTCCCGTTCCTGCCGGCCGGCTGTCAGATGCAGCTGGAGCCTGTGGCGAAGGAGCGCATTCTGGCGAGTATTCGCCAGAGCGTGCCGACACGTCGCGCCGAGCGGGCGCGGGAACTCGCGGCGCTGGCCATGCAGCGTCCGGAGATCACTCTTGGCGACTATCTCGATGAGACCGGGCTCGAACTCGGGGAGTTCTACGCTGGCAGTAACGATTCCTGGACCGGGCTGCGTGCCGCTGCGGGGCTGCCCGTTGCCGAGGAAGGGCCGCACGAGAGTGTATTGCGCAAGGCGGTAGGCCGTCTGCTGCACGTGGACGATCATGAGCGCCTCGATGCGTGGCGCCGCTGGCTCGGTGCTGCAGACGTGTTCGACGTGGAAGCTACCACGCGAGACGCCTGTCTGGTACGCATGCTGATTGCACAGGTACTTGAGAGCGTAGCGGAGGAAGGGCTGTCGTTCGCTGCCGGCGCGGCGCTACTGCGCCAGCACCCGGCAGTGTGTGCTGAGATTACGGAGCTGTGCGACGTGCTGTCGCGGCGGGTGGCTCATCTTTCGGTTCCCCTGGATGTCTTTGCCGACGTGCCGCTGCGCGTACATGCCCGCTACACACGTCGCGAAATTCTCGTGGCCAGCGGTGAGAGCACCGACGTCAAGGGGAGCACGTGGCGCGAAGGTGTACGCTACGCCGATCAGTTGCCGGCTGACTTGTTTGCTTTCACCCTCGACAAGACCGCTGGTCAGTTCTCACCCACCACGCGCTACCGCGACTACGCAATTAGCCGGGAGCTTATTCACTGGGAGAGCCAATCGACCACGCGAGCTGCCAGCCCTACCGGACTGCGTTATCAGCAACATGTGGCTCGTGGTAGCCATGTGTGGCTGTTCGCTCGGCTTAACGCTGAGGAACGCGCATTTACGTTCCTCGGTCCATCGACATACGTGTCACATGTTGGTGAGGCGCCCATGGCAATCAGGTGGCGGCTTAAGCACGCGTTACCGGGGGATCTGTTTCAGGCATTCGCGGCGGCGGTGGCATGATTTGGACATCGCGGCCAGCGATCAGTGCATCTCCCCCTCATCCCGCACCCATGCGTCGACCTAAGCAAACGCCGCTTCAGCGCCCAACTCTGGCGTGCGTCAGCAGCAAGTCATACCCAACCTGCGCCACGCTCTCCTCGCAGCGCAGAATGGCCACCTCCCGCGGCGCGAGCGATGCAGCAAAACCACCACCAGTTTCCCATATCCACACGTGCGTGGCAGTGAACCCGTACACGCGCGATAGACGCACGGTCTCGCTCGTCGCATCCACACCGGCTTTGAACGTCACGAGGTAGTTCGGTTCTGGTCTATTGGGTGCGCCAACGATCGGCGCGGGCGCTCGGCACAATGGCCTCAGCACCGTCAGTGCCGACTCCTCACTCAACACCGCGGTCGACGCCTCGCCGCACGCCCCTACCAGGGTCGCGGCCAGTACCAATGCTGCCTTCTGCTTGCGCATGCTACGCGTTCCGTGAGGGGTGAAGTGCACACTGACTCCGCGCTATACCCACGGGGACACCCGTGCGTCACCGCACCACCATCGCCCTTCTCAACGGGACTCCCTCCAACGAGTGGCCCCCCACCCTCCCAAGTGCTAAGGTTGCCGCAACGCTCTCCCCCACATTCATGACACTGCCCTTGCGCACCCTGCTCGCCACCACCGGCGCTGCCCTGCTGCTGTCGCTCGCTCCCACCGGCATGGTGAGCCAGCCGCCACGCCAACCCGCCTCGTTCGTCATCACCGGCGCACGCATTGCCGATGGCACCGGCGCCCCGCTGCGCGCCGCCAGTGTGCGCGTGCAGGGCGACACCATTGCGGCCGTTGGCGCCATCACCCCGCGCGCGGGTGAGCCGGTCGTCAACGGCGCGGGCATGGTGCTCGCGCCGGGCTTCATCGACACGCACAACCATTCGTCGTCAGGGGTTGAGGTCGAGCCGGCCGCAACGTCACAGGTGTCGCAGGGCATCACCACCGTCGCCGTAGGCCCCGATGGCAGCTCGCCCTGGCCAGTTGGCGAATACCTGCAGCGCGTGCGCACCAAGCCGCCCACCGTGAACGTGCTCACCTTCGTGGGACACGCCACCATTCGGCGCGAAGTCATTGGCTACGACTACAAGCGCGAGGCCACGCCCACCGAAGTGGCGCGCATGGCCGAGTTGGTTACGCAGGCCATGAACGAAGGCGCGTTCGGCCTCAGCTCCGGGTTGGAATACGAAGTGGGTAGCTACTCGGCCACCGACGAAGTGGTCACCATGGCGCGCGCCGCCGGCGCCAAAGGCGGCATCTACATGTCGCACATTCGCGACGAAGCCGACTTGGCCATGGAGGCCATTCGCGAAGCCATCGCCATTGGCGAACAGGGCAAGGTGCCGGTGCAAATCTCGCACATCAAACTCGGCACCGTGGGCGTGTGGGGACAAGCCAATCAGGCCGTCGCGTTGGTGGAAGCCGCGCGCAAACGCGGCGTCGATGTCACCGCCGATGCGTATCCGTACCTCGCCTGGCAGTCCACGCCGCGCGTGCTCGTTCCCAACAAGCGCTACACCGACTCGGCCAGCGTGCGGCGCGGGCTCGATGACATTGGCGGCGCCGAGAACGTACAGATCACCCGTTGGGGCGCTCACCCCGAGTTTGTAGGCAAACGGCTCGACGAAGCCGCGCGCCTGCTTGGCGTGAGCGACATCGAGGCGTACATCCGCTTTCAGGGCGACGAAGAATCAGGAATGATTGGTCACGCCATGACCGAAGCCGACCTGCGCCTGTTCTACCGTCAGCCGTGGGTCATGGTGGCCAGCGACGGTGGCATCGCCAACAATCATCCGCGCGGTGCCGGCACCTTTCCGCGGGTACTCGGCAAGTTCGTGCGCGAAGAACAGTGGATGACGCTCGCCGAGGCCGTACACAAAATGTCAGGCATGCCGGCGGCGCGGTTGGGGCTGCGCGATCGCGGCACCATCAAGCCGGGCATGAAGGCCGATCTGGTGCTCTTCGATCCCAACACCATCATCGACCGCTCCACCTTCGAGCAGCCGCGCGCACTGGCCACCGGCATCCAGCGCGTCTGGGTGAACGGCGCGCTGGTATGGACGGGAACGGCGGTCACCGAGGCGCGGCCCGGGCGGGTGCTGGCGCGGTAGTCGCGGCGGCGGATCGCCCTCCCGGTGCGGGAGTACAGAACCGCCAACCGAGCATTCAACGTAAAGTGTTTCAAAGAAATGACTTACGCTGACAAATGGATACAACTCCCAGTTTGCTACTAGTTTGTCCAAAACTAGGACTTGGCATAGCGGAAACCGTTGGCAACTCCTACACAGGGGGAGGGAGCCGGCATACGCCGATTCCCTCCCCCTGTGGTTTGTGCACCAACACGGCGAGTTGGTCAGTACCCGGCGTTCTGCGTAAGCTGCGGTGACACGCGTATGTCGCGCAGTGGGATGGGGAAGAGCGCCTGTCCCGGCCGGTCCTGAATGCTCTTCACCGCGATCACCTTGCCCAGCCGGATGAGATCGGGCCACCGATCGCCTTCCAGGGCAAGTTCGAGACGACGTTCCCGTTCGATCTGGTTGATCACGTCGGCCTGCGTGGTGACCTGCGTGCCCAACGTGTGCGGTGCCAGTCCGGCACGCACGCGCACCTTGTTGTACTGCGCCACCGCCTCAGGAAGTCGATTGAGACGCGCCAGCGCTTCGGCCTTGATGAGCACCACTTCGGCGAGTCGAATCACGTGCACATGCTCGGTGCCCGGTCTCGCCGACCACTTCACGCCGTTGAGCGGGCGGGCCGCCACACCGCTGGGCGCAACGCTCGCGGCCTTTCGCAAGTCACCAGCCGTATACGCCGCTTCCAGCCCGGCGCTCGGCGCCACCTCGGCACGTCCTACCGAGAGGTAGTAGTTGCTGAGGCCATTGGTCTCGGTGGCGTTGAACGACACACGGAAGATGTCCTCGGTGGTGTTGCTGCCTGCAGCCGTGAACAACGTGGCGTATGGCACCACGAGGGTATCACGCCCAGCGAGCACCGCGTTGGCCGCATCCAGCGCCGCCTGATAATCGGCCTGGCTGTTGCCATTACCCGGTAGCGCCGCACGGTAGAAGAGCACGCGCGCTCGCAGGGCACGTGCGGCCACGGCCGTGGCGTAGCGGGTGTTGGTGGTGTTGCGGGTCAGCGCCTGTGCGCTGTCGAGATCCCGCAGAACTTGCGTGTACACGTCGCTGACCGGCGTGCGCACGTACGCCTTCGACTCGTCAGGACCCGTTGTGACCTTGGTGGGAATGGGTACAGGGCCCCAATACTTGACGAGATTGTGAAAGCCGAGCGCACGAATGAAGTACGCCTGCCCCATGATGTCGGAGCGAGTGGCCTCAGGGATAGTGGGAACCGTGGGAACGACGTCGATGAGCAGGTTCGCGCGATTCACACTGGAGTAGATCGCTGTCCAGAAAGCCGTCACTTCCGAGTTATCCGCCTGCATGCGGTTGGTCTGCATCTCTCCCAGATACTGAAAGGTGCCCGACCACACGGCGTTGTCGGCGGCGAGATCGCCCACCAGCTGTGCCGACAGGCCGTAGTAGCTGCCGCTCTGCAAGGCGTCGTACGCCCCGTTGAGCGAGGCAGTGGCAGTAGCGGCGTCCTGAATCATCTGGTCCTGCGGGAGCGATGTAACAGGCTCCGTTTGCAGTATGCTGTCGCAGGCAGCCGTGACGGTCAGGGCAGCCAGCGCGGCCAGGCGCGCGAGCGATTTCGTGCGAGTCTTGAGGGTAGTCATGATTACCATCCGGCGTTGATGCCCACGGTCCAGGTGCGGGCCAGCGGGTACGCGTAGAAATCGACGCCCAGCGACAGATTCGCGTTGGTGCCGGCGGAGTTGACGTCGGGGTTGTAGCCCGTGTAGTTGGTCCACGTGACGAGATTACGGCCGCTCACGTAGAGACGGGCGTTGTCGGCACGCATCTGCTTGGCCAGCGACGCCGGGAGACGCCACCCGAGGGTGACTTCCTGCAGACGCACGAACGAGCCGTCTTCGATGAAACGATCGGACATGAAGCGCGCGCCTCCCGTGCTGCCCATGCGCGGCTGGTTGGTGATGTCACCCGGCTTCCGCCAGCGGTTGCGCACGTTGCCGAACTTGTTGTCGGACGAGTTGCCGCCGTCATCGCCGAAGAGACGGTTCATGTTGAGCAACTCGTTCCCCTGCGTGAACTGCAGGAACGTGCGTACGTCGAAGCCTTTCCAGCGCATCGAGTTGGTGAGACCACCGAAGTAGTCGGGTTGTGCGCTGCCCACGTTGGTAGACAGGTCGGCGGTAACGGGGGCCGTCGTCTCGCCACCGTCGGCGCGGCGATACACGGCATTGCCTGTCGCCGGGTCCACCCTCAGGAAGTCGTACACGAAGAAGGTGCCGATGGGCTTCCCCACCATGGCCACACTCGTAAGACGCCCCGAGGTGGTGGAGTTCACCGGCTGTCCGTCGGAGAGCGCGGTCACGAGGTTGCGATTCCAGGTGACGTTGAGATCGGTGGTCCACTCGAAGCCGTTGGCGCCGGGCTTGCGGAAGTTCACCGTCTGCAACTGCAGATCGAGCCCACGATTGCGCAGCGAGCCTACGTTGTCAGCCACCGTGGTATAGCCGCTGGTGGCGGCCACCGGGCGATTCACCAGCAGGTCAGCGGTGGCGCGGTTGTACCAATCCACCACCACGTTCACGCGGCCGCTCAGGAAGCCCATGTCGGCGCCGAGGTCGGTCTCAGTGGTGCGCTCCCAACGGAGGTTGGGGTTACCCAGCTGCGAGGGCGCGAGCCCGGCCACGCCGGAGTACGGATTGGCCGTAGCCAGTGTGCGGCTACCGAAGTCGGCAATCTGCTGATTGCCGGTGGTGCCGCGGCTTGCGCGCAGCTTGAGTGTCATGAGGCGGGACAGCGCGCCGGCCCACGTTTCGTCGCTCACGGTCCACGCACCAGACAGCGCCGCGAAGTTGCCGTAGCGGCTGTTGTCACCGAAGCGCGACGAACCGTCGCGCCGCAGGCTGGCGGTGAGCACGTAGCGCTCGCGCCATGTCCAGTTGGCACGACTGAAGTACGACACCAGCGTGTTCTCGGTCTCACCTCCATCGAACACTGACACCTGCGCGGCGTTGCGCACATAGCGCTCGAAGCCGGTGGGGAAGCCCGTGCCTGCTACGTAGTTGAAGTTGGTGGAATTGCGCTCCTGACTGGCACCTGCGGTAACGCGCAGCGTCTGGTTGTCGGAATCAATCACATCCCAGTTGCCAAACGTTTCGGCCAGAAAGCGGTAGGCACGTGTGCGTCCGTTCGCTCCCTCGCCACCTACGCTCGCACTTACCGCACGATCGACTTTGGGAGAGCGCCAGCGCAGTTCGTCGAGCGCGTAGATGTCGCTGCCGAGTCGCGCGGACAGGTTGAGCTTGGGGGTAATCGCATAGCGCGCCTCCATGTTGCCGAGCGCCCGCAGCGTATTCACATTGAGCGCGCTGTACGTGGCCGTGGCCACCGGGTTGGAGTAGATGAGGTTGTTGGCGATGCCGGAGAATCCGAACACGTTGCCGCGCACCGGCGAGAACGGTTGCATGGCCATGGCGTTGGTAACCACGCCGTCGATGTTCTGGTCGCCGGGCACGCGATCGTTGGACTCGCGCGTGAGGCCGATATTCGAGGTGATGGTGAGCTTGCTCGTGGCCTGCGCGTCGGTGTTGAGACGCACGGCCTGGCGCTGGTAGTCGGAGCCAATCACGATGCCCGTCTGCCGCGTGTCGCTGCCGCTGAGGAACATGCGGAGGCGGTCGGTGCCGCCACTCACGCTCATGTTCACTTCACTCATGGGCGCCGGGCGGAAGATTTCCGCCTGCCAGTCGGTGTTGATGCTATCGGTGCCAGGCGCGAAGCGAGGGGCGAGCCCCTGATTGGTGCGCGCCTCGTTCATCACCGCCACGTAGTCGGAGGAGTTGAGCAGATCGAGGGTGCGCTCCACCTTCTGCGACGCAGTGTACGCGCTCATGTTGAAGCGAAAGCGGTTGCCACCCGCGCCACGCTTGGTGGTGATGACGACCACACCGTTTGAGCCACGCGAACCATAAATGGCCGCCGCCGCCGCATCCTTGAGCACGTCGATCGACGCAATGTCGTCGGGGTTGATGCCCGAGATAGGGGTCATGCGCTGACCGCTGGTGCCGGTGATCTGCTCGAAGGTACCCTGCAGCATGGGGACACCGTCGATGACATAGAGCGGCTGGCTGCCGGCGTTGAGGGATGCCGGGCCGCGAATACGCACCGACACGCCGCCGCCAGGTTCACCACTGTTCTGCATCACTTGCACGCCGGGCACCCTCCCCTGCAGCGCGTTGTCGATGCTGACCACAGGCACCGCCTCGAAGGCGCTGCTGTCGACGCTGGCGATGGCGTTGCTGACGGTGGCGCGCCGGCTGCTGCCATAGCCTGTCGCCACCACCGTGCTGAGCACGGCCGCGACCGGGCGCAGCCTGATGTCGAGCGTAACCGTAGCTCCCGCTTCCAGATCCAGCGTGCGCTGCACGGCGCTGTAGCCGAGGCGCTGCGCCCGCACGGTGATACGTCCGAAGGGAATGCCGGTGAGCTGGTAGGCGCCGGTTTCCGAGGTGGCCGCACGCGCAGACGCCCCGGCTACCGTCATCTGCACGCCGGCTACGGGGCGACCGGTAGACGAATCGGTCACGATTCCGCGTACGGTGCCGGTTGCTCTCTGCGCTTGCAGAGCGTGTGAGGCCGGCACGGCCATCAGAACCCCGGCCAGCGCGATCAGGGAAGTCACCCGCGGCAACGCGGGCGCCCTCCCCGCCACGACAGACCACAACCATCGACGAGCAAGCATGGCATTCCTCCAGAAGCGGGATTCGGGGACAGGAACTTCACCCCGGGGTGAGAAAGAGGTGTGGCGAGTATACGGCGCCGCCGATGACTCGGCGAGCGTGGCGCACACATCTCGTTACCTCAGTTTCCCAGCCGGAAGCCGCCGCTTCAGACCACCCGCTTAGAACACCCGCTTAGAATACCCGCTCAAACCGCCCGTCGCATCTGCTCCTGCACCACCGCCGCGTGTACGTCGCCGGCTATTCCTTTGCCGAACGTCGACAGGCGCTCGAGCTCCTCGCGCGTCACGCCGCCCACTTCACCGCGGTACGCGGCCTTGAGCGCATTCATACGGTTCTGCGATGCAATCATTTCGTCGTGCGACGTGATGCTACGAGCCTGTACCCCCGGGCGCCCCGCCAGATGTTCAGCCACCCGCTGCGTATGCCGCGCATACACGTCCAGCGGCGCGGTTCTCATTGGCACGTATTCCGTAGCAATCAAGGGCGGTGAGTCGAACGCTGCCGCACTGACCGCGTTGGTGGTCACCACGAACGAACCATCGGTGCACTCGGTCTCCATGTCCGTCACCTTGCCCGGCAGCTTGCGTAGCAACCACAAAAGCGCACGCAGCGCAAACGTCCGGATATGCGGATGATAGAGCGCACACATCACCGTGCCGTCGCGCGATGCCATGGTGCGTACCATGATCGCGCTCAGCACCGTTCCGGGCGTTTCGGTAATGGTGCGGTCCTCCACATCGGCGAGCAGCGTGAATCCGCGCGCCGTCAGTTCGCGCGCCGATCGCTCGTAGAATTGCAGATCGAGGTGACGATAGCTGCTGGCCTGCACGCGAACGAAACGGTGCGTTGGCTGAAAGGTCGCTTCAATACTGGCGAGGATCTCCTGCGCCGCCCGTTCGGTGGGATGCATTCTGTACGCGGTTGAGAAGTGGAAGCAGACATGAGAATCGCTCCACCATGACGCCGGCGCCTGACGTGGCGTCACGGCGATCCGCTGACACCTCGTTTCCTCGACGAGGAACGGCGGATACTTGGCCTCGACCTATGCGGCGGTCTATCGCCCGCCTCTGACAAAATCCCGAGCGACAGCGGCCCGCGTGCGAATTGCCGAGGGACGAACGAACGGTAACTTCGAAGTTCCTTCGAACGCGTCGAGGCAATTATGTGCGTCATTCTTCGCATTGGTGAGTTCAGTGAGCTATCTCGTCTCTGCTCCGGTGCAGCAGCCACCAGAGGTACGAGACGCCGCTGTACGCACGTGCTGGCTATCCTTGTCACCGGCGCCGTGTTCACGGCCTGTGGTGGGTCCGCCGCCGATACGCCTTCCCCTGCGATCACTACGCGAGACAGTGCCGGTGTCGTCATCGTGGAGCATCCCGCCGCTGCGATCGCGGCGTTGCCAACGTGGACGATCGATTCGGTACCAGAGCTCAAGCTGCAACCACCGGAGGAGGAAGGGTTCACGGCCATTGGTGATATCCTCGAGTTGCCGGATGGCCGACTACTCGTTGCTGATCGCCGTTTGCGCGATGTACGCGAGTTCGCGCCCACTGGCGCGTTCACGCGGGTTGTGGCCCGCAGCGGTGCCGGGCCCGGTGAAGTCACCTTTGTCTCGAGGCTACAGCACCTGCCGGGTGACACCCTGGCCATTCTCGATGGCAATGCGCGCCTGGCATCGTTGTTTGATGCTGCAGGTCGCTATCTCACGCGAGTGCAGTACCCTCGCCTGACCGACGGTTCGTCCTTGCGCATGGTGTCCCGATTGCACGACGGTCGCTGGACCGCAACCATCAGTCCGCCTGCCGTTCCCCCGAAGAAGTTCGATGGCACCATCCGGCGCGACTCGCTCGTCGTAGTCCGCCTCGCGGTGGGCACCAACGCCGACGTGGCTTCACTCGACACACTCGCGCGTGTTCCTGATCAGGAAGTCTTCGACGTCATCACCACGCAGGGCGGCGAGAGCTGGCCAGATGTGGAGTCCTTGCGCGGCGGACGTGCGGCGTATGTGGCCAGCGATGGCAACCGTGTGGTGATCGGCGCCAACGAGCGTTACGAGCTTTTCGAGTACCGCAATGCGCGTCTTGCGCGCCTCGTGCGCGTGGAGGCGACGGCCGAGCCCATGCCTGCCGACGCCGCACAGCGTGTAATCGCCTGGAGCGAACAGGCTACGGCAAACCTTCCGGTAGAGGCGCGTGCAGAGTTGGCCGCAATGCGCCAGAATTGGCGCTTCGCGATCACCAAGCCGTTCCACGAGCGTCTCCAGTTCGGTAGCGACGGCACCCTGTGGGCGAGCGCGCCGACGCTGCTCCCTACTGACGCCCGCCGGTATCTCGTGTTCGACGACGCCGGCCGAGCGATTGCACATGTGGCCCTGCCCGCCGGTGTCGAGCCGTTCCGCATGACGCGTGACCACATCCTCGGAACGTGGATAGACGAGAACGATGTGCCGCACGTGATGCGTTGGCGACTGCGCGTGGTTCGCTGACAGGGCGACTTCGTCTGCGCTATCGGCGTCCGCTGCCGCTGAAGGCGCCAAATAGACCTAGCCCTTCGGCCGAACGAGTGCGGTGCTGTCGGCCCACCTGTCTGACCGTACGAGCGCGCCAATTCCAGTACCGATAACGAAGCCGGGAACGCCCACGATGGCCATGCCGGTGAGCACGTTGTTGCTCTGACGGTCGGAGACAAAGAAACACGCGTTGCCACCCTCGCGCTGACACGTCTGATGCGTGTCGTTGCCCGCAACTGCACCAATGATGGCGCCAATGCCGAGGCCAACGAGGCCACCCTGCCACCAGTGGCGACGGCGACCGGTGCTCACTTCGAACCGCACGATGTCTTTGGTCGCGATGGGGATGATTGCACCGGCGGCAGTGCGCAGCCTGAGCGTATCGGCCGTCAATACGACCGCCCCAACCTGCTGCGGCCGATAGTCACCCTCGGTCCACGTGACCCGTGCCCGCCGCTCGATGAGCGGCGCGCGTATGGCTTGCGCCGATGCCTCGCGCGGGATGAGCAGCAGGGCCGACCACAGCCCCGCCAGCAGAGTGATGGAGGTGGTGCGCATGGTACACGATAGCGCGGCCAGCATGGCAGTACAGAGGAGAAACCCCGACGCCGTCTGAACGCAGCGCGGCGCCCTCTCTGCCCGACAGCGCGTACGGGAATCCCGCACGGACTCACGTGGCTCGCATCACCACGTTGTGGGTGGAGTCGCGCCTTCCCGTGTGATGCGTCACCGCGAAGACGATGTGCAGCTCCGCAATGCTGAGATTCACATCCCGCAACGTCGAGTCATCGGTTATGAACCCCCGCGCACGATACCCGCAATCGCGTGTACTGGCGGCCTTCACCCTGCTTGGGTTGTCCTCACTGTTCGCCCTTGCCAAGACGAGCACCGCGCAGTCACCAGCGACCGGGCCGGGTTGGTACCTCACCGGCTACGCCTTCAAAGACGGCACGCTCGAAAAGGAGTCCGTGCTGGCTGGCAGCAGCGCACGCATGAAGGACCGTGTCAGCTTCACAGGAGATCGTGGCAACCTCGAGATCAGCCAGCATCGCACCGACATCAAAACCGGCAAACTGCTGGCCGGCGTGAAATACCGGGTCACCTGGTCAGAGCCGCCAGCGCTGCTCAAGCCGCAGGAGAAAGCCGCCTTCGACTACGAGGTGAAAACCCTGTCGTCGCTGGTATGGAAGATTCCGCAACAAACGATGCACATCAACCAGGGCACGTCGGGGGTCTACTTTGTGACTCCGGATGGCACGAGGTATCTCACCAAGGACCTGCGCGCCACACTCACCACCGAGAAGGTGATCGAGAAGGGCACGCCCGGTGTAAAGCGCGTGCTGCAAATGAACTTTGGAAACGGCTTCGCGGCGTCGTACAGCTATGAGTGGCGCGACGGCGAAGCATCACCACCACCGGTGGCAAGTGAAGCCGCGACGATGGGTGGTTGGGTGCTCACCGGCTACGCCTTCAAAGACGGCACGCTCGAAAAGGAGTCCGTGCTGGCTGGCAGCAGCGCACGCATGAAGGACCGTGTCAGCTTCACAGGAGATCGTGGCAACCTCGAGATCAGCCAGCATCGCACCGACATCAAGACCGGCAAACTGCTGGCCGGCGTGAAGTATCGGGTCACGTGGTCGGAGCCGCCGGCGTTGCTCAAGCCGCAGGAGAAGGCCGCCTTCGACTACGAGGTGAAAACCCTGTCGTCGCTGGTATGGAAAATTCCGCAACAAACGATGCACATCGACCAGGGTGCATCGGGGGTGTACTTTGTCGCTCCGAATGGCACGAAGTATCTCACCAAGGACCTGCGCGCCACACTCACCACCGAGAAGGTGATCGAGAGGGGCACACCCGGTGCAAAGCGCGTGCTGCAAATGAACTTTGGAAACGGCTTCGCGGCGTCGTACAGCTATGAGTGGCGATAGGCCTCGCGTGCTGAAATGAGCGTGTTCATACGGAGCATGACGTCAACTACCGCAACCCGTTCCGCTGGCGCACGCGCGTGAGGAATGCCTGCATCTCCGAGGTGCCCCAGGTATCACGCGTCTGCTGCGTCCAGAACGCGTCCATGTCCGCCACTACGGCAGGGAGCGACGGATGCCCGCACATCTCGAAAAGGAGCGGGACGCTGTAGTTGGTCCAGCCCTTGAAGAAAGGCGACGCTGTAAGCGGACGACTGTCGAGCGCGTCGCAGAGTGAACGGAGTGATGTGAGCCGAGCCAAGGTGGGAACGACCATTTCGCGTGCTCGCCGCGCGAGGAAGTCTACCGCGGGGGCGAGGTCCGACTCCTCGAAGATCCAGAGGCTCGGGTAGTACGCGCGCAGATTCATCGGCCCCTGCCACCCGTCGGCGATGGCCGACATGGACATCTGCATCATGGCGTCATCGGACATCGACCAGCGCGCCCCGTCTATCTGACTCTCGGCGAACGCCTTGTCATACAGCCCGCGGATGTTGAAGGTCACTTCGATGCCAACGCCGTAGAACTGATCGGGACTTGTCGCCCCGAACAGTGAGATACGCGGCGTTCGAAACATCTCTGCATTGATGAACGTGCTACGGACCGCGTTGGCATCGAAGCCTGAAGCGGGCTCGCGCACAAAGCCGACGGCCTCGAGCACAGGGGCGGTGGCGGCCAGTAGTGCGTCGTGCAGCGCTTGCTTTGGAGGCAGGCCCTGCGACATGCCCCATTCCGAGTATCGCCGGTCGAGGCGCGCCATCACGGCCTGCTGCGCAGGCCAGTTATCCGGCACTTCGGCCAGGTTGTCGAACCGGTCGTCCGTGAGATGAAACATCCGGAGGTAGTCCTCCAGATACGGCGCACCGCAGTAGTGCTGCGCGAATGCACGGCCCCGTTCGCCCAAATCCGAGGTCATCAGTTTGCCGTCGCAATGCTCGAACAGCAGGTCTCGTCCCGTCTTCTCGCGCGCACGCAGCTGCGGAAGTCTGGCGGTCATTTCTGCCGATGCCAGTCCGCGGACAATGGCCCAGCCCAGGAAGTGTCCAATGTGCGTGCCACCCGCCTCGGTCGGCGTGGACGAGTCCTCGAAATTCAAGGAGTACGTTTCGGCGTCGTCAATGACCACGACGGCTTCCGGCTTGCAGGTGGGCAGGGGGCTGGAAGCGCATCGCTACAGCAGCCCCGAGCGCATGGCTTCTTCGACCCAGTTGCGGTACTCGGCCGCCATGCAGGTGGCACATGGTCGGTAGCCGGCCGCGATGGCCGTGGCTTCGTCCGCGAAGAAGACCCGATGCTTCGCATATCCCGTTGGCAGAGAGCCAATCGCGCTGCGGCAGTCGAGGCTTCCATAAATCTTCAACCGGCGGTTCCCGCCCAGCGTGCCCGGTACGGCACTGAGCACTTCCTCACCGTCGGGGCCTATGAGCTTGTACTGTTTTTCAGTCATAGGCCAAAGATGAGCGGCTCGTGGTTACGCGGCCAGCGGAACGGCAAGCGGCCCCGGCTTGCCCAGCAGGTATCCCTGCCCGCGGTGCACACCCAGCCGGCGAAGCGCCTGCATCTCGCTGGCCATTTCGATGCCTTCGGCCACGACAATCGCGCCGGTTTCCCGCGCGTAGTACATCATCGCGGTCACAAGCGCGCGTAGCGCAGGGTCTCGGTCGATGCCGCGAGTCAGCGACATGTCGAGCTTGATGATGTCTGGGGCCAATTGGATGATGTGCTGCAACCCCGAATAGCCAGCCCCGGCATCGTCGATAGCGACGCGCAGTCCAGCCGCCTTGAGTGGCGCCAGCGCGTTGTGCAGTGCGTCGTAGTCGGCAACCTTGGCGTGCTCGGTAACCTCGACAATGGTCCGATGCACAACGCGTGGGTCAATGCGGTTGGAGAGCTCACCGCTCACAATCGCTTCGGGCGAGGCGTTGATCGACAGCGAAACGCCGTCGGGCAGCGTGTCAAAGGCGTCGAGGGCGGCACTGATTGCGGCCAGTTCGAGATCGACACCGAGTCCCACCATGGCCGCGTCATTGAACCACTGGTCGGGGGATCGATACGGCAGCGCGGAAAACCGCGACAAGGCTTCGTACGACACCACTGCATCGGTCGAGAGATCGTAGATCGGCTGGTAGGCGATGGCGAAGGCGCGTTCGTCGATTACCGAGGCGATGCGCGTAGATCTCGCGCTTCGACCGATTATGTTCGAGCTCGGTGTTGACCTGCTTGGCCGCAATGTCGGCAAACATGCGCAGCACATCGAGGTCGCGCGTGTTGAGTGAAAGATTCGGGCGCGGACTCAGGCAGCAGAACATGCCGTACGGTGTACCATCGGCGCGACGAATGGGAATGCTCGCATGCGACCCGATGGGTACCGCCTGCGTGATTGGCATGGAGACGGCCAGTGGGAACTGCGACGTATCCGGAATGAGCTCCGGCAACCGACCTTCGAGTATGTGGTTGCAATACACGTCGTCGAGCGATTGCGAATCGCCTTCCTTGATCAGATGCTCCAGCCCCGGTGCATCGACGCGGCGAAAGATGGTTCGCCCATCCACGAACTCGGAGAAGTACGCGACTTCCATGTCGAGATGCGTACGGATTGCCGAGAGCGCTTCCTGAATGACGCAGGTATCGCCGCCAATCGGCTGGCCGAAGATATCAAAGCTGGAGTCGACGGAGGGCATGAGCTGGGCAGATGAATCACGGCATAACGCGCACAACGTATGTGAGGGGTATCGGCGTCCCGACGGCGGTTCTGAAGGAACTACCGTGGACTCCAGCCAATGGCAAAGAACAAGTCGGTATACGGCATGCTGACCAAGGGCCCGTTAGAGCGCACCGTATGCGGCCGCGAGTGTGAGCATGCGTCCGACTTGCCAGCCATCAAACCGATCGGGGTCATACGCTGCCCCAACCCATTCGCGATGCATCCGGCCCGCCTTGGAGCGCGGGCGCGCAAGCGCCGCCACCAACTCCTCGTAGCCGCCGCTCCCACCGCAATCCTCCGGCGGCCCCGCGCGCTCACCGCCAAGGAGTGATGGCCAGCGTGGCCCAGCGGGATTGGCGGCCGGAAGGATCGCCTCAACGATGATGCGGTGTTCCCAGCCATCGCCGAAGTCATATCGGTAGAGAAACTGCGAGCCGAGTTCGAGCCCGAGGGCGCCGATCCGAACGGCGGTGGACTCGCCATCGGACTCTTCACCTGGGGGCTCAAAGCGTCGATCGCCGACCAGAAAGTCGTGCAGATGGTAGTCTTGCCAAGCGAATACGAGCTGGAGGGTACGATGGAGCTGGGCGAGCGTGAACTCGCTTGGCACCTTCAGCACACGCCAAATGCCAGGACTTATGTCATCGAGTTGGACGTGCAGCACGAAGTCCATCAGTGTGGCACGGCTGATTCGTCCAATCACGTCGGCGCGCTTTGCCATAGGACAGCAGTGAGGGGGCACGTCCAGCCGGTCTGACGCGTGCATTCAGCGGCAGCGGCATCGTTACGAGCAACACGGTCATGGTCGCACGGATCATTTCGAGTGCTCGCGAGAGAATGCTTGGGCTTGCCTAGCGCCGCAGCGAAGCTGCGGGCGAAGGAACTGGAATGCGGACGCAGCGAGCTTGGTCAGAACGTTCGTCTGCTTCATCGCACGTTAGGCAACGGGGTGTGCTCGTTATGTAGCGGCAGAGCGGCGGCGTCAATTTCCAAGGTGGCCGGCCCAGCAGAGCACTCTCGCCACGCTGAACCTCCGAGCGTCCTATTCTCGACGCGTACCGTTGCCTTTGCCAAGACAATCTCAACCGTGTCACGAGTCACCGAGGCGTCTCGATGTGCCCATGCAGTTGAGGCTAGGGTGTGAATTGCTCCCATCGCCAAGGGACGTTCGGCGCAGCCGATGGAATCCATTTGGACGCCGTGACCAAACGCCAAGGGAGGAAGCACGAGGCGCAAGACGCCGTCTCGAACAATCACACTGTCGGGCAGGATACCGGTATACCAGAAGAGTGTATCGAGTAGCTGTCGCCCACGCGTATCACTGAATCCAACCACCACCGGCGGAACCGGAATTGGCGGTTGTACCTGAGGACTCTCGCAGGCGGCAATCAGGGTTAGCGCGGTCAGCGCAATCGCGCGTACAGCCATTCGCATTTTGGTGTTACCTCGAGGACAGCTGGTGCCTGGCGTTTGCTCCTGCTGCGGACACTCCAAGAGAACACGCGGGCGCAGGTCGCGCCATCCTTGCCGTGGCCATCGGCAGCAAGCGTCGTTATGCGCCGCGCGCGGGTGGATGCGCACGGGCGGCGCGTGCTCGGCGTCCGAGGGTGATGCCCACTGCGGCGCCGATGACGGCGACGGCGACCGCTCCCCCGAGCCGCTCCCCGATGGGATTCTGGCCTGGCACCTCGAACGGCTCAGCGCCGATGATGAAGACGAGCGCGGCCAAACAGCGCGATACTTAGCGCAGTGATGCCTGCAGCTCATTGCGGAGCGTGTCCCAGGAGAGACCCGCATCCGGGTCCGCGTCGGCCTCCGCCTCGCGGCGCGCGAGATCGGTCGACCATGTGATTGAGGATGGCGATTTTGGCTCGACTCGGCAATGCCGGACTGCATGGCCATACCGCAAAGATCTGTCGCGGGGCCTCTGAACAATGCGACAGGCGAACGCAGTGAGCCATTCGCAATCCCTTTCGCAGCCCCGTCGGCAGCGGCGCTTCGTTCGCTGAGTTGGCTGCGTTGCTTCAGTGAGCACGCCTCGCAGTAAGCTGCGCCTTCAACGAGTTCCAAGCGGCGAGGAGCGCCGCCTCTTCGTTGTCCAGGGTCGCCTGCACGGCCTGCGTAGGCTCGGCGTCTGGATGATGCCCGCTCTCATACATCAACGTCCGACGGCGGGCCTTTCGGTTCTGCGCGCGCCAACGCCCAAGCAATTCCTCAACCCGCAGTGCGGTTGCGTGTCCAGTGAGCGAAAGGGCCGCATAGAGCTCGTCTGGGAGAACGAGGACCGCGTCGTTGATCTCTTCGGGATCGGTACTTCCCCGCATTCGCGCGTGTGTCGCACTTTCGTTTTGAGAGCGGACCGACGCACATGCATCGACCACGTAACGGATCATCTCGTCTCCGTTTGGTCCCGAAATAAGCCACGCGACGGCGCTGCGCAACTCACTCTCCGTGAAGGGGAACGATTCAGGGTCGAGGTAGTCGCTCACGTTCTCTTGGGAGTGGATCGTACCTAACGAGGCTGTAGGAAAAGTCCCGCGCGACGAATGTGGAAACGGAACTCTCCG
>ERZ1645185.301-NODE-301-length-20925-cov-4.806660_pt1 | contig 20925 bp, 10 predicted proteins | sample MGYA00575351_ERZ1645185 | MGnify/ENA primary metagenome ERZ1645185 (study PRJEB40838, sample SAMN11284767) | freshwater sediment metagenome | isolation source: river sediment | host: Sediment | place: India: Jana village, Kanpur | collected 2015-12-17 ...
CGGTGATCACGCCGTCCGACGACTGGTTGTCGAACTGCAGGAAGTGCCAATGGGTGTTGACCTTCGACGCGTGGAAATTGCCGAAATCGTCGTCGTCCCATTCGCTAGTCAACATCCAATCGACGCAATCGTAGATATTCGACCGCACGACCAACGGGAACTTGAGATCGTTGTTCTTCCGAATGGCCGCTTCCTCTTCATGCAACACATAAATCAACCCGCCCTCATCCATGATGGCCGGGGTGTCGCCTTGTTTGTCGGCAAGCATCATCGGCGTATGGATGAAGTGCACGTTGTATTTCTTCGAGCCGGCATTCTCGGGACACAGGCTCCAGCGTCCGTTCTCACCAGGCTTGGCGGGATAGGAACTCGGCTGGCCGTCCTCATCGAGATGGATCATCTCCAACCAGGGGGACGGATTGTGGCTCTTTGAGAACGGCACGCGACGACCGAAGTGCGGCTTCAAGTGTGGCCAGGAGACTTTCCCGGTCAACGGCTCGAACACGATCGGCAGCCGCTCGCCCGGATGGGCCGACTGGTAGCGTGGATTCGGCACCGTATTCTCCGGCTCGGTCATGGCGCGAGTACCCTGCCAGCTCCAGTTCAACACGCTGGCATCATAGGAGCGGGTCTGATCGCGCTCATCCTTCTTGTGGCCTGGAAGCCCCTGCGGCGGGAACTGCATGTCGACCCAGTCCTTGATGGTCACGATGGCCGGGTCGGCCTTCCAATCAGTCTTGCCCTTCTCGATGATCTTGAACTGCTTGCCGAACCAATCGACGGTCTTGCCGATCAGCTCGTCCGACGTGACACCCACCTTGATGCGGCCCTTGCGGTCCGGCAACTCCAGCAGATCCGGCATCACGTCATTGTGATTCGCACCCTGCTGAATGGTGTTGTACACACGCCAGTATCCCCACATGCCCGCGATGTAGTGATGCGCCACGTGACAGTGAAACAGGAAGTCTCCGGCCAACTGTTGGCAGAGACCGGATCCGCACTCCGTTTCCAGATCCATGGTCTCGGACGGACCGATAACTTCCACGTCGACGCGATCGGACTTCGTCCGGATCACGGGATATTTCACGGGACCGTTCTTGGCCGCATGCCACAATGGCATTTCGTCGATAGCGCGCGGACTCCGCGGCCAACGAATCGATCCGCCGTGCGGATGGTGCGAGTGGAACACTTCGGAACCACCGTGGACCAGCCGGAACTTGGCCGGGTCACCGAGGTAGCTGCGCGGAATGGTCGTGGCCGGATCGCCGAATGTATAGGCGCTGTACGCCATGGACTCATCTTCGAAGCCGAAGTATTCGTGCTGCGTCTGCATATTGTCGACGCCGAACGGCTCGCTACGGTAGTTCAACGCGCGGGCCACCGGACGATACACGTCGGTAAGCGGATCGCGCTGCGGGATGAAGTCGCCCTTCTTGTTCAATGGACGGAACGCTTCGTCGCCGACTTCATGATAGAACAGCACGAATTCCCGGAAGTCAGGGCCGCTGCCGTTCTTGATGATTGCCTGCCAGCCGCTCTTGGTCGGTTGGGGATCGCCCGTTCCCAACGGTTCGAGGTACTCAGACCCTTTTGGCTCGATCACGAAGGACCCAAAGAGGCCCATCACGGTCAACTCACGATCGTTGCTATAGGAATGGAATTGGCGGCTACCCTCCTGCTGAGTCGGGGGGATGTACCATTCCATCTCCACGGCTTTGCCCTTGGCCGCAATGCTATCGGGATTGGTGGTCGTGGCCGGCTGTCCCGTAGCCGACATGACCATGCTGGAACCATGAATGTTCAGGCTGACTTCTTCATCACCCTCCAGCTGATTGCGGAGCGTCAACTTCACGCAATCACCTTGATTGCCACGAAGGACCAGGGGCTGAATGAACTGATTCTGCAATCCGTTGGTGACGCCGCCCGGATCGTAGCCTTCCTTGTCCCGCGCCTCTTTATTCTTCGTCTCTTCGGCGCGGACCTTCTCAATGTTCTCGGTCAGCGTGTACATGTAGCCTGGATAGAAATCGAGCCACATGTTCAAGGTGATTTCCACATTGATCGCCGACACGTCGTAGGAGCGGACCGGCGCACTGGCCGGACACTTCCCGCCCATTGACGAGACGGGCTCGGCCCCGCTGTTCGACATCAACAACAAATCTTGGTTGCCGGCGCCGTACTGGTGCAGCATGTTGACGTTGTTGTACTGGCCGCCCGTCCGCTGCACTTCGGCATCATGGACCAACTGCTCGTTGATCTTGTCCATAATGCGTTGGTGCTGGCGCTCCATCATCGCGGTGCGCTCGACATGACCTTCCTGCGCATCCTCGACAATGGTCTGTCCCTTCAACTGCTCAGCCCATGCCGGTTGATTATGGGCAGCCGCATGCAGCTCCGGCGCCGCTGCCGAGGCCACTTGGAACGCCCCGGCACAGACCGATGGAAGCATGACTCCCAACAGGAGCTTCCAGGCCGCTTGGGCCCTGCGCTGACTGACTTTTTTAGGCCCGCTACGTACCGATCTCATTAGACCTACCTCCTCTTGAAACCATACAACCTCCGCACCCCACTCTCTGCCATCAACCTCGCGTCGCGCACGGTGCAGGCCCGTGAAGGCCTGCACCTCATGGAGTGGAAACACCAGGAGGCCGGTCCTTCGGTTCCCACACCCTTGATCCGCGACAAGAGCACGATGGTGCACCCATCGAATAGCCATGCGCACAAAAAGACGGCGGTACTTAGAGCAACTCTCGTTCCAGATTGCTCGAGACTGGAAACTCAGACTTTGTTGGAAATTTCAGACAGTGGCAGGGAGAACGGAAAAAGAAATGGGGCGTCGTCGCCCCATCGACAAAACGAAATCAGCGAAAATCCATTGAATTAAAAGGGGCTATCGGACTGTCCGAAACTTTTGCCCCAATGGGACATTGACGCCCCATCGAGAAGCAGAGGATAAGAGCCAAATCAGGCACCGTGAATCCCCACGGTGAGTCGTGACAGGAAACGGATCAGGAGCGTTCGCGCAGCCCGTGTTTCTTGACCATCCGCTCGATGGTCTTCCGATCTACGCCGGCCTCCCGCGCAGCCCGGCCCATGTGGCCCTCGTTTCGCTTGAGAAGTTCGAGGAGAAAACTCCGTTCGAATGTTGTGACGGCCGCCTGCTTCGCATGTTTGAAGGAACCGGCCTCTCCCAACACCGCCTCATCGACGACAACCTGGCGCAAGCGTTCGGGCAAATGCGCGGCTGTAATCAGCGGGCCATCGGCCAGCACGGCCGCCCGTTCAATGACGTTTTGTAACTCGCGCACATTCCCCGGCCAGGCATACCCGCACAACAACTCCGTGGCTGTGGGGTCCAGATCCGGGGCAACGCCCGGAGCTGAGCCCTGCTGCTTCATGAATCGCCGGAGAAATTCACGCGCGAGCATTGGAATATCACCCTCCCTCCTCCGCAACGGCGGCAAGACGATGGGAATGACATTCAAACGGTAATACAGGTCCTCGCGGAACTCTCCGCGTCGGCATGCCGCTTCAAGATCCTGGTTCGACGCCGCGATCACCCGCACATCGACATCCAAAAATCGGATGCCGCCGACCCGCCGCATCTGCCGCTCCTGCAACACCCGCAACAATCGCGACTGTAAGGTCTGGCTCATCCCGCTGACCTCGTCCAGAAAGACCGTCCCGCCTGCCGCCACTTCGAACAATCCCGGCTTCGAGACATGTGCGCCGGTAAAGGCGCCCTTCTCATGGCCGAACAGTTCCGATTCCAGAAGCGTATCGGGCAACGAGACGCAGTCCACCGGGATGAAGGGTCGGTCTGCCCGCAAACTGGCGTCGTGGATCGCGCGCGCAACAAGTTCTTTGCCTGTTCCACTTTCCCCATAAACAAGCACATTGGAATGGGTGGGCGCGACCTTGTCGATCAAACTGAACACCGACTCCATCGCAGGGCTTTCCCCGATGACTCGCGACAGGCCCGTCCGCTTTCCGGTGCGGCTCTGATCACGCAAGGCCGCCACTTCACCCGCTCCCGCTGCCGTCGGAACTCCCCCCCCATCCTCGCCGAATGCACGCCGGGCCACTTGCAGGAGGTCGGTACTCGTAAACGGCTTGGTGATGTAATCAAACGCGCCATACCGCATGGAGGTGACTGCCGTCTGCACCGTGGCATGCGCCGTCAACAGCACGACCTGTACCGACGGATCAAAGCGTTTGGCCGCAGCCAACACTTCAATCCCGTCGAGATCGGGCATGCGCAAATCCGTGAGAATCAGCCCGGGCCGCTCGCGCTGAATCACATCGAGGGCGCGAGTGGAATTACACTCGGTCAGACAATCGTACGGCCCACGACTGAGAATCCGGCGACAATTATCGAGCGCATCCTGCTCGTCATCGACGATCAGGATTTTTCCTGCAATCCCCATGGTACTCCTTCACGCATGCTCTCGCCGAGCCCCACCGCCGGCAAATACACATCGAAGACGGCGCCGACCGTGTCGTTGCGCACCTCGATGCGTCCGCGATGGTCCGAGACAATTCCATAACTCAAGAACAACCCCAAGCCCGTCCCCTGGCCGGCCGGTTTGGTGGTAAAAAAAGGATCGAAGATACGGTCCACGATCGCGGCCGGCACACCCGGTCCGTTATCCGACACGCTGACCCGTACCCACTCGTCCCCATTGAGCTGCATCCAGGCGGTACGCACGGTCACCACCCCGTGATCTCCACAAGCGATCACGGCGTCGATGGCATTATTGAGCACATTCAGCAACACCGTTTCCAACCGGTCGCGGTCTCCCATCACCGGGGGCAACTCCGAAGCCAATTCCGCCTTGATGCGGACGGAGAGCGCCGCCACTCGTTCCCCCGCCATGGCCACGCAGGTACGCGCCACGCAGTTGAGATCCAGCGGCTTCAGCATCGACACAGTCCCTCGGGAGAAGGTCAAAATACTCCGTGTCACGCGGGAGATGCGTTCCGCTTGTGAGCGAATCGTGAGCAGATCGCGGGCGACCTCCGCCGAAATGTTCGACTGGGCGGCGTCGGCCTCCATACATTCAATCCGGTTCAAAATGATGCTCAGCGGATTGTTGATTTCATGCGCGATGCCGCTGGCGACCTTGCCCAGCGTCGCCAGCCGTTCGGACAACTCCAGTTTCCTCATCTGCCGCGTAATTTCCGCCGTTTTCTCCTCCACCCGGTGCGTCAATTCGGCGTTTAAGGATTCCAATTCGGCGCGCGACGCCTGCAACCGGTCGGCCATGCGGTGCACCGCGACGGCCAGCTCCTCAAATTCATCGCCGGTTTTGACATCGAGCGGTCCATCGTAGGTGCCGCGACTGATCGCCTCGACGCCGGTCTTCAGCACCTGAATCGGTCGGGCAATTCTGGTCGCCACATAGCGCCCCATCGCCCAGAGAAGCCCGACCATGACCAGACCGATCGCCGCGAGATTTCTCAGCTGATCGCGGATCGGAGCATAACTCTCCACGGGTTGCTGCCGCACAAAGATGTGCCAGGTGTTATCGGGCAACATCAGGCCGGTGACAGGCGCAAATCCCACCACCGTGTCTGTCCCGCCATGGCCGTCGTCATCCGCAATCCCCCATCCGGGCCCGGCTGACACGATCATGGTCATCAGTTGCCCGGGAATGCGATGCGCTTGACGGGGAAGAATGGGGCAGACGAGCGGCTCCCCTGCCGCATTGAACAGCATGGCATGACCGGTCTGCCCGATGCGGATCTGATTGATCATGCCGAAGAGGGTATCGAAACGGTAAGAGGCTTTGACGGCACCGATCACGGTGTGATGCCGGTCATCGAGGATGGGAACGGCGATATCAAACGTTTCTTCCGGCGTTCGAAATGAGCCCACTTGCGCGGGCATCATTCCGCTCAGGTAGACATGGTCGATGCCTCCCGCACGCACCGCTTCCCACCAGGGCTCCCCGCTGAATGAGTAATGATCGGGCTCTGAACTCGAAGCAACCAGCGCTCCGTATTGGTCGACAATCAGCAACCCGACGAGTTTGTCGCCGCTTCTGACTTTGGTATCGAGAAGAAACCGCGAGAGATCTCGATGGAGGAGTTGCGCGGCGGCTCCCTTCCCCTTCTCCCAGACCTGCGTACGGGTCTGGATGATGCGCTGGGTGTCTGCAGGGTCTTGCGGATAGGAGGCGTTGGCCGCCTCAACTGGCTGGCGGACTCGCAATGGTGCGGACCCCAACAGCCGAACGGCCTGGATCTCGCTTTGCACCAGCATCGTCACCCGGTCAGCGGCCTGGATCGCCACGGCTTGCAGGTTGCCGCCGATGACGTCACGCAGCGACTGCATGCCGGACATGTAGGCGAGGACCAGCCCGATCAACAACGGAATACAACCCACCAACACGATGGCGAGTACAATACGGCCCTTGATGGTACGAATCGTCATCCCCACCCCAGAGGAGACATTCTAAACAACCGGCGGAAGAAAACGCCACCGTACCGTCAGCCGGCCGACGATCAAGACAGGCGAGAAACCTCCTTTGGTTCGCCCGCTGAATGGGCCGTGAACAACGACTGATCCCGGGCGAGCATCGCCGCGCGCGACCGGCGAACCCGGGCACGATGAAGCAGCCATAAGGCGCCGCCCGACAGGCTCATCAGGAAAATGGGCACACCCGGAATGTTGAGCAAGGTCTTCTCAAACCCGAAGAAGTTCAGCTGGTGCAGTTGCATCACGGCAAAATGCACCCGCCGCCATCGACCTTCGTCCTCGAGGATCTCCCCCGTCTGCCGGTCCAGAACGATCTCCGTGGCATCCGCATCGTCGAAGCGTACCCGCACTGCATCCTGAGCCCGTTTCTTCTTGCGGGGCGTGTACCGCTCAAGTTCCACACCCGTCACCGTTGCCGGCGTCCGCACATACTGCTGCGCAATCACCGGCGCCAGGTCCGGTGAAATCGGCGAGAGACGCTCGCCGGTCTTGGCATCGAACAAGAGCGTGGTGGACACCCCATCAACCCGCAATTTGAGTTCATAGAACAGGCGGCCGAAATCCGACCGCAGCAGCACCTGTTCAACCAATGCCCGCCCGCCCACGGCCTCCTTGGCCAGGACGATCGCTCGATCCACCGGCAGCGTAGCCGTTTCCAGCGACGGGCCAGGCAGCGGCCGAACCTTCTCCTTATAATGGTCATCCCAATAGAGAAATTTCGCATCCGCCCACAACAGGCCGGTGACGACGGAGAGCAAGAGAAAGCCCAACGCCCCCATGCCAAGCCAACGATGGGCCAGTCTCATGATCCGTTCAGATGCACCGCGACTCATGTTATTGCTCCGCGGGGCGCTCGGCCCGCACCTGCAGCGCCAAGGTGCTGCGATGGCGTAATGCCTCATAGGTCGTCCCCTCGAACTCCCCTGGTGTCTTTTCGACATGAATCATCTCCAGCACATATCGACCGGGCCAGAGCGGCGTGAAGGACACGATGCCATCGGCATCCGTTTTGAGCTCCTTGTCCCAACCATTCGGCGCATGTACCAACACTTGCGTCCCCGGGAGACGTTGGCCATTAAAGAGCGCCTTCACCACGATCTCGCCGCCGGGCCCTGGGGTCACGCGGCCGGAGGCAAGATTCAGCCCTGTCGTCAGCGGGATCAGGTCCAGCGCCAGTGGTGTCGAGTGATCCCGTTCGTGCTCATTGACCCGGCCCTCTTCCAGACAGACGAAATAGGTCCTGGCGTAGAACATCGGCTTGACGATGCCCAGGTCATGCTTGCGCAGATCCTGCACCGGCGCTTTCGCCTGTTCCACCACCACCGCGTTCCGCCCTGGCACACAGGATGAGAGGGCACCCGCAAAGTGGTTGATCTGCTTCGTCAGCTGGACGTCGGTCTTCCCGCGCTTCGGATCTTGCACGCGCAGTGTGACGCCATCGATCGAATCGAGCCGCCCCCCACGCTCTTCCCGTAAGAATTCGGCATATTCACCGAAGTACACCTTCACTGGCTGTCCCTGTTCAGCGGGTGCCGTGGCTTCCGTCTCCACCCAGACGAAATGGGCCTCCGCCGGAATAGCTTCCAACAACCCTGCCATCAATAGGATGCCCCACAATCCACGATTGACGATGTTGCGATTCATCAGCGTGACTCCTTTCTCAATGTCGGCCGTACACCACAGCTTCTTTTTAGAATCTCCATGAGACACCGCCGTAGAAATTCCGGATTTCACCGGGCTGAATCCCAATGAAACTGCCGGTGGTCCGTTGTGCAATAAATGACTCATCCGTCAGATTACGCACACCGGCGAAGATGGCCCACTTCGCCTTCGGCGGGGCATAATTGAACCGGAGGTTCCAGATCGTATAGGAAGGGATGGCGCCGTTCGTTCCCAGGGCATTTTCTGTCTGGGTATTTGCGCCGTCGGTAAATTGCTGCGCGATATACATGGCATCGGCTTCAATCGACGCACCGGTTGGGTGGTAATATCCCACCAATCCGTAGAAGGTCATGCGCGGGGCATAGGGAAGGTCTTTCCCATCCGTCGCACCGAACAGCGATTTCGGCCGTAAGAGTGTGATGCTGCCCCTGGTGACAAAGCCTTGCAGCGGGCGAACCATTTCGCCCCAATCGAGGCTGACGGTGCTCTCGATTCCCTCCATGAGTGTCTTGCCGGCGTTCACGAACCGGCTGCCTTGCTGGACAATCTGATTGCTGAATTCGGTGCGAAACAACGCAACTTCGGCACTCACACCAGGCACGAGGATGGACCGGATGCCGACATCTGAACTCAACGCGCGCTCTGCTGAGAGGTCTTGCGTGGTCCCGCTCGTTGGATCGACCGCATTGGCGAAGGTCGGTGGCCGGAATGTCGTGTGGACATGACCGAACAGCATGCTGTCAGGGGTGAGTTGATACTTCACCCCTGTCCCGTAAATCAGGCCTTGCGTCGTTTTGTAACCCTTGAAGTTCCCTCCCGCCGGTGGGACCGCGTTCATCGTCTCACGACTCTGATTGACCTGCTCCCACCGGATGCCCGGGGAAATGGTGAAGGCTTCGGTCAGGCGAATGGCCGTTTCCGTATAGGCGGCATAGGCCACCGATTCCAGATCGGCGTTGTTGGTCGTGCGACTGATCTTTGAACCGGCTGTCCCGATTCCGGTGATGTCGGTCAGACGCTCGGCGTGATACCGAACGCCGGAGGTGATCTGTTGATCCAATCCAAACAGTGAGAATTTGAACTGATGTTGCGGCATGACGCCGAAGACATTGAACTTGCGCAAAAAGTTCGTGCTGGTGGAGAGCAGCGTGCCGTTAGCAGCTTGGTCCTGGATATACCAATTTCGTTCGAACACGTTGCCGTAGACGATGATCTTGGCCGTGTTGTGGGCATCGATCTCCCGGCTTGCCGTCACGTCGATGGCTCCACGCTGACCTTTGAATTCATCATTCGGTTTGCCCGCCAATGTGCGGTCGTTCCGGTATTGACTGGGCGTAATGCTTCCGGGTGTCTGCGTCGTTTCGTCGTACCAGGAGATGTTCGTCGTCATGCGGGTCCGATCATCAGGGTTGGCTTCGAATCGCATCGTGAAATCATCCAACTGCGATTTGCTTCGGTCTCTGAAACCGTCTGATTGGCGCCGGAGGTAGCCGAGCTGCGCGCCGAAATTTCCCCAATGGCCCCCGTACTGAGTGTCAGACTGAAGCAAATTGAAACTGCCGAACGTATTCGTGGTGGAGAACATCGGTGTGGTGGGAATCCGCTTCTGAATGAAATTAATGAGGCCACCCTGGGTATTGGGTGAATAGAGCACCGTGGCTCCGCCTTTGATCACCTCGATATGGTCGATCCGTTCGATCGGGACCATGTAATACGTCGAGGCATCTCCAAAGAGGGCCGGCTGTAGGGGAATATCGTCCATCATCAACAGAATATTTTTGCTGCGCCGGGGATCCATGCCCCGGATGCCGATATTGGGCCGCAACCCCTGGCCGTATTCGTCCAGCACGTTGACACCGGGAACGCGTCGCAACATTTCGTCTGCGTTTTTCGGCCGAGCTCGCTGGATCTCCTCGCGAGTGACGACATTCACCGCTCCCGCGATGTCCTTGACGGATTCCTGATCCGGCTCGTTCCGTTCGTGCACGTCTTTCACCACAATTTCAGGGACGACCACGGGCTTGACGGCGACCGGGGATTCCGATGATGGGACACGACTCGCGTTCGCGGCGGGGCTGTGACTCTTTCCAGCCGGTGCCGGTGAAAGAATGGAACGGCCTGCCCGCTCCAGCGTCACCGTATCGACGCTGGTAAAACGGAATGAGAGTCCGCTTTCCGCCAATAATTCCGACAAGGCCTCTTCCGGCGTATAGAGCCCGGCGACCTCGCGTGACATCCGTCCCAACGTCACATCGTCGGGAAAGCTGACCTGCAGACCGGACGTCAAAGCAAAGTCGCGCAATGCCGTGTTCAGGGGTTGTGGCGCAATCTGATAGTGGATTTTTTGTCTGGGTTCCGGGCCGGCATTCGTATCATCGCCCTGCGCGTTGGCGTGACCGACACCCGCCGAAGTGAATGCCAGCATAACGAGAAGGAGCAGGATGCGCAGATTCATGGTCCAGAAGGCCTCAGAGCATCCTCCCCATGAACGCATAGACGCACCTGAGTAACAGGAACTGTTCCGCATTCAAACCTCCGTCGGTGGACTTCGAGGAGAGGGGCTCCCTGCTCCTCAATGGTGGTGTTCTCCCTGTGCCTGGACGTATGGCGAAGAGAAAATCCCCCCGGCAGGGTCAAGAGGGAACGGAATTTTTCGCGGCAGGCAGAGAAACGCTGAAAGGGAGGCCAGCGCTGATGAGCACGCGTCAGGCATGGCCGCGCAACGGCACAGTAAGCCTCTGAGGTTCACGACGCGCTGAAGCGCACGCGTCACGCCTGTGCACACCGTCAAGACGGTGAAGCGGCCGCGACCTGCGGACACACGCGGGCTAGCGAATGACGATCAGATGGTCCGTGAGTCGAACCATATGAATGGGCAGCGTATCCGCCAGCGTGGTGATGACGTGGGACGGATCGGCAAGGTTATAGATGCCGGTGACCGGGAGCGAGCGCAGGGCGGGATTCCAGATGAGGATATACCCGTGATGGTACCGGGCCAGATCATGCACGACATCGGACAGGGGTGTGCGGACGAACACCAGGCGACCGTGCATCCAGGCGGCCACAGCAGTCGTGTCCACGCGATCGATCGCCCCGGCACCATTCGGGCCGACGGACACCTGATCGCCTGCGGCCAATCGAACGGCGGGATCCGATCGTCTCCTCCCGTCGGCAACCAGCACCGAACCGTTCAGCACGGTGACTTGCACATTCGTGTGACGATCCTGAACCACAAATTCCGTCCCGACGGCCGTCGTGGCCACCCCGCGACTCTCAACGGTAAACGGCCGCTCTGCATTCGGTTGAACGGCAAAGAAGGCCTCTCCTCGCAACAAGTCCACGTGCCGCCGATCGGGCGCATACCGAACCGCGATCGCGCTGTCGGTATTCAACCTGACGGTTGATTGATCAGGAAGTGTCACGACACGCTGCTCTCCGACATCCGTCGAATAGTCGGAATGGATCCACATCAAGATCGCATCGCTCCAGAGCGCCATCCCGACGAGCAGGAAGACGGCTGCGGCCGCCATGCTTCCCCGGCGCCAGACAAGGCCGGCCGACCGCCGTGCCGCATCGACCGCACCGCGCGGCATGCGCTCGAACGCGGCGCGTTGCAATTCTGGTGCGTGCCACAGCGCCCGAACCCGCTGATAGGCGCGCGCATGCGCCGGACTTTGGGCGCACCATTCGTCCAAGCGTCGGCGGTCGGCCTGAGAAAAACCGGCGGCGGCCTCGCGAATAAACCAGACGGTCGCTTCTTTCATGACTTCAGGATCGGGCGGTAGGGGCCCGGCTCCAAACGGCGAACGGTTGTCTTCAGGTCGCATGTGGCCCATGACAGATCGGAAAACCGGGGACGTGAGAGCGATCGGTGCACTATAGGCTCTTCTCTTCGACGTGTCAGCTCGCTCTTTTCCCCCTCTCCCGTCACGCAGGCAGGTCTTCGGACGGCAACGCGTCCTGACAGCAGATCATGGCTCTCACGAGATGTTTCTCGACCGCACGTTCCGACATCCCCAGTTGCGTCGCAATTTCCTGGTAGGAATACCCGTACACCCTCCGCATAGCAAAGACAGTTCGCGTGCGATCCGGGAGCGTGGACAGCGCCTTCTCCAGCGTGGCCACCAACTGCTTGTCATAGGCCTGGGCATCGACGGGTCGTGACTCGGTGGGAACCTGTTCGGCCTCTTCCAGCGACGTCTGCCGCTGGCCGCGGAACTTTTGCTTTCGAAAATGGTCCAGGGCCAGATTAGTCGCGGTCCGAAACAAGAAGGCGCGGGGGGAAACGATGATGTGTGAGGTGGGAACATCGGCAAGACGAATGTAGGCTTCCTGGGCCAGATCAGCTGCCGTTTCCTGGCATCCGACCATGCGCCGTAGCATGGCTAGGAGATCGCGCTGATGCTCATGAAACAAGCGTTCCAGATCGATCGAGGGTGAGGCGCTCATGTCGTCGTTTCTCTGGATCAATCGGTGCGGCCGACGTGTCGTGCTCGGCGGCCTGCGATGCCCGGCACTGGTGACACTGAGGGCGCCAGCCTAGTACCTCCCAGGGGAAAAGAGAATGATCGAATTCCTGATCGGCCAGGCGAGGCCTTGATTGTGAGGATGGACGTCGCGGGAGCGGGATTGTCGGTCCCTCAGGCGGCAGGATGGAGGGAAGCGGCCCTGGCTCGCACCCAGCGCAACCGCAGGCGATCGAGGAACAGGTAGACAACAGGCGTCGTGTACAGGGTCAGGACCTGACTCACAAGGAGGCCTCCGACGATCGCAATGCCCAACGGACGCCGCAATTCCGACCCCACCCCCGTGCCCAGTGCCAACGGGAGCGCGCCCAACAGGGCTGCCGCCGTGGTCATCATAATCGGACGGAACCGGAGCAAACAGGCTTCGTAAATCGCCGCCTGGGGAGTCTTGCCCTCCCCCATGCGTTCGCTCTGCAAGGCAAAATCGATCATCATGATGGCATTTTTTTTCACAATGCCGATCAAGAGCATGATCCCGATCAAGGCGATCATGCTCAGTTCGGTCTTGAACAACAGCAATGCGAGCAACGCCCCGACGCCGGCCGACGGAAGGGTCGAAAGAATCGTGAGCGGATGGATGTAGCTCTCGTACAGAATCCCCAGCACAATGTAGACCGTGACGAGGGCCGCCAGAATCAACCACGGCTGATTCTCCGCGGACGACTGAAATGCTTTGGCGGTTCCCTGGAAGGTGCCGCGCACGCTAGCAGGCAGACCGATGTCATGCATCGCTTGATCGATCGCCGCCACGGCCTCGCCGAGCGACGCGCCCGCCGCCATGTTGAACGACACGGTTACCGCGGGGAACTGCCCCTGGTGATTGACGGACAAGATGGCATTGGCCGGCTCATACCGGGTCACCGCACTCAACGGCACCTGCGCCCCGCTGGGCGAGCGCACATAAATTTCATGGAGCGCGGCAGGGTTCTGCCAGTACTGCGGGGCGACCTCCATCACAACATGGTATTGATTGAGCGGCGTATACATGATCGACACCTGCCGCTGGCCGAATGCATCGTAGAGCGTGTCGTCGATCAATTGAGGCGTCAGGCCGAGTCGCGACGCCGTGCTCCGGTCGAACACGACCAATGACTGCTGGCCACGGTCCTGCTGATCGCTATTTACGTCCACGATTTCCGGCAACGTCCGCAACTTGCTCTCGACTTTGGGTGCCCAGGTGTTGAGTTCGTCCAAGTCCACGCTCTGGAGGGTATATTGATATTGCGCGCTGCTCGCCCGCCCGCCGATGCGCAAATCTTGTATCGCCTGCAGATACGTCGGCGCACCCGGAACCTTTGCCAACTTGGGGTGCAACCGGGCAATCACCTCCTCGGAACTCATGCCCCGCTCTTCGAGCGGCTTCAACGCGATGAACATCCGACCGGTATTCGTCGTGCCGGAATGACTCCCGCCGCCGGTGAATCCCGTGATGCTCGCCACCGCCGGATCACTCTTGATGATTCCCACCACCTCGGTCAGCTTGTCGCGCATGGCTTGGAATGAAATATCCTGCGCGGCGCGGATGTTGCCGAAGAGGCGTCCTGTGTCCTGCTGCGGAAAGAACCCTTTCGGCACGAGAATGTACAGATAGATCGTGAGAGCCATCGTTGCCAAAGTCACCACGAGCATCGTACGGGGATGCCGGAGCACCCAGGCCAGACTCGCCGCATACCCTCGCGACATCGCATCGAAGCCCCGCTCGCTCAGGCGATACCACCACCCATGGCCGGCGTCCGCCTCCGGCTTTAACACCCGCGCGCACAACATGGGAATCGTCGTCAGCGACACCACCAATGACACCCCGATCGCCACCGAGAGCGTCACGGCAAACTCACGAAACAAGCGGCCCATCATCCCGCCCATCAGAAACACCGGAATGAACACCGCTACCAAGGAGAGGGTCATCGACACCACCGTAAACGCGATGTCCTTCGCACCTCGTAAGGCCGCCTCCATGGCCGGCACGCCCTGCTCACGATAACGCGTGATGTTTTCAAGCACCACGATCGCATCGTCGACTACAAAGCCGGTGGCGATCGTCAATGCCATCAGGGACAGGTTGTCGAGGCTGTAGTTGAGGAGATACATCACGCCGAACGTGGAAATCAGCGACACCGGGACCGCCACCGCCGGGATCAGGGTGGCACGCACATTTCGGAGAAACACGAACACCACTAGAATTACCAGGGCTACGGAGATGGCCAGGGTTCGCTCCACATCGTGAAGAGAGGCGCGAATGACGGGAGTCCGGTCCATGACGATCGACAACGACATGCTGCCCGGCAGCGATGCTTCCAACTGCGGCAACCGTGCGCGAAGTCGATCCACCGTGTCGATGATGTTGGCATCAGGCTGCCGGTAGACGATCACCAACACCGCCGGGATTCCATTCGCCACGCCCATGGTCCGCAAATCCTCGACCGACGATTCCACCGACGCCACATCGGACAGATGCACCGCCCGCCCGTTGCGATAGGCCACGATCAACGGCAAATACTCCTCCGCCTGGTGCAGTTGATCGTTGGTCAGAATCTGCCAGGTGCGGTCGGCGGCGGTCAGCTGCCCCTTCGGACGATTCACGTTCGTACTGGTCAGCACCTCACGGACGTCCCCCAGGCCGATGCCGTACTTATTCAGCGCCGTCGGATTGAGATCGACCCGAATCGCGGGCAGCGACCCACCGCCCACGGCGACTTGGCCGACGCCTTCGACCTGCGACAGCTTCTGCTGCAAGATGCTGGAGGCCGCGTCGTACATTTGGCCGCGGGTGACCAGTTCGGAGGTGATGGCAAGAATCAGGATGGGACCGTCGGCCGGGTTCACGATGCTGTAGCGAGGAGCGCTGGGCAGATTCGGCGGAAGGTCCACACGGGAGGCATTGATCGCCGCTTGCACGTCGCGCGCGGCGCCGTCGATATCGCGGCTCAGTTCGAACTGGAGCGTGACGTTGGTCCCGCCCATCGTGCTGGAGGAGGTCATCTCCGTCACTCCGGCAATCCGGGTGAACTGCCGCTCCAGCGGAGCCGCCACCGACGAAGCCATCGTCTCAGGACTGGCCCCCGGCAACGAGGCCGACACGTTGATCGTCGGGAATTCAACCTGGGGTAACGCGGCAACCGGAAGGAACGGAAACGCCACGATCCCGATGAACGTCGCCCCGAGGGTCAGTAACGTCGTGGCAACCGGACGTCGGACAAAGGGCGCCGAGATGTTCATGGACGACCTATCGGCAACGCATCGCCCACGAGGCCCCGCTCAGGGCTGCGGCGGAAACGCGCCGCCAACCGATCCAACGCCAGGTACACCACCGGCGTCGTATAGAGGGTCAGGAGCTGGCTCAAGATCAACCCGCCGACGATCGCGATGCCCAGCGGACGTCGCAGTTCCGATCCGACCCCAGACCCCATCGCCAGCGGCAGGGCCCCGAAGAGCGCGGCCATGGTGGTCATCATGATGGGGCGAAACCGCAAGAGCCCGGCCTCATAAATGGCTTGCTCCGGCGGCTTGCCTTCAACGCGTTCGGCCTCCAATGCAAAATCGATCATCATGATCGCATTCTTCTTCACGATGCCGATCAACAGGATGATGCCGATCAGCGCGATGATGCTGAAATCCATCCGAAACAATAACAGAGCCAAGAGCGCGCCGACGCCGGCGGAAGGCAGCGTCGAGAGAATCGTGAGAGGATGAATGTAGCTCTCGTATAAAATGCCGAGGACGATGTACACGGTGATCAGCGCCGCCAGAATGAGCAGCGGCTCATGCTCCAGGGAGCTTTGAAACGCCTGTGCGGCGCCCTGAAAATTCCCGCGGATGCTGGCCGGCAACCCCAACTCCTGCGTCACCTGCCGGATCGCCGCCACCGCCTCGCCGAGCGAGCCACCGGGCGCAAGGTTGAACGAGATCGTGACCGCAGGAAACTGTCCCTGCCGGCTGATCACAAGCGGCACCGTGGTTTCCGTCACCCGGGTGAAGACGTTCAACGGCACGGATCCTCCGCTGCCTCGCACTTCCAACGCCTGCAACGCCTCCGGGCCCTTCTGAAACTCCGGCATCACCTCAAGAATCACGCGATACTGATTCAGCTGCGTGAACATGGTCGACACTTGCCGCTGCCCGAACGCATCGTACAAGGTGTCGGTGACGACCTGGGGGGTAATCCCCATGCGGGAGGCGGTATTCCGATCGATTTCCACCAGGGACGCGAGTCCTTGCGTGAGCTGATCGCTGCTCACATCGCGCAACTCAGGCCGCTGTTGCAGACTCTCTAGCAGTTTTGGCGCCCAGCGGTTCAACTCCTCCGGATCGGCGTCTTCCAACGTGTATTGGAATTGGGTCCGGCTGACCCGGTCTTCCACAGTGAGATCCTGCACAGGCTGCAAATGCAGCGTCAGCCCCTCCACCGCGGCAACGCGCGCCTCGAGTCGCCGGATGATGTCGCCGGCACTACCCGACCGTTCCTGGAGCGGTCTGAGGTTGATATACATACGCCCGCTGTTCAGCGTCGTATTGGTTCCGTCGACGCCGATGAAGGACGTAAGACTTTCCACGGCCGGCTCTTCTAGAATCGCTCGCGCCATCACCTGCTGCCGTTCGCTCATCGCGTTGAATGAGACAGACTGCGGTCCCTCCGTGATGCCGAGAATGACGCCGGTATCCTGAAGCGGGAAGAAACCCTTGGGGATCAGGACGTACAACGCCACCGTCACGGCCACCGTCGCACCCGTCACCAGCAACGTGGCGCGCTGCCGGCGCAACACCCATTGCAAGCTGCGCCCATAGCCGGCAATGATGCGTTCCAACATCCGCTGGGAAGCCCTCGCCACCGGACCAAGGTGTGCTTCGCGCCGCTCTCGCAAGAGCCTCGCACACATCATCGGGGTCAGGGTCAGAGAGACGACCGCCGAAATCAGGATGGTAATGCTCAGTGTCACGGCGAACTCGCGGAACAGACGCCCGACCACATCACCCATGAACAACAGAGGGATCAGCACCGCGATCAGGGACACAGTGAGCGACAAAATAGTGAAGGCGATCTGCTGCGAGCCCTTGAGCGCGGCCTGAAACGGTGACTCCCCTCGCTCGATATAACGCGCGATATTCTCGATCATGACGATGGCATCGTCCACGACGAAGCCGGTAGAGATCGTCAGCGCCATCAACGTCAGATTGTTCAAACTGAATCCCAACAGATGCATCACGCCGAAGGTCCCGACGAGGGACAGCGGCACGGCCACGGCCGGAATCACCGTCGCGGGCAGCGTGCGCAGAAACACAAAAATCACCAGAATCACGAGCGCCACGGCTAGAACCAGTTCCACCTGCACGTCACGGACCGTCGCGCGAATTGAGGTCGTCCGATCGGTCAGCACCGACACCTGCACCGAAGAGGGCAAGGTCCCCTGCAGCTGCGGCAATAAGTCCTTCACCCGGTCGACGACTTCAATCACGTTCGTGCCCGGCTGACGCTGGATATTGACGATCACCGCCGGAATCTCGTTCATCCAGGCGGCTTGTTTGGAATTCTCGACGTCGTCGATGACCTCCGCGACCTCCGACAGACGAACCGGCGCTCCATTGCGATAGGCCACGATCAGCGCCCGATAGTCCTTGCTGGCAAACAATTGATCCGTGGCATTGATGATCGAGGCACGCCGAGGCCCGTCGAACCCGCCCTTCGCCTGATTCACGTTCGCCGTCGCCACCACCGTACGCAGGTCCTCCAGGGTCAGCCCATAGGCGGCCAGCGCGCGCGGATTCGCCTGGATGCGCACGGCGGGACGCTGCCCTCCGCTGATGCTCACCAGCCCAACACCGGACAACTGTGAAATTTTCTGTGCGAAACGGGTTTCCGCCAGATCCCGCACTTGAGGAAGCGGCAGCGTGGCCGAAGTCAGGGCCAGCGTCAGAATCGGCGCATCCGCCGGATTCACCTTGTTGTAGACCGGCGGCGCCGGAAGATCACGCGGCAGAAACGCGGCCGCGGCGTTCATCGCCGCCTGCACCTCCTGCTCGGCAATATCCAGCTCGATGTCCAGACTGAATTGCAGCGTGACAATCGAGCTCCCGCCCGAACTGCTGGACGTCATCTGGTTCAAGCCGGGCATCTGCCCGAACTGGCGCTCCAGCGGCGCGGTAATCGAAGAGGTCATGACGTCCGGCCCGGCGCCGGGGTAGAACGTCAACACCTGGATGGTGGGATAATCGACTTGCGGCAGGGCAGAGACGGGCAACTGGCGGTACGCGAGGGCGCCGGCCAAGAGAATGGCGATCATCGTCAAGACCGTCGCCACCGGCCGGACGATGAAGAGCCGCGAGGGGTTCACGTTCGATTCCCTTCCGGGCGCCGTTCCCCTCCGGGCGCCGGCCCCTCCTGGCCTGCCGGAACCGCGCCCGCCGCAGGCCGCAGGTCAACCTTGCTGCCTTCGCGCAACTTTTCAGTGCCGTCAATCACGACGACCTCGCCCGAGGCCAGCCCGGTCTCAATCGCGGCTTCTTCTCCCTGTGTCACGCCCACGGTGATCGCGCGCACGCTGACGGTGTGTTCGGCCTCGTTGACCACATACACGAAGGTCCCCTTCGGTCCGCGCTGCACGGCGGCGGATGGAACCACCACGGCCCCTTGTTTGGTATCCAGCAGGAGTCGCGCATTCACAAACTGGTTAGGGAAGAGCGCCCCGTCTTCGTTCGCAAAGACCGCCTTCAAGCGCACGGTGCCGGTCGTCGGATCGATTTGATTGTCCACGGTCAGCAAGGTCCCGGTCGCCAGCTTGCGCTTTTGCTCGCGATCAAAGGCCTCCACGACCAGGGGCGTGCCGGCCTTGAGCCGTTGAAAGACCGCCGGAAGATGATCCTCCGCCAACGCGAACACCACCGTGATGGGCTGCAACTGCGTGATCACCAGCAACCCATTGGGATCGTTCGCGTGCACGATATTGCCCGGGTCGACGAGGCGCAACCCCACTCGCCCGTTGATCGGCGCCGTGATGCTCGAATACGTCAGCTGCAGTTTCGCGTTATCGATTTGCCCCTGGTCTGCCCTGACGATCCCCTCGTACTGGCGCACCATCGCTTCTTGCGTATCCAGCTGTTGCTTGGGAATGAAGTTCTGTTTGAACAGATCCCGGTATCGCTCCAAATCCAACTGCGCATTTTTCATCTGCGCCTGATCGCGGGCCATTTGCCCTTCAGCCTGGATCAGCTGTACTTCGAAGGGACGCGGGTCGATTTGCGCGAGTAATGCGCCGCTCCGGACGAGTTGCCCTTCCTTGAAGAGCACGCGCATCAGCTGCCCGTCCACGCGACTCTTCACCGTGACCGTATTCATGGGAATGACCGACCCCAGGCCGTTCAGATAAATATTGAGGTCGCCGGTTTTCGCCGTGGCCGCCACGACCGGCGTATTGCGCGCGGCCGGTGACGGGCGTTTCTCCGCCTGACGCGGTTGCGCCTCCCCGGACCTGGTCATCAACACATAGGCCCCGACCGCAACCAGACAGGCTGCGGAGAGTCCGATCAACCAGCGCTTCAGCAGCGTCGCAAATCGCACGGATTCAGCCATTGCTTTGCGTCCTTCCGTCCCCTGACATGCCGATCGTGCGGCAGAGGTTCTGCCCTAACAGTGTCTCCCGCCACGACCATCGGCTCGGCCTCCGTCACCGGAATTGGAAGCCCCTGGCCTATGCCCGTCCCATCATACCCTATCCACCGGGCGGTCCACAGCCATGGCACCTCGACCCCGTTTACACAGGCCAATGCTCCTCGACGACCAGCCGCACGTGATCCATCAGGGCTTTGGCCGCGCCGCTTCGATACCCGCCCTTTCTCCACAACAATCCGACCGCGCGCCGGGGTGTGGGGTTCATCAACGAGATGCTCCGGAGTGCCGCATTCCCCTTCAAGCCCAGCGACAGTCGCGGCAGCAGGGTCGCCAACCGGCTCGTCCGCACCGTCGCCAGAATGCCATCGATCGAGTTCATTTCGACGGTCACTCTGGGACGGATCCCGACTTGTTCAAAACTGGCATCCAACAGCCGACGGGTACAGTAGAGATTCGGCAGGAGCACCAGCGGCTCATCCGCCAAGACGGCCAGCGGCAACCGGCGGCGTGAGGCCAGACGGTGTCGGGACGAGGCAATCAGCACAAAGTCTTCCTCAAAGAGCGGCTGACTCTCAATGCGATCGGACCCGGCCGGAATAAACCCGATGCCTAGGTCTACGGTCCCGTGCTTGATCCGATCTTCGATATCCGGACCG
>ERZ1645185.302-NODE-302-length-20852-cov-7.600038_pt1 | contig 20852 bp, 19 predicted proteins | sample MGYA00575351_ERZ1645185 | MGnify/ENA primary metagenome ERZ1645185 (study PRJEB40838, sample SAMN11284767) | freshwater sediment metagenome | isolation source: river sediment | host: Sediment | place: India: Jana village, Kanpur | collected 2015-12-17 ...
CAGGCGGCGGCGAACAGGCGCGCCGCGTTGTAGGTGCCGATCAGGTTGACGTTGACGATGCGAGCGAAGTCTTCGAGCGGGGCGGCGTTGCCGTCCTTGCCGATAACGCGTTTGGCCGCGCCGATACCCGCAATGTGCGCGAGGATGCGCGCCGGGCCATGGGCTGCTGCCGCGGCGTCAATGGCCGACTGCAGGCTCGCGCCGTCGGTGATGTCGCATTTCAGCGCCATGCCGCCAATCTCGTCGGCGACTTTTTGAGCATTGCCGAGGTGGATGTCGAGCACCGCGACCTTGGCGCCCAGGCGGGCGAGTTCGCGCGCGGTGGCCTCGCCGAGGCCCGAGCCGCCGCCGGTGACGAGCGCGGCCTGTCCTTGAATGTTCATGGAATCACTCCGTCTTTCTTGAAAATTGATAGCACACTGTGTATTTCGGATGCTGGGATAGGCGCCTTTTCATCATGAAATCAGGTCGCGTCCGGGTTCTCCAGGAGCAGCGCGATGCCCTGGCCGCCGCCAATGCAGGCCGACGAGATGCCCCAGCGCACGCCTGCGCGCTTCATCTCGCGGGCGAGCGTGATCGTCAGGCGCACGCCGGTGGCGGCCAACGGGTGGCCCAGCGCGATCGCGCCGCCGTTGACGTTGAGCTTGCTCAGGTCCAGATCCAGCTCGCGGCCCACGGCCAGGGTCTGCGCGCCCTGCGCTTCGTTGATCTCGAAGCGGCCAATCTGGGCGAGCGTGAGGCCGGCGCGCGCCAGCAGCAGGCGGATCGCCGGCGCCGGGCCGATGCCCATGATCTCGGGCGGAACGCCCACCGCTGCCGCGGCCACCAGGCGCGCCAGCGGCTGCTTGCCGTTGGCCTTCGCGTAGGCGCCCGAGGCCACCACCGCCGCCGCCGCCGCATCCACCAGCGCCGAGCTGTTGCCGCCGGTCTGAACCCCGCCATCGTAGACCGGCTTGAGCTTGGCCAGCACCTCGACCGGGGAGATGCGGGCGTGCGTGTCCTGCGTCACTTCGGCCACCTTGCCCTGAAGGCGTATGCCGCGTGGCCGGTATCCGTCGAGCTCGAATTTTTCGGTCACCACGGGAACGATCTCGCCGGCGTGGAAGCCCGCCTGTTGCGCGGCCACCGCCTTGGCGAAGGAGTCGCTGGCGAACTCGTCCACATCCTCGCGGGTGATGCCGTATTTCTTGGCCAGGTTCTCGGCGGTCTGGATCATGTTGATGCCGGCGGCGGGGTCCTTCAGCGCTTCCCACATGTAGTCCTTGAAACCCACCGGCGCGCCGAGCTTGAACCCGGTTCGGTGATCGAAGGCGGCAATCGGGTTGCGCGTCATGCTCTCGGTGCCGACCACCAGGGCCGCTTCGGCCTGCCCGCCCTGGATGTGTTCGCCCGCCTGGCGGAAGAGCTCGAAGCCGGTGCCGCAGATTCGCTGCGCCATGATGGACGGTACCTCCAGCGGCACGCCCGCGTACAGGCTGATGTGGCGCGGCAGAAAGAACTGATCGAAGTCGCCTGGTGCCATGTTGCCGGTGACCACCGAACCGATGTCGCCGGCGGGCACGCCGGTGCGCTTGAGCGCTTCACGGGCGGCCTTGATGCCGAGGTCGGTGGGCGAGATGTGGCCCAGGGCGCCACAGTAGTCGACCATGGGCGTGCGAACGCCGTCGAGCATCCAGACATCCTGGAATGCGTTGAAGAATCCTTGGGTTGCGGCCATGAACGGTCCTTGAAAGCAGTTAGGTGTGATCGGTTCGGTCAGTGCGCGGCGGGCTTGAGCATTCCGGGCAGGGTGTCGGCATGCAGAGCCTCGACGGTGGCGGCGCGGTGGCTCAGGACGGCGCGCTGATTGATCGAGCCCTTGTCGGTGATCTCGCCGCGGTCGATGGTGGGTGGATCGGCCAGCAGGCACATCCGCGCGATCCGGTTGGCGCTCCCGGTGGCGGTGGCCGCCAGGTGGTCGAGCAGCCCCTGGAACCGCGCGTGGACCGCGGGACTGGCCAGCACCTGTTCCACCGGGACCGAGGCGGGCAATCCGCTGAGCTCGCGACAGGCGATCACGTTGGGGAACACCATGGCGCCGACTTCGTGCATGTTCAGACCGGTGATCACGACATCCTGTATGTAGGGGGCCGCGGAGCCGATGATCTTGGCGCGCAGAGGGCCGACGCTCACGAAGGTGCCGGTGGCCAGCTTGAAATCCTCGGCGATGCGTCCGTCGAATTTCAGACCCTGATGCACGTCGTTCTCGTCGATCCACCTGACGGCGTCGCCGGAGCAGAAATAGCCTTCGTCGTCGAAGTGGGCGGCGGTTTCGCTCGGAGCCCGCCAGTACCCGGGTGTGATATTGGGCCCGCGGTAGCGCACTTCCCATTTGCCGTCGACGGCGACCAATTTGACCTGCATGCCCGGGGTCGGGACACCGAGATCGCCGGCCTTCACGTTGGGGCTGGTGACGAACAGGCCGAACGGGCCCGATTCGGTCATGCCGAGACCGGAGGTCATCACGATGCGTTCGCCGATTTGTGCCTCTTCGCTTTCGTACAGGCTGTCCCAGACCGGCTGGGCCAATGCGGCACCCGCATAGAAAAACATCTTCACGCGCGAAAGAAAGTTCTTTCGCAGGGCGAGGTCGGTCTTCATGGCGGCGGCAATGGCCTCGAAGCCCGTAGGCACGTTGAAATACACGGTCGGCGCGATTTCGCGCAGGTTGCGCAGGGTTTCGCCAATGAGTGCCGGCGTGGGCTTGCCATCGTCGATGTACATCGTGCCACCGTGGTAGACCACCATGCCGAAGTTGTGGTTGCCGCCGAAGGTGTGGTTCCAGGGCAGCCAGTCCACCAGCACCGGGGGCGCTTCGGTGAGCACCGGCATGCTCTGGGACATCTGCTGCTGGTTGGCGCACCACATGCCCTGGGTGTTGATGACGGCCTTGGGCAGTTTGGTGGAGCCGCTGGTGAACAGGAATTTGGCGATGGTCTGCGGGCCGGTGGCCGCCATGGCGGCGTCCACGGCGTCGGTCGGAGGGGTGGCCAGCAGGTCTGCAAATCGCGTGGTGGGTCGGCCGGGCAATTCGCCCTGGGTCAGCACCACCTCGATTTCCGGGCCGACCACGGCTTGCAGCGCTCGTCCATATCGGCTGGCGTCGGCGGCGAAGACCAGGCCGGGCGTGACCGTCTCCAGCACGTGCCGGAGCTTGGAGAAGTCGGTGCTGACCAGCGAGTAGGGCGGGGAGGTCGGGACGTAGGGCACACCGGCCACCAGGCACCCCAGCGCCAGCAAGGCATGTTCCAGGTCGTTTTCGGACAGGATCACCACCGGGCGCTCGGCGTTCAATCCCCGGTCCACCAGCGCCTGTGCGATCGCGCGCGCGCTGGCCCAGGCCTCGCCGTAGGGGATATGACGCCAATCGCCCGAACTGCCGTCGGCGAGCTTGACGCGGCGCGCCATGAAGGTGCGCTGCGGTGCCGTTTCGGCCCAGTGTCTGAGGCGGTCGGTCAGGCGTGGCGGGTGCTCTTTCAACGCCTGCTCGGCCTCGACATAGCGCACGCCAGGCGCGCCGTCGCGCACCACCACGCGGGTGACGCCGAAGGTCAGGGGGCGGAATTTCGGGGCGGTCATGGGGTCGGTGTCTCCGTGGCTTTCTGGTTGCTTCTGGGCGCCCGGGCTCAAGCTTTCCGGACCTTGGCGGCGCGCCCCTCGAGGAAAGCCCGAACACGATCTTTCGCTTCAGGGGCGCTTTGGGCGATGGCTGACATGAGTGCTTCGGTCATGAAGCCGTGGTCGGCGGGCTGTTCGGCGATGCGTGGCAGTGCGTGCATCAGCGCATAGTTGGTCAGCGGCGCGTTCTGGGCGATGCGTTGCGCCAGTTCGAAGGCTTTGGCGAAAGCGGTGCCGGCAGGCACCAGGTATTGCGCCAGTCCGATGCGTTCGCCATCGGCGGCGTTGTAGACCCGACCGGTGAGCATCATGTCGGTCATGCGCGCCACGCCGATCAGACGGGGAATGCGCACCGAACCGCCACCGCCGACGAAGATGCCGCGCGAGCCCTCAGGCAATGCGAAGAACGCGCTTTCGTCGGCCACGCGGATGTGGCAGGCGCTGGCCAGCTCCAGGCCGCCGCCGACCACCGCGCCGTGCAGCGCGGCGACCACCGGGACTGGCCCGTATTGCACACGTTCCAGCGCGACGTGCCAGGCGCGGGAATGGTGCATGCCCTGGCCGGCATCCCGCTCGGAGAGTTCGGACAGATCGAGACCGGCACAGAAGTGCTCACCTTGCCCGTCGATCACGGCCGCGCGCACGGTCGCGGGCATGTTTTCGAAGGCCTTGCGGATGGCTTCGACGAGGCCGTCGCTGAGCGCGTTGCGTTTGGAAGGACGCGTCAGGCGAACGACGGCCACCTCCTGATGGGCGCCAAGGATTTCAATCGAAAGGTCTTTGCTGGTCATGCTGATGGGCTCCGTTTCGCCTGAATTATGATTATGAAAAATAACTAAAACAAGATCTGCAAGCACTCTATTTCTCGGTGTTTACCCTAGGTTTTGGTCCAACAGATCGAAGTACCGGGATCGCGATGGTGTCTGCGCGCCGGACGATTGAGACCTGCAGGACGGGTGTCACTTGCCGTGTTCGATGGTGCGGCCGGCGCACCTCGCGCTCGGGGTCGTGTGGAGCGGATCGGAAATGGCATTTGGGCGGACGCTGCAGCGAAGGTTCGCAGGATGCCGCGCAATTGCGGCGAAAATAACGAGTTGGCCGACCGCATTCCGGTGCGTCGGCTCTTTCTGATCTGAGTTTTCGCCGCAACCCAGCCGAGTGCCCCCGTGACCCACGCCAATTCGAAACCCCATGACCTTCAACAGCTCGATGCCCTCACCGGCGGCGCTTTTTCGGCCGCCACCTCGGGTGACCGGGCCGCGCGCGTGCGCGAGTGGCTGGCCACCTCGCCCTCCCAGGAACTGATGCAGGAGGTGTTCAAGGAACTCAGCGTCAAGGACAAGGGTGCAGCCAGGCCCTTGCGCGAAAGGCTTGACGAACTGCGCCGTGCCAAGACCCAGGACGCTCTGGCTGCCGATTGGGCGGCGCGCGGGCAGGTCTTGCTGGACACGCCGCGCCTGAACATCGCCGACGCCATGGCCTGGCAGCGCGATGCCGCCAAGGCAGGCGCGCCGCTGTCTCGCGAGCCGTTGGCGTCGTTGAAAGCGGCGTTGTCCGAACGGGTCAAGGTGGTGGAGGATCTGCAGAACCAGGCGATGGTGCAGCGCGAGGCGTCGGTGTTGCTGGCGCAACGCATCGAGCTGTTGTCCACCAAAACCTGGAAGGAAGCTCAGGCCGTGGCCGATGCCCTGCAGGCGGATGTTTCGCACTGGCAGTCGCAGGCCGGCGCCTTGGAGGCCGATCCGAACTGGGCGTGCGTGGACAACAGGTACACGCCGATGATCGAGTCGTCGCGCTCCCAGCTGCTGGTGGTGTGGGACGCCTTCAGCGCCGCATTGGCGCAGGCCATTGCCGCCGAAGCCGACCCGACCGCACCGCTGCCGCCGGTACCGGTGTGGGCCGAGCAACTGCGCGCCGCGCGTGGTCTGCCCGCCGACGTGGCTGCCAAGCCGTCCAAGCCCAAAGTGGACCCGGCGGTACGACAGGAGCAGCGGCAGAAGGCGGCGGCAGCCGTGACGCCGGTGCTCGAGAAGGTGGAGCAGGAAGTCGGCGAAGGTCATGGCAAGGCCAGCGCGGGGGCCGCTGCGGCGCTTCGCAATGCGTTCAAGGAGCATGGACGGCATCTGGATGCCGCCCTTGAAGCGCGTGTGCACGCTGCGCTGGGTGCGGCCGGCGAGCTCGAAGGCTGGCAGCGCTGGCGTGCGGACCAGTTGCGCGAAGAACTCGTGGCCAAGGCCGAGGCGCTGTTGCAGCGCAAGCCCAAGGTCACGGTGAAGGCGGCGCGCCCGGCGGAGCCGCCGTCTGCCGAGGCTGTTCCGGTCGGGTCGGTGACCCATGAAGCACCGGTGTCCGAAGGCGGGTCCACGGAAGTCGCAGGCCCGGAGCCACGGGCCGCAGACTTGTCTCTGAAGGCCCCCGAAACAACGGCGGTCGAAACGGTGGCGGCTGAAGCCGTGCCTCCGGCCAGGAACCCGCGCGCATCGGCGAAGCCGGCCACCGAGGGGGACGCGCCGACGCCCGCCATGGGCGGACGCAAGATGCAGGAAACCCTGCGCCAGTTGCGCGAACAGTGGAAGACCGTCGACCAGGGTGGAGCGCCCAACCATGCCTTGTGGAAGCGCTTCGATGAAGCCTGCAACGAAGCCCACAAGGTGGTCGAGGCCTGGCTCGACAAGCTCAAGGCCGAATCTGCTGCACACAAGGCGCAGCGCCTGGCGCTGATCGAGGAGGTGAAAGCCTGGACCCAGCGCAACGAGGCGAGCACCGAGCCGCGCGATTGGAAAGCGTTCGCGCGTGCCGTCCACCAGTTTTCCGATCGCTGGCGCGATGCCGGGCATCTCAGCGAAAAGGTATTCGCCGAGCTGCAACCCGTGTGGAAAGCGGCCATCCACGCGGCCGCCGCGCCGCTGGAGGCGGCCCAGAAGGCCAGCCTGGAGCGACGCCATGCAATGATCGAAGAGGCGGGCGTGCTTGGCGCCGCACCCGTGCTGCGTATTGATGCGGTCAAGGCGTTGCAGCACCGATGGCAGGCCGAGGCGCAAAGCGTGCCGCTGGAGCGCAAGGCCGAACAGAGACTGTGGGATGCGTTTCGAAAGCCGATCGACGACGCCTTCCAACGCAAGACCCAGGAACGCGAAAAAGCCAGCCAGGCGCTGGGCGAGCGCGACCGCGCGGTGCTGGATGCGGCCAAGGCGCTGGAGGCTGCCAATGCGAGTGGAGACGCCCAGATGATCCGTGCTGCGATGGCACGGCTCGATGCGGCCTTGCGTGGCCAGGCTCAGGCGGTCGCTGCGGTGGCCCAAACCGCCTCCTTGGGGCCGCAGGGCGATCAAAAACAGGTCGAGTCCGGCGCAAAAAGGCCGTCAGATGCTATTGAAGATGTGGTGACCGAAACCTCCGGTACGGCCTCTGAAGCCTCCGCACCCGCCGAGCCGCCCAAGCCTGCGCCCAGGCCTGTCGTGGCGATGCGCGGCGACGACCGTCCCGGCATGAAGAAAGCCGAGCCGGCGCCGACAGGCCGGGGGGGCAAGTTGGGCGACCGCAGGGAAGGTCCCCGTGGGCAGGGCCGCGCCAGCGACAGTCGCGGTGCCGGTGCGCCTGGTCGCGGGCCTCGTGGCGAGGATCGCGCCGGTCGCTTCGGGAGCCGTCAGGCCTTGGACGAACGGGGCCCACGTCTGGGCGATGCCGCGTTTCGGGCCCAGCGCGAGGCGCTGGAGCATGCCGATGCCGCGCTGCGCAAGCTGGCGGTCCAGGCTCATGGCGAGGCGCTCACCAATCTGTTGGTTGCCTGGCAGCACCGCCAGGCGGACCAGGTTCCGGGCCAGCAGGAGTTGGGTCGTGCGGTGACGTCCGCGGTGCGTGGTGCGTGGGCCCAGGCCATCTCGGGTGCGCCGAAGGGCGAGGCCGCCGAGGCATTGCTTCGTTTGGAGATGGCGGCGGAGGTTCCGACGCCGGCCGAGCACCTGGATGCCCGGCGGGCGCTGCAACTCAAGCTGCTCACCCGTCGCGGTGAGCCGCCTCCGGCCCAGACCTGGGGCCAGGACGTGGCGGCCGTGCTGGCCAGTCCCTACGACGCGATTCAGGCACGGAGGGTACAGAACGTCCTGAAGGCGTTGCTGAAGGGCTGAGCCGCGACGACTGAAACGGTGCCTGCGCCCTGCGCATCGGCAGGGTGTCTGCCATTCTGGCATCCGGCGGCAGTTCTTCTGACGGTGTTCCATTGGTGCGTCGCGTTCCCCGTGTCTAGCCTTGATGAGGGTCAATCCGTTGGAGATTGACTCTTGTCAATCATTGGGCAGGCGTTACGATATTTAATAGTGTTCTCATTCAACAACGCACCGTAGACAGGAGCAGGCAATGCGCACTGACATGTTCCAGCAGTCCCTGGAAGACCTGAATGGCTCGACCGCCGACATCGAGGCGTCCGCGCTGATTTCCATTGACGGCCTGATGATCGCGTCTGCCTTGCCCAACGGCATGGACGAGGACCGCATCGGCGCCATGTCGGCAGCGCTGCTGTCGCTGGGCGATCGCACCGCGCGCGAACTGGCCCGCGGCAGCCTGCAGCGCGTGTTGGTGCAAGGCGAGCGGGGCTATGTGATCATGAGCTCCGCCGGTCCCGAGGCGGTGCTGACGGTGCTGGCCAAACCAAACGCCAAGCTCGGTCTCATCTTCCTGGACATCAAGCGGGCGGCGGAAACGCTGTCCAAGCTGATCTGACGGAGGCAGCCATGGGACTTTCCGACATGGCCCGGCCTGCCGAACCGTGCAACGAGGCTCGGCTGACCTACACCGACGGTACCTCACGCACGGTTTACACGACCGATGTGGAAAAGGCGTTTCCAGAGGGGCGGCTGATCGTTTCCCGCACCGACCTCAACGGCATCATCACCCATGCCAACGACGCGTTTGTCGAAATGAGTGGCTACTCACGCGAGGAACTGATCGGGGCGCCGCACCACATCCTGCGTCATCCCGACATGCCCAAGATCGCCTTCAAAGGCCTGTGGGACGACATGGCCGCCCGCAAGAAATGGCATGGTTACGTCAAGAACCTGCGCAAGGATGGCGCGTACTACTGGGTCTACGCGACGGCCGTGCCCAACATCCGCAACGGCGAGGTGGTCGGCTACACGTCGGTGCGGCGCAAGCCTTCGCGCACCCGCATCAACGAGCTGATTCCGGTGTATGCCCAGTGGCTGGCTGACGAAAAGGCGGCATCATGACCCTCAATTTTCTGATTGCCCCCGACTTTGCGCCCGAGCGGTTTGCCGGCTGGCACATGCTCAACACCACCTTGCAGCGACGCTCTGGCATCGGCCTGCACCTGTTGACACCGGCCAGCGCCCATGAACAGGCCGACCTGCTGACGGCCGGCAAGGCCGATCTGGTGTATGCCAACCCGTTCGATGCGACGGACATGATCCGCACGCAGGGGTACATTCCGTTTGCGCGACCGGCCAAGCGGTACGATGAGATGGTCATTGCCAGCGGCGGTGAGTCGGGCATCGCCCATGTCGAAGACCTCAAGCCGGGCTGCCGCATCGCGCTGACCGACAACCGCGACGTCAAACTGATCGGGTTGCGCCTGCTGGAACCCGCCGACCTGACCGAGGCGACGATCCAATGGGTGCCGGTGGACAGCTACCAGGCAGCGGCGCGCCTGGCCATCAAGGGCGAGGTGGAGGCGGCCTTCTTCCTGGCCGATGCCTTTGCGTCCCTGACCCGGTTGTCACGCAGCCAGTTGAAGGTGCTGGTCGAAAGCGCGATCAGCGACATCTCCCACGTGGTGCTGGCGCATCCGCGCGTGGCCGAGAACCTGCCGGCCATCGAAAAGGCGCTGCTCGGGCTGGGGAAGACCCAGGGTGACGGCGATGTGCTGGATGCGCTGGGACTGCCCAACGGGTTCGAGGCCATGACGCAGGAAGAGGCCGAGTTCATGATCGATCTCATGGATACCTTGCTGGACTGAGGGCGCACGATGAGCGATGCGCCTGATCCGATCCGACTGGCGCGGGTCGCCGTGCGTCAGCATGCGCGACGCCTGTTGCGCGACGCCACGGATGTGAGTGCCCATTTTGCCCATCTGCACGCATCGCTGGAGTTGCCCGGTGCGGAACCTGTTCAGGGGGCGCTCGCCGATCTGTACGTTTCTTTTGGCGAGCGGGAAGAGTCACTCAAGCGGTCCGCCCTGCAAATGGCGCGTGACCGATTGCCGCCGCATGCGGCGCGCTGGTTCGATGCACAGGCTGGGCTGGGGCGACTGCCACGAATCACCCCGCTGGCCACCCGCTGGAGTGTTTTGGCCCGCCCCTCCGCAGATATCTCGACACGGGCCCGCAGGTGCAGCGCGGATGATTCGCGCGCCTTGGCCGATCAGGTCATCAAGGCGATGGAAAGCGGCGATGGCCAGGCCCAGCAGGAGTTTCTGCATCACTGCGTCACCTGTCATGACAATCTGGCGTTCATGCTGGCCCGGCGCGCACTCCTGCGCAACGGGGCCGAGTTGCCGCCTGACTGGGAGGCGGTGAGCCAGCAGCTTGAACTGGCCGGAACCCGGTCATGAACGTCCTGGTTGCCGGGTTGTCACCACGCGACGAGGCGGCGTTCGGGTTCTTTCTGAGTCGCACGTTGAAAGGCTGGTCATGGTCCAGCACACCGGCCGGGCGGGGCTCGGTACTGCCCAAGACCGACGTGCTGGTTGCAGATCTGGTGGCCATGGGCCTGGCGCAATGGTCGGAGACCGCAGAGGCCGAACTGCTCAGGGTGCTGCAGGGGAATGCGGCGGTGCTGCTGGTGCCGGCCAATGACCAGACCTGGGCCACCATGAATCCGGCGACCGTGAAGCAGCATTCACTGGTGTGGCTGCGGAAGCCGTACGGAACCGAAGACATGCGGGAGGCACTGGAGAAGGCAGCAGCCCTGCGTCGGACCATCGACATCGCCGCCACAGTGCCCGCGACGGCAAGAAGCGGCAAGCCAGGCGCTCCCAAGGGTTCCTCTGCGATCACGGGAGGGCCAGCGGGCACGGTTGCGCCGTCGACCCCGGCGATGGCTCAGCGCACGACAATCAAGTCGGTGGTGCCCACGGTCAGTTTTCGGGCAGCGCAAAGGCCTGAGCCATCCGTGAGCCGGGATGGCGGGGACGAGGTACCCAGCCTGTCCGCGCAACAATTGCAGTCCCGGCTCGCCTTGCTGCACGACCCCGATCGTCACCTCTTCCTTCGCAGTTTGGTGGCGATGCTGCTTCAAAGACAGCCGTTCGAAGCGCGTTTCACGGTTCAGAATTCGGTGATCTTTCACCCGGCCGATGGCTGGGTGGCCAGCAACACCCCCGCGTCGGTGATTGAGCGCGTGTGTCAGAGTGATGCGTTGGCCGCTGCGGTGTCGGTGCGCGAAATCGATGGCGCGCAGGCTGAGGAGCGGGCGCACCGGCTGGGCATGCCGTTGCATGAACTCGATACCTTCCTGTGGACCCTGGCAGCCGCAGCACTCGACAAAAGGAGCGCCCCTCCGATCGATCCCCTGCGGCGCGGACCTTCTTCATGACGACACAGATGCCGTTCCCGTTTGCAACTCCCAAGCGCGAGAGCGCCACCGCAAGGTGGGGAGGCTCGCCGCTCGAGATGTCTGTCCATTTCACTTCACTTGATCGCAGGTGCCACCAATGACTTCCAATGCCGCCGAATGGTTCATGCTGACACCCGCCGGTGCTCTTTTCGCCTTCATGAAAGAAGCGCCAGGCGACACCGAACTGGCCCTTCAGGCCCTGCTCACCGGCGACCGTGCCCTTGACGCCGAGGCCTGGAATGATCGTTCTGCCCACGCCAAGGCGGTTGCTGCGCAAGCCGTACAGGAGGGCTGGGTGCAGGTGCTGCAGCGACCTCTGCAAGGCCCGGACGCCAAACTGGATGATTTCCTGCAACACGTGATCGCTTCTTTGTCCGGTGAGCGGCGCGCGGTGCTGGCTTCTGAAGGGGGCTTTTGTCTGGGGCGCTCCGGCGTCGACCAGGACGAAGCAGATGCCCTGAGTGCGGCAGCGGCTGATTTTTCGGATTTTGCAACGCGTCAGGCGCGTCGGGGTTGGCGGGGTGCAAAAGGCTACGTATCCTTCCACGTCGATGCCGATTTTCTTTTGCCCACCTTTTCCTTTGTGCCGTTCTGGGTCGATGGTGCCGGTTACTGGTTGATCGTCGCCGGGGAGCCTTTGCTCAACAACCCCGCACTGGTTGAACTGCTATGGGGCATCAAGGTCGCGGGAACCCGGTTCGCCGTGCCGGAAGGCTTCTAGTCCGAACGTCCTGGTGCCCGGAAGAAGGCGTCGATCAGCTTGTGCAGGCCGGGCGAGTCCGCCGCCATCCGGCTCGGATTGACAAAATAGGCCTCTACAGCGACGGCGAAGAATTCGCTGGGTGATTCCATCGCATAGGGGTCCATCCAGGGCTCTACTGCCAACCCCTGGAATCGCTGCGCCGCGCGCACCCTGTCCGAGAATGCGTTGTATTCCTGCTGGAGTCGGTCCATCCAGAGCGCACGAGCCTGGGTTGCGCTGGAACTGCCAAGAAAACCGGGGGGCAATGGCGGACAGCCGTCGATGTCGCCGTTCTTCAGATCGATCTTGTGGGCGAACTCGTGGATGACGACGTTGTAGCCTTGTTCGGCCGTCGCACCGGCGTCGGCCACATCGCACCAACTGAGCATCACGGGACCGCCGTCCATGACTTCGCCGGTCAGCGCTTCGCGGTAGTGATGTACCACGCCATCATCATCGGTGACTTCCCGGCGCGCCAAGACCTCGCCCGGATGCAGGACGATGCCCACGAAATCGTCGTACCAGCGAAGCGCGTCGCGCGCCTTGCCGACAGGCGCCAGGTGCACCAGTGGCAGGCAGGCCTGCGCGGCAACAGCCAGAGCCATCGCGTCGGTCACCTGCAGGCCGTCGGCACCGTGAAACTCCTTGTCGCGAAGGAACGCAGCGGACAGTTCCTGCAGCCGGACTCTGACATCAGGCGCGAGCGAGGCCAGGAACGGGTACGTCGCCAGTGTGGCCTGCCAGAGGTCTTCCGGCAGAGCCCCGGTTGTCGATCGCGACGCGGCGCGCTGGAGGGTGCTTCGAAGCCAGCCGATCATGGGACAAGGTCAATCCGGTGCAACCCGACATCGGTCAGTCGCAGCACCTGCGCGCGTGGGGGGCTTGCGCCAACATCCCAGTCGCTGAGCACGAGACGGCGCAGCACATAGGGCTCATCGGTGCCATGTTCTCCGTTCCTTGCAAAGGGTTCAAGGTCATGTTCGCCTGGGCGGTGGGTGTGACCATGGATCAGGGTGACGGCGCGCGCCGCCTGCAGCCATTGTCGGACCGCGCCAGGATCGGCGTCCGCATAGCCGTTCGGATCCCTGCCGGCAGAGCGCGTCCCCTGTTCGCGGATATGCCGGGCCAGCGCGCGGCGCTCGTCGAGCGAGCGGGCGAGCACATCGCGCTGCCAGGCCGGGTCTCGGACGATGCGGCGAAACTGCTGGTAGGGCACATCGTCAAGGCACAGGGCGTCGCCGTGCGACAGCAGCCACCGTTGTCCGCCGAAAAGCAGAACCGTGGGGTCGCCAATTGCTGCCATGCCGCTGGCGCGCAGAAACCGCTCGCCGAGCAGGAAATCCCGGTTGCCGGGCATGAAATGGATGGCGACACGTTGCCCGGCTGTCGCAAGGATTCGTGCGCAGTCGTGCTCAAAGCCGGGTTCATCGGCCGCGTCATCACCGACCCAGACCTCAAAGAGGTCGCCGAGGATGAAGAGCGCATCGGCCGAGGTTTCGGCCAGATACCGCTTCCAAGCTTCGAACGTGGCTCGATCGGCGGCCCGCAGATGCAGATCGGAAATGAAGTCCAGTACGCGCCAACGGGCGGGCGCGTCCAAGATGGGTATGTCGGTCGGAACCGGGCTCACCGATGGTTTGCGGTCAGAGCGCGACGGCCTTCTCGATGATCACATCGACAACCGGGACGTCCCCATGGCCAGCCTTGTTGCCGGTCTTGACGGCCTTGATCCGGTCGACCACGTCGGTGCCTGATACCACCTTGCCGAACACGGCATAACCCCAGCCCTGGGCGCTGGGCGCAGTGTGGTTGAGGAAGTCGTTCCTGGCGACGTTGATGAAGAACTGGGCGGTGGCGGAGTGGGGGGCACTGGTGCGTGCCATGGCCACGGTGTAGGGATCGTTCTTCAGGCCGTTGTTGGCCTCGTTCTCGATCTGGGCGTCCGTGGCCTTCTGCTTCATGCCAGGCTCCATGCCGCCACCCTGGATCATGAAGCCAGGGATCACCCGGTGAAACAAAGTGTTGTTGTAGTGGCCCTTGTTCACGTAGTGCAGGAAATTGGCCACGGTCTTGGGCGCCTTGGCCGCGTCCAGTTCGAGGGTGATGACGCCGAGGTTGGCAATGTGGAGTTCGACTTGAGGATTGCTCATTTATTTCACCAGTGTGGCGGAGTTGATGATGACCGGTGTCTTCGGGACATCGGACGGGAACGGGCCTCCTGCGCCGGTGGGCGTGGCCTTGATGCTGTTGACGACGTCCATGCCACTGATCACTTTGCCGAAGACCGTGTAGCCATACAGCTGCGGGGCGTTGATCAATTGTGCCCGTGGCATGTTCTCATAGACGCGGCCCTGGTATTCGAATCGAGGCACAGGGTCGCCAGGGGGGATCGGCGTGGGATCAAGAAAAGCGTTGTCCTTCACATTGATGAAGAACTGGGCCGTCGCAGAGTTCGGGTCGCCGGTGCGCGCCATCGCGACGGTACCCACGACATTTTTCGGTCCGCCCTTGGCCAGCGCGTCCCTCCCTTCGTGGGCAACGGGTGCGCGGGTTGGTTTCTGGACGAACTTGGAATCGAAGCCACCACCTTGGATCATGAAGTTGTCGATTACGCGGTGGAAGATGGTGCCGTCGTAATGCTTGTCCTTGACGTACTGCAGGAAGTTCTCGACGGTCCGCGGCGCCTTGTCGGGATAGACCTCGATCACGAAATCGCCCGCCGTGGTGGCGAACTTCACACGTGGTGCCTCCGCCCCAATGGCGCTGGTGCCCACAAGGCCGAACGCAGCACCCACCAGCAGAGCCCGGCGGTACGCATGAAAACCTCGAAACTTCATTCAATCACTCCTTCAAGATACATGGTGGTGGCGGAGTTTGGCACGCCCGCCACCACCGATTGTTCGTGCAGCCCGTGCCCGGACAAGCTACGCACCGGAACCATGTTCAGGCACCCCCAGAGCCGCCAGCCGGATCGACGCCTATCGCGATCAGCGTCCATTTGCCCGAACATGCCCTTGGCGGACGTCGCGACCCTCCAGTCCAACGAGGCGTTTATGGCTTTTGTCCGGCTGACACGGAGTTGGCTCGGGCTGGCGCGGAAGCTGCAAGACCGGTGCCAGGCTGCGCGGATGTCTTGCCTTGTATGGTCTCTTTCGTTGTCTGGGCCGAGGATAAGTTCCCCGCCGCGTTGGAACCTGGCTTGGCGGATGGCGCGGAAAACAACTCCCGGATGATGGCCAGTTTGGGACGAAGACTTGGGTTGTTGCTGTCCAGTTGGAGTGCCTTGCTGTAGGCCAGGCTGGCCAATTTCGCGTAGACGTCGCCCAGGTTTTCGTGGGCGGTGGCGTAGCTGGGATTGTTGCGGATCGCCATCTCCAAGGCAGCACGAGCCTTGTCGTATTGCCCCTGGTTCGCATAGAGGACGGCCAGATTGTTGAACGGCTCCGGCAGTTCGGGGTATTCGTCGGTCAGTTTCTGGAAGGTGCTGATCGCATCGGCGGTCTTTCCGGCCTCTGTCTGGATCACGCCTTTGAGGAATCTCATCTGAGGATCCCGGGGCTTGGCGGCCAGGTACTGATCGGCCTTGCCCAAGGCATCGGCATATTTGCCGGAGCGCAAAAGCTGATTGACATCCCGGTAGTCGTCAGCAAGGGCGGACGTGGACGCAAGAGCCACAGTCAGCGCTGCGAGGCCAAGAAGCCGGGGTAAGGCGCGCGGACTCATGGTCAGGGCATTATTCATGGCTTCTCTGGAAAACATAGTGGCGCGAAGGCATCGCCATGCCGCGGACTTTATACTGGCGGAGATTGTAAACGAGGGGTTGGTTGCCGACCCGTCGCACGCCGCGCCTCACCTTCTGACCGATTGCGAAAACCGCGCGTCCAAAGTACTGCCTTTTTCTGCACATCCCGATCCCATGAGTCTTCGCATCTACAACACGCTGTCGCGTGAACTGGAGGTCTTCACACCGCTGGAGCCGGGGCATGCGCGCATGTATGTTTGCGGGATTACCGTCTATGACCTGTGCCACATCGGTCATGCGCGGGCCAACGTCGCGTTCGATGTGGTGCAGCGCTGGCTCAAGGCATCCGGTCTGCGGGTGACATTCGTGCGCAACATCACCGACATTGAGGACAAGATCATCCGTCGGGCGGTGGAGAACGGCGAGCCGATCAAGGCGCTGACCACGCGAATGATTGCCGAGATGTATCGCGATTTTGACGCGCTTGGCATCGAGCGGCCCACGCATGACCCCCGCGCCACCGACTACGTGCCGCAGATGCTGTCGATTGTCCGGCTGTTGCAGGACAAAGGCTTGGCCTACAGCACGCCAACCGGCGACGTGAACTATTCGGTGCGGAAATTTGCGGGCTACGGCAAGTTGTCGGGCAAGTCGCTCGATGAACTGCATGCGGGCGAGCGTGTCGCGGTTCTCGACGGCAAGGATGATCCACTGGACTTCGTGCTCTGGAAATCGGCCAAGGAGAGCGAACCCGATGATGCCAAGTGGGACAGCGCCTGGGGCAAGGGCCGGCCTGGCTGGCACATCGAATGCTCGGCCATGGCCTGCGCCACGCTGGGCGAAACGCTGGACATCCACGGCGGCGGGGCCGATCTTCAGTTCCCCCACCACGAGAACGAGATCGCCCAGAGCGAGGGCGCGTTCGGCAAGCCGCTGGCCCGGTTCTGGATGCACAACGGCTTCGTGAACATCGACAACGAAAAGATGTCCAAAAGCCTGGGCAACTTTTTCACCATTCGCGAAGTTCTGGAAAAGTTCGATGCGGAAACCATCCGCTTTTTCATCGTCCGCACGCACTACCGGAGTCCGCTGAACTACAGCGACGTGCACCTGAACGACGCCCGCGGCGCGCTCAAACGACTCTACACGGCCCTGGATCTCGTGGCGCCTGCAGAGGTCGCCGCGGACTGGGCGCATCCCTCTGCAGCGCGTTTCAAGGCCGCGATGGACGAAGATTTTGGCACGCCAGAGGCGGTGGCCGTGCTGTTCGAACTGGCCAGCGAGGTGAACCGGACTCGTTCGGCAGAGCTGGCGGGCCTGCTGAAGGCACTGGGTGGCGTGCTGGGTTTGTTGCAGGGAGACCCCCGTCGATTCCTGCAATCGGGAGCGGGCGGCGACGAGGCCGAAATCCAGGCGCAGATTGAGGCGCGTACGGCTGCCAAGCAAGCGCGAAATTTCGCCGAGGCCGACCGCATCCGCAATCAACTGCTGGCCCAGGGCATCGTGCTCAAGGATTCGCCCCAAGGCACCACCTGGGAAGCCGCCCAGTGAGTCTTCTTGGACAGATCAGCCGGCCCCAGCATCGGATGACCAATGGCAGCGACACGAATTAAGGCCCCAGAGGCCATCACTCCCGCCTACTGGGATGAGGCCTGCAAGCACCTGATGCGCAAGGATCGGGTCATGAAGCGACTGATCCCACAGTTCGGTGACGCCTGCCTGCAGTCGCGCGGTGACGCCTTCACCACGCTGGCACGCAGCATCGTGGGGCAGCAGATCTCGGTCAAGGCGGCGCAAACCGTCTGGGATCGCTTTGCCCAGTTGCCGCGCACACTGAAACCGGCCAGTGTTCTGAAGCTCAAGGTCGACGACATGCGCGCAGCGGGACTGAGCGCGCGCAAGGTGGAGTACCTGGTGGATCTGGCCCTGCATTTCGATTCCGGTGCGGTGCATGTGGATGCCTGGCAGGGCATGGACGATGAGGCCATCATTGCCGAGCTGGTGGCGATCCGCGGCATCGGACGCTGGACGGCGGAGATGTTCCTCATCTTTCACCTGCTGCGTCCCGACGTTCTGCCCCTGGACGACGTGGGCCTGATCAACGGCATCAGCCGGAACTATTTCTCCGGCGAGTCGGTCAGCCGCAGCGATGCCCGCGAGGTCGCCGCCGCCTGGGCGCCCTACCGCAGCGTGGCGACTTGGTATATTTGGCGTTCCCTCGACCCCGAACCCGTGGCCTACTAGGCTGGCGCGGACCGGACACCCGCCCGTTGCGGCGAACCAGGAGAAAAGTCGTTGGCCAAAAGAACATTTCTCGATTTCGAGCAGCCGATTGCCGATCTCGAAGGCAAGATCGAAGAATTGCGCTATGTGCAGACCGAATCCGCCGTCGACATTTCGGAAGAAATCGACCAGCTCAGCAAGAAGAGCCTCCAGCTCACCAAAGACATCTATTCGGACCTCACGCCGTGGCAGATCACGAAGATCGCACGCCATGCCGAGCGCCCGTACACGCTGGACTACATCGGTGAAATCTTCACCGACTTCATCGAACTGCACGGTGACCGCCACTTTGCCGACGACCTGAGCATTGTCGGCGGTCTCGCGCGTTTCAATGGCACCGCCTGCATGGTGGTAGGGCAGCAGAAAGGCCGCGACACGCGCGAGCGGGGCCTGCGCAATTTCGGCATGAGCAAACCCGAGGGCTATCGCAAGGCCTTGCGCCTCATGAAGACGGCCGAGAAGTTCGGGCTGCCGGTGTTCACCTTTGTGGACACGCCGGGTGCCTACCCCGGTATCGATGCCGAGGAGCGAGGGCAGTCGGAGGCGATCGGGCGCAATATCTTCGAAATGGCGCAGCTGGAGGTGCCGATCATCACCACCATCATCGGCGAGGGCGGCTCGGGCGGCGCGCTGGCGATCTCGGTCGCGGACCAGGTCCTGATGCTGCAGTATTCCGTCTATTCGGTCATCAGTCCGGAGGGCTGCGCGTCGATTCTTTGGAAAACCTCGGACAAAGCGCAGGAGGCGGCCGAGGCGCTGGGCATCACCGCGCACCGGCTCAAGGCGCTGGGACTGGTGGACAAGATCGTGAATGAGCCGGTGGGTGGCGCACACCGCGATCCACGCCAGATGGCCGCGTTTCTCAAGCGGGCACTCAACGACGCGTGGCGCCAGGTCGGCGACATCAAGCTCAAGGACTTGCTGGAACGGCGGTATGAGCGCATCAAAGGCTACGGGCGTTTCACCGACACCAAGGCCGACAGCAAATAATAGGCGCCTGACTGCCGCTTGCATCGGCTGCGCCGTTCGTCCACCATGAGCCAGTCCCTGCCCGAGGCGCTGGCCAACTTCCTACCAGACCTTCCGCTGGTCGTGGCGTTCAGTGGTGGCGCCGATTCCACCGCCTTGCTTCTGGCGTGTGCAGAGAAATGGCCCGGTCAGGTGCGCGCGATGCACGTTCACCACGGCCTGCAAGCGGCGGCCGACGGATTCCAGCGCCATTGTGAAGCGATGTGCGCTCGGTTGGACGTGCCGTTGGCCATTCGCCGGGTAGATGCTCGCGGCGTGCGCGGTGAAAGTCCCGAAGATGCCGCACGGCGTGCCCGATATGAGGCGTTTGATGCGATTCCCTCCGTTGAATGGCCACTGGATGCTATAAACAATATAGCATTGGCGCACCACGCCGACGATCAGGTCGAAACCATCCTGCTCGCTTTGTCGCGCGGCGCCGGCCTGCCAGGTTTGGCCGCAATGCCGGCGCGCTGGAATCGGCAGGGACTGATCTACCACCGGCCCCTGCTGGCGGTGGCTGGAGCGGACATTCGAGGCTGGCTGCGCGCACGCGGCGAATCCTGGGTCGAGGACCCCACCAACACCGACGAAACCTTCACGCGCAACCGCATCCGGGCCCGCCTGGCACCCGCGCTTGAGGCAACGTTTCCCCGCTTTCGCGAGACTTTTGCGCGCAGCGCCGGCCACGCGGCGCAGGCTCAAACCCTCCTGTCCGAACTGGCCGCGCAGGATCTTGCGGTTGTGGGCCTGCCGCCGCAAATCGCCGCGTTGCGGACCCTGACGCGGCCGCGCCAGGGCAACGTGCTGCGCCATTGGCTGCGCCAGGCGCACGGGGCAAGCGCGAGCGCGGCACAACTTGACGAACTGTTGGATCAATTGTCCGCCTGCACCACCCGCGGCCATCGCCTGCATCTGAAAGTCGGGCAAGGTTTCATTCGGCGATCCGGCGATGCGATCGAGTGGCGTGAGGATTGAATGGGGCGCAGACGGTCGTGCTCGCTCGCCGGCGCAGGGAGCGCCGTGGCAGCCGCGATTGGTACAATCCATAGCTTCGGTCGCGTGAGCGCACCGGTGTGCTCCAAGGCCTCAGGGCCTTTGCGGGTTTCTTCTAGCCCGCGCCTTCTCCGTTATTCCGCATCACATCCATGGCATTGATCGTTCACAAATACGGCGGCACGTCGATGGGCTCGACCGAGCGCATTCGCAATGTCGCCCGACGGGTCGCCAAATGGGCCCGCGCCGGCCACCAGATGGTGGTCGTCCCCAGCGCCATGAGTGGCGAAACCAACCGGTTGCTCGCCCTCGCCAAAGAGCTCGCGCCAGCCAAGACTGACACGGCCTACAACCGTGAACTTGACATGCTGGCGGCCACCGGCGAGCAGGCCTCCAGCGCGCTGCTCGCGATCGCGCTTCAAGCCGAGGGGATCCAGGCGGTCAGCTACGCGGGCTGGCAGGTTCCGATCCGCACCAACAGCGCCTACACCAAGGCCCGTATCGAGTCGATCGACGACCAGCGCATGCGGGCCGATCTGGCTGGGGGCAAAGTCGTCATCGTCACCGGTTTCCAGGGTGTGGACGACGACGGACACATCACCACACTGGGTCGGGGCGGCTCTGACACGTCGGCTGTGGCCGTTGCAGCCGCAATGAAGGCGGACGAGTGCCTGATCTACACCGACGTGGATGGCGTCTACACGACCGATCCGCGCGTCGTGCCAGAGGCGCGGCGCCTGCACACCGTCAGTTTTGAAGAGATGCTGGAGATGGCCTCCTTGGGCTCCAAGGTGCTGCAAATCCGTTCCGTGGAGTTCGCAGGCAAGTACAAAGTGCCCATGCGCGTGCTGTCCA
>ERZ1645185.303-NODE-303-length-20852-cov-7.549310_pt1 | contig 20852 bp, 18 predicted proteins | sample MGYA00575351_ERZ1645185 | MGnify/ENA primary metagenome ERZ1645185 (study PRJEB40838, sample SAMN11284767) | freshwater sediment metagenome | isolation source: river sediment | host: Sediment | place: India: Jana village, Kanpur | collected 2015-12-17 ...
GCGACAGGGCATTCACGGTCTTGATCGACATCATCGGGCCTTCGAAGGTGGACATGCCGTAGAAGGACAGTGCGGTCACCAGGAATTTCAGAACCGGGTCTGTGCGCAGCTTGTGCCAGGCACCGGACAGGGTCATGATGCCGTTCATCATGCCGCCCCAGGAGGGTGCCAGCAAAATCAGCGAGAACACCATGCCGAGTGATTGTGCCCAGTCAGGCAGCGCGGAATATTGCAGGTGATGCGGACCCGCCCACATGTAGGTGAAGTTCAGCGCCCAGAAGTGGACGATGGACAGGCGGTAGGAGTAAATCGGGCGGCCTGCCTGCTTGGGGATGAAGTAATACATCATGCCCAGGAAGGCGGTAGTCAGGAAGAAGCCCACGGCATTGTGGCCATACCACCACTGCACCATGGCGTCATGCACGCCTGCGTAAACAGAGTAGGATTTGAGCCATGAACCGCCGAAGAACGCGATTGGCAGGGCTGCGCTGTTGACGATGTGTAGTACCGCAATGGTCAGGATATAGGCACCAAAGAACCAGTTGGCCACATAGATATGCGGTGTTTTGCGCTTGATCACCGTGCCGAAGAAAACGATGGCAAAGGCAACCCAGACTACCGCGATCAGCAGATCGATCGGCCATTCAAGTTCGGCATATTCCTTGGAGGTGCTGATACCCAGAATGAAAGTGACCGCAGCAAGGACGATGATGAGTTGCCAGCCCCAGAACGTGAATGCCGCGAGTTTTTCCGCAAACAGCCTGACGTGGCAGGTTCGCTGGACGACGTAATAAATCACGGTGAACATCGCCGTGCCGCCAAAGCCGAAAATTACCGCATTGGTGTGCAGGGGCCGTAAACGGCCATAAGTCAGCCAGGGTAACTCGAAATTGAGCACAGGCCAGATAAGCTGCGCGGCAATCAGGACACCAACCAGCATGCCCACAATGCCCCACACCAAGGTCATGATGGCGAACTGCCTCACGACCTTGTAGTTGTAAGTCGTCGCTTCCATAGGGACTCCCTCCTGTTTAAAGATAAAGGCTACTTGAAATGCTACTGTTTGAAACTTATTGGGACAAATATATCTTGATTGTTTTATTTATTCAAACTTTTTACCGAACTTGTTGTCGTTGAGCGTCACGGTTTGAACTTTGTTTTATTTATCAAAATATTATCTTTGCATTTAAAAAAACACGCTAATTTTATGGGTTCAAGTGCCTGGCAAAATTGATTTGGATCAATTTTCTGGATTTTTTCGATGATTTTCAGGATTTTGGGGAATTTCAGGTGAATCATCGTCGTGAATGATTGAATGGGCGGGGCCTTCCAAATCCTCAAATTGCCGGTGGTTGACGGACCAGATGAAAAACCAGGCAATGATGCCAACCAGGACCAGACCGAGGGGGATGAGCAAAAACAGGATATCCACTAAGAGCGGGAAGGGCGAAGGGCTAAGGGCGAAGGGTTCGTACTGGCGCCGCCGCTTGCAAAATGCGTCAGCCTCAGCGAATTTAAAACGACCAGCAGCGAACTGGCAGACATGCCAATGCCCGCGATCCAGGGAGTGACGTGTCCCAAGGCTGCCAGAGGGATGGCGATTAAGTTGTAGCCAAGGGCCCAGGAGAGATTTTGGTAGATGATGGCGCGGGTTTTTCGCGCGATACCCACGCCATCAGAAAGCGCAATCAGACGTCCGCCCAGCATGACCATATCCGCGGCAGCCTGCGCAACATCAGTGCCCTCACCCATGGCGATCGAAACCTGGGCCTGTGCGAGTACTGGCGCATCGTTGATTCCATCACCCACCATGCCAACTATGCAACCCTGCGCTTGTAGCCCCTTCATATAGGCCAGTTTATCATCTGGCAAGGCTTCAGCCCGGATATGGCTAATGCCGAGTGACTGAGCGACCGCGCCTGCTGCCGATTGGTTATCGCCCGATAACAGATGAACACGAATGCCATGTGACTTGAGCGAAGCGATCGCACTGGCAGCATCTGGCCGGATTTCGTCTCCCAGTATCAGCCACCCAATCAGGCCATCAGGACCTGCCAGCGCCAGCAGGGTAGCCGCTTTATGCGCAGGCGATTCGAACGGGGTTACACCTGCGAAAGCGGGTTTGCCCAGGCGGTAGCGTTTTCCTTCAATCACGCCTGCTACACCTTCGCCGGGATGATTGACGGGGGATTCGGCAGCCGCAACCGGCTTATTCGCTGCCCGTTTGATGGCGACGGCGATGGGGTGTTCGGATGCGGCTTCTAGTGAAGCTGCCAATTGCAACACCTCATCACGGGTGTATCCCCTCGCAGTCTCGATATCCAGCAGGGTCAGCTTTCCACGAGTCAGCGTGCCGGTTTTATCAAAGACAATGTCGGTGACCTGGGCCAGCGTTTCCAGCGCATGTCCACGCGTGGTCAGCAATCCCAATTTTGTCAGCCGGCCTGTGGCGGCAGTAAGGGCGGCTGGCGTGGCAAGACCCAGCGCACAGGGGCAGGTAATGACAAGAATGGAAACCGTAATCCAGAAAACCTTGTCCGGGTCGATGACGTACCAGACTACCGCGATGATTGCGGTCAGCAACAGCAACAGTCCTACAAACCAGGATGCGGCACGGTCTGCCAACTGGCCGATTCTGGGTTTCTCGCTCTGGGCTCGGTCGAGGAGACGTACGATTGCGGACAGCCGGGTTTCCTCACCGGTTTTCTCGACTTCCATCACAATTGGACTTTGCTGATTCAACGTGCCGCCGATCAGGATTTCGCTCGGCTTTTTAGTACGAGGCTCGGATTCGCCAGTCAGCATGGCTTCGACTACAGAGGTCGTGCCGTCCACCAGCTTGCCATCGGCGGGGATGGTCTCCCCGGGTTTGATCAGCACAAAATCTCCCGGCGCAAGCTGAGCAGCGGGGATTACTTCCTCGGTTCTGGCAGGCCAGGCGGGCAGGCGCGTTGCCACAGCCGGGATAAGCTTGACCAGTTCTTCCGCGGCCTGGGCGCTGCGGCGGCGCGCATTCAATTCAAGGAAACGGCCAGTCAGCAGCAGAAAGATGAACATGTTGACCGAGTCATAATAGACATCACCTTGCTGGGTGAAGGTCGACCAGACGCTGGCCAGGAATGCAGAGCCCACACCCAGTGCAACAGGAACATCCATGCCCAGTGTTCTGCGTCTAAAATCCTTCCAGGCACCCTGGAAAAAAGGCCATGCGGAATAGAAAATGACCGGAATGGTCAGGATCAGGCTGGCCCAGCGCATCAGGGCGACAATGTCCGGCGTCATCTCGGAGGGATCGGCCGTGTAGGTGGGCAACGCATACATCATCACCTGCATCATGCCCAGACCGGCGATGGCTAGCCGCTTGATGGCCGAATTGCGCTCCTTGCGAAAAATTTCTTCCTGTTTGCTGGCATCGAAAGGATGGGCGACATAACCGATTTCCTGAATGGCCCGCAGAATATCCGACAGCTTGATTTGGCTGGAATCCCAGCGAACGCGCGCGCGACGGGTGGCGTAATTAATCTCGACAGAAAGCACACCTGGCAATTGCGAAAGGTGCCGCTCGTTCAACCACACGCAGGCCGCGCAGACAATGTTTTCCAGTATCAGCGCGGCCTCGCGGATATTTTCCGGCTCTGTCCTGACGAAGCTTTGCTGAATTTCCGGCAAGTCATACAGGCCCAGTTTTTCCAGTTCTGCCTGGGCATCTTGTGGGGTGGGAGGCAGGGCCGTTCGATGTTCGTAATAGGCTTCCTGCCCCGAGTCGATAATGGTCTGGGCAACGGCCTGGCAGCCATGGCAGCAGGCAAGTTCAATGCGCTGCCTGTAGCGGATGGGGTAATCAGCGGATTTCGGAACAGGCTGCCCGCAATGAAAGCAGGCCGTCGTGTCCGCGGCGGACTCAAAAAAAACGCCCATGCTTGCGGGAGGATTAGCCATGGGCGTGCAAGTCCAGGCTTGAATCTGTCCGGTAGTGTACGGTGACTGCCTGGGCGGAGGAGAAAGGGTTAATACGGAAAGGCGATCGGGTGAGTTCCTGGCTGGAGTATAAGCATTGGCTCAATGCCATCGTGTTCTGATGATTGGAGGTTTTGCGCATGTGCGGGCTTTTGCCTGTTCCAGTGGACTTCGATGCAGGCTGAATCATACTGGACGGCGAAATCCGGGTGCAGGTAATCGTGCGTCATCGCATGCGTCTTCTCTTGGAAAGTGCGGCGCGAAAGCATGTTGAATGTCTTGTGGCCCATTTCAACCCAGCGCAACATCAATAAAACACTTAAGAGATTGGCTTATCTTAAAAAGATGGCTGATTCCCGTCAACGATTTTGAATGCCTGTATCAATGTCTGTATCTCTGCATGGCAAAATCCCCGCATGATTCCCTGGTTGTCAGCCGCTGCGCCTTTCCCATCAGTAGAGAATGCTTTGTCCGTTCCCAATGGACTGCTTGCTGCAGGTGCGGATTTATCGCCCGAGCGAATACTGGCGGCATACCGTCAGGGCATTTTCCCGTGGTTCAATCCCGGTGAACCCGTTTTATGGTGGAGTCCGGACCCCCGCATGGTGCTGGTACCATCCGAATTCAAACTGTCGCGGTCGCTCAGGCAGCGAATGAAAAAGGGCGGCTATGAAATCAGGGTAGACACGTGTTTCAGGCAGGTCATGCAAGCCTGCGGAGAACCCAGAGATGGGCAATCCGGCAGCTGGATTGGAAGTTCGATGCTTGATGCCTATACGCGGTTGCATGAAATGGGGTTTGCCCATTCCATCGAAACCTGGATTGATGGTGAATTGGCAGGTGGATTGTATGGGCTGGCGATCGGCCGCATTTTCTATGGTGAATCCATGTTCACATGGCGTACGGATGCCTCCAAAGTGGCCCTGGCGCATTTGTGCGCACAACTGGAAAAGTGGAATTTTGGCCTGATCGATTGTCAAATGGAGACAACGCACCTGGCGTCATTGGGGGCCAAACCCATTCCTCGCACTGCTTTTATTCGCGAGCTGAAAGGCTTGGTAGAATTGCCTTCAGTTCCAGAACCTTGGCGTTTCGATTGAACAATTTGCTTCAACCATGCACCCATCAGAACCGCCCTTTCTTCGCGTACAGTTTTACCTGACCTCTCCGTATCCATGCAGCTATCTGGAAGGACTGGAAGCGCGTTCGCAGGTGGCCACGCCTGCCCATCTGATCGGACCGGCGGTTTATAGCCGGCTGATTCAGGCAGGATTCCGTCGTAGCGGTCATTACACGTACCGGCCGCATTGCACGGGCTGCAACCGTTGCGTGCCGGTCAGAGTCAGGGTGGATGCGTTCAATCCGAACCGATCGCAGCGCCGGTGTCAGCAGCAAAATCAGACCTTGTCTGTTTCAAGCCAGGCCCTCGAATTCAAGGCGGAACACTTTGAGCTTTACCGGCGCTACCAGCGCATGCGTCATGCCGGCGGCGGAATGGATCAGGATGATAGCGAGCAATACTCGCAATTCCTGTTATCCAGTCAGGTCAACAGCACGTTGCTGGAATTCCGCGATAACGGAAAACTGGTCATGGTCAGCCTGGCAGATCAGGTGCAGGATGGCTTGTCCGCGGTTTACACTTTTTTCGAACCCGACGAGGTAAAGAAGGGGCTGGGCACGTATGCCGTGCTTTGGCAGATTGAATACGCCCGCAGGCTGTGGCTGCCTTATGTTTATCTGGGTTACTGGATCGCAGAATCGCGCAAAATGTCTTACAAGTCTAATTTCCGTCCACTGGAAGGCTTGCGCAACAATGAATGGGTAGAACTTTGAAATTGGCCGGCCATAATTTATTGCCAAGCCTGATGGCAATGATGTTGTTATCAAGCCTGCTGGCGGGTTGCGTTTCCGTGCTGAATGATCCTCGCATGCTGTTTGTCAGCGACCCTCGCGCTCTCCAGCCCATGGAAGGGTTCAGTCAATTACCGCAGGATTCGAGGGTGTGGTTTGAACCCGGTGCGGAAGCCTATGCCAATCGCGTGGCCGAATTGCTCGACAAAACCATGAACAAGGTTGAGTCGGCACACTATCTGGCTTTTGCCGAGCCAGTGCAGATTTATGTATGCGGTACGGAAGCCTGTTTCAAGCGTTATGTGCTGACGCCCAAACTTTCCGCTGCGGTGGTGCCTGACAATCGTCTGATTCTGTCTCCCAATCTGAATGAGCGCGAAAGCTGGCGTCTGAAACCCTTGATGCTGCATGAACTGGCGCATCTGCATCTGGGCCAGCGCGTGGGGCATTACCATTCAAACATCCCGGTATGGTTTCATGAAGGCTGGGCCTCGTTGACGGGCGAGGGTGGCGGCGCCGAGTTTGCAACCGATGAACAAGCCTACGAAGCGGCGCAAAGCGGTAAACGCATAGATCTGGGTAAACGTGATGCGCCGGGAATGCGCCATAAGGCCAGCGCGTTTGATTTGAATATCCACATTTTTTACCGCCAGGCCATGCTGCTGGTGAAATCCCTTAAGCAGCAGGATCCCGGCCGATTCAAAATGCTGGCGCTTGCGCTGCAAAACAACCAGGATTTTGAAATCGCGTTCTGGGATATCTACGGCACCGGGCCGCAAACCATTCTTGCCGATGCACTGGTTCCCGAAAGCGGCGATAATAAAGCCGCAGCTCCCGCCTCGAACAATCAACCATGAAAACCTATCTTGACCTTCTGCGCCATGTGCGCGACACCGGTGTACGAAAGTCGGACCGCACCGGTACCGGCACCGTCTCTGTTTTCGGTTACCAGATGCGGTTTAATCTGGAAGAAGGTTTTCCACTTGTCACCACCAAGAAATGCCATCTGCGATCCATCATCCACGAACTGCTGTGGTTTTTGAAGGGCGAGACCAATATTCGCTATCTGAAGGAAAACGGCGTCAGCATCTGGGATGAATGGGCCAATGAGCAGGGAGAACTGGGCCCGGTTTATGGCTATCAGTGGCGTTCATGGCCAACGCCGGATGGCCGTCACATCGATCAGATTCAGCGAGTGTTGGATGATCTGAAAAACAATCCGGATTCGCGGCGCATTATTGTCTCAGCCTGGAACGTCGCCGATCTCGACAAGATGGCGCTGGCGCCCTGTCATGCGTTCTTCCAGTTTTATGTCGCCGATGGCAGGCTTTCCTGCCAGCTTTATCAACGCAGCGCCGACCTGTTTCTGGGCGTGCCATTTAACATTGCGAGCTATGCCGTGCTAACCATGATGATGGCGCAGGTGACTGGGTTGAAGCCAGGCGACTTTGTCCACACTTTGGGTGACGCACACATCTACCTCAATCATTTCGATCAGGTGAATGAGCAGCTTTCGCGTGCGCCTCGTCCATTACCTGTGATGAAGCTCAATCCTGAAGTGAAGGATCTGTTTGCATTCAAGTTTGAAGATTTCACGCTGGAAGGGTATGACCCACACCCGGCGATCAAGGCGCCTGTGGCAGTGTGAGGGGTGAGGCGTGAGGCGTGAGGCGGAAAGACCAAGAATCTCCATCATTTCGGCACTTGCGAGAAACCGCGTTATCGGCATCAACAACACGTTGCCGTGGCGATTGCCGGAAGATCTCAAGTACTTCAAGTCACTGACGCTTGGGCATCACATCCTGATGGGGCGCAAGACCTATGAATCAATCGGCAAGCCCTTGCCGGGTCGTACAACCGTGATCATCACACGGGGTAATTATCCCGCGCCCGAGGGTGTAAAGATCGCACACTCTCTGAATGAGGCCGTGGAGGCTTGCGGAGATGACAAAGAAATCTTTTTTGTCGGCGGTGCCGAGTTGTATGCTCAGGCACTGCCGCTGGCCGACAGGCTTTATCTGACTGAAATTTTGGCGGAAGTTGAAGGTGATGCCTGGTTTCCGGCATTCGACAGAAACCATTGGCGTGAGGTAAGTCGCGATCATCGACACGAAGAAAAGAACGGCATGGAATACCACTTTGTCGTGTACGACCGAATCTAGGTTCTGCTTTCAGCATTTGTAGAAATAAAAAAAGCGGGGCTTTCGCCCCGCTTGATGTTTCTGGAAAAGCCCTGATCAGCTCAGTGCATCAGCCCAGATGTTCTGAGCCCAGGATTCAGCATAGGCCAGATTGATTTCGTCACCCTGGCCTGTCGCGCCGCCATCAGGTTGCGTGACATAGCCCTTTTCCTTGTCGAAACGGAACACGTTGGCAACATAGCCCGCCGTGGTATCCGAGGTGGCCGAGTAGCAGGTGTTGGCCACGACCGGAACGGAAATGGGCGGACGGCCTGCCAGCATTTCCACGATGGAAGCCGCGGCGATCTTGGCGTGGTTGGTTGCCATGTGGCCGGATTTGGGCAGGTTGGACAGTACCGAATCGCCAATGATGTGCACGTTGGGCACGGTGGTGGATTCGAACGAATCGAGCTTGACTGTACACCACACGCCACCGCTGTCGTTACGTGCACCCGCCATGCCGCACACTTCGCCGGCGCGCTGCTTGGGCACCACGTTCATGACATCTGCTTTCACATCGTCAAATTCGGTGGAAACAATCATTTTGTTGCCATCGACGGCGCGCGGCGCATTGTTGGGGCGATACTCGATCATGCCGGGATAGAAGGTATTCCACGCCCAGGTGAACAGTCCCTTTTTGGAGGCAATATCGGGGTTGCCGTCCAGCAGGATGATCTTGGACTTGGGCTTGGCTTTCTTGAAGTAGCTGGCCACCATGCAGGCACGCTCGTAAGGTCCGGGCGGGCAGCGATAGGGCGCGGTGGGTACCGACATGACAAATACACCACCATCGGGCATGGCTTCAAGTTGTTTTCTCAGCAGCGCGGTTTGTGGACCGGCTTTCCAGGCGTGAACCACTTTTCCTGCTGCTTCGGCTTCCTTGTAGCCACCAACGGAATCAGTCAGCACTTCAACGCCAGGGGCCAGCACCAGACGGTCATAGCTCAGCGAACTGCCAGACTTGAGCTTGACTTCACGTTTGCCGGTATCGACACCGACCACATAGTCCTTGACCATCTTGATGCCATGCTTGGACAGGTTGCCGTAACCATGGGTGATGTCATTCATCGATTTCATGCCTGCCAGCACCCAGTTGGAGATCGGGCAGGACACGAAGTTGTCGTTGGGTTCTACGATGGTGACCTCGATATTGGGGCCCCACTTGCGGATGTACTTGGCACAGGTGGCGCCGCCAAAACCAGCACCCACGACGACGACCTTGGGGTTGCCCTTCATGGCCGATGCGCCACCCTGTGAGGCGCAACCTGTAATCAGGGTAGTGGCTGCACCGGCACCGGAAACTTTAAGAAAATCGCGACGATTAATAGTCATTGTTGTCTCTCCCGGAATTATTTCAGGCTGGCGAAGTACGCGCCCATGGCTTCAAATTCGGCATCGGTATAGCCGGCGGCATGCTTTTTCATGATGGTGGCGGGACGCGCGCCTGACTTGAAATCCTTCATGGCTTGCACGAAATAGCCTTTTTCCAGACCGGCTAGGCTGGGAATGGCACCGCCGCTCTTGCCATTGGGACCATGACAGGACAGACAGGTGGCGGAAATGGCTTGGGTACGCAGATCGGCTGCATGGGCTGTTCCAATTGCAGCGAAGGACAGACCCGCGATAAGCAGGATTGACTTCTTATGCATAGACTCCTCCAGAAGAGTGGGTTTTTTAAACGATGCCGGGTAATCAGCCCGGCATTGTTGCCTGCGGATTGGGAGCAATAGCCCTTTGATCCGGCAATGCTATTTTGTTTTAGTAATTTTGAACTGTCCAACAGGAAACGCTTATATATCGCGGGATTCCGGCCGGTTGGGGTTAGTCTTTCGCGCCCAGTCTGGCTGCCCGTCTGGCGGAGTCTTGAAGTGACTGTCTGGCAAGGGTTTCGTCAAACTCTTTGTCTGTCCAGCCGTAAAGATTGGAAAGCGCGATGTTTCCGAGTGCCTCAATCCAGTCCGGGTGCTCATTCAAGGCGGGGATGTAATGAAAGGACTTCCCGCCCGCGTGCAGAAATGTCTCTTTGCCTTCCTGGGCGATTTCCTCAAGTGTTTCCAGACAGTCCGCGACAAAACCTGGACATACGACATCTACCCGGTTTACGCCTTCGCGTCCGAGTGCCTCCAGCGTTTTGTCGGTATAAGGTTGCAGCCACTCCGCCTTGCCAAAGCGTGACTGGAAAGTGATGCGGTACTGATCAGCGCTCAGGCCGAGCGCTTCGGCAAGCAGGCGACCGGTCTTCTGGCATTCGCAGTGATAGGGGTCGCCTTTTTCCAGCGTGTAACGCGGCAAGCCGTGAAAGCTCATCAACAGCACATCGGGCCTGTTATTTTTCTGCCAGTAATCGCGGATATTGTGCGCCATGGCCCGGATATAGCCGGGATCGTCATGGTAGTGCTTCATGGTGCGCAAGGCCGGCGCATTGCGCATGCGGGCAAGATGCGCGAACGCCGCGTCATTGGCGGTTGCGGTCGTGGAGGAGGCATATTGCGGGTACATCGGCAACAGCAGGATGCGGTCACATCCTGCTGATTTGAGTTTATCCATGCCGCTGGCGATTGAGGGGTTGCCATACCGCATGGCGTATTCAACCTTAAAAGGTGATTTGATGTGTTCTCCCAGCCATCCTTTCAGAAGCTTGGCCTGACGCTCGGTATGCACTTTTAGTGGCGAGCCTTCCGGCATCCAGATACTGGCGTACTTGGCCGCGGATTTTTTCGGGCGCGTATTGAGAACGATGCCATTCAGGATCAACCACCAGATGGGGCGGGGAATTTCGACCACGCGCGGATCGGAAAGAAATTCCTTGAGGTAACGCCTCAAGGCAGGTGCAGTAGGCGCTTCGGGCGTGCCCAGATTGACAAGCAATATGCCGGTTTTGGCGGGGGTTCCATGCTGGAACGGAGGTTCGGTCAGATAAGTCATCAATGATAGGAAAGCGCGTTGGAGAGCAGTCTTGCGGTTATGTCGACAATGGGGATCACACGTTCGTAAGCCATGCGGGTTGGACCGACCACGCCCAGCGTGCCGACGACCTGCCCATCGACTTCATACGGGGCGGTTACCAGACTGCATTCATCCAGCGGCAGGGTTTCCGACTCGCCACCGATGAAAATCTGCACACCTGCGCGTTGCGTGACTGTTCCAGCAAGGCCAGAAGCGATGTTTTCTGTTCGAACGCATCGAACAGTCGTCGCAGGTTCTGCATGTTGGCGGAAAGGTCTTCCACATTCAGCAGATTGCGGCTGCCGGAAACCACCACAGTTTCACGCTGGCCTTCCAGCGCTTCCGAACCGGCATTGACTGCTGCAGTCATCAGTGTCTGCATGTCGTCGCGCATCCGGCCCAATTCGTCCTTGAGTGCCATGCGTACCTGGTCGAAGGAGCGTCCGGCAAAATGGCGGTTGAAGTAGTTGGCCGACTCGGCGAGCTGGGATTGGCTGTAGGGCTTGTCCGTGAGCAGCACCCGGTTTTCGACTTCACCCTCCTGGGTGACGATAATCAGCAGCACGCGCTTTTCCGCTAGATTGATGAATTCAACCTGGCGAAAGACCGGGTTGCGCCTGGGTATCATGACCAGTCCGGCGAAATGGGTAAGATCGGAAAGCAGTGTCGAAGCCGCGGAAAGCAATTTGTGAGGATCATCCGGCGCCAGCTGTTTTTCAAGCTGGCCCAGCGCGGACTGGTCGATCGGACGGACCGTCAATAGCGTGTCGACAAAAAAACGGTAACCGCGCGGTGTTGGCACCCGGCCGGATGAGGTGTGCGGACTGGCGACAAACCCCATTTCCTCCAGATCCGACATGATGTTGCGAATGCTGGCAGGCGACAGATCCAGCCCGGGGTGCCGTGATAACGTGCGCGAACCAACCGGTTCGCCTTCAGCGATATAACGTTCAACCAGTATTTTAAGGAGAATGCGTGCGCGGTCGGTCAGCATGGGTTCAGTAATTTTCAGCGTTCATTTTAACGTCTTGTTCGTATAATGGGGCCTATGCCCAAACCTTTCCATACCGTTGCTCTGGCGGGTAAATACGACAGTGCCGCCATTGGTGGATCCGTCGAACGGCTCGCGGCCTTTCTTGCCGGCCAGGGTTATGACGTCGTATTGTCCACTCAGACAGCCGAAAAGCTGGGCATTAAAGGTTATCGTCAATCGGCTTTGTCGGAACTGGCCAATCTGGCTGACGTGGTGGTGGTACTTGGGGGCGATGGCACCATGCTTTCCATCGCCAGAGCGCTGGCGCCTTATCCTGTTCCATTGATAGGGGTGAACCAGGGCAGGCTGGGTTTCCTCACCGACATTACGATTGAAAACATGGAGAGCGAGCTCTCGCGCATGCTGGCGGGCGAATACGACGCCGAGGAGCGCATCGTGCTCTCCGCCCGTGTGGAGCGGGATGGAAAGGTCGTGACAGAGGCTTCGGCTTTCAATGACGTGGTGGTCAGCAAGGCTGGCACGGGCAGGCTGATCGAGTTTGAGGTCATCATCGATAACGAGTTCGTCTATACCCAGCGATCAGACGGTCTAATCGTGGCAACCCCCACGGGTTCCACGGCCTATGCGCTTTCGGCTGGCGGGCCGATACTCTTCCCCACGCTGGAAGCCATCGCGCTGGTCCCGATCTGCCCACACACCCTGTCCGCCCGGCCAATTGCCGTCAGCAGCCAGTCGCATGTGGACATCATCCTTCATCACGCGGATGACGCACGCGTGCATTTCGATGGCCAGCGCAATTTCGATTTGCAGCCAGGCGACCGGGTTCGCATTTATCGCGTGCCTTTCAATGTGACCCTGCTGCATCCCAAGCACTACAGTTACTACGATACCCTGCGGCAGAAACTGCATTGGGGAAAACAGCTTTAATTCCATCGCGACTTGAATTCACTTTAAGTTAATGCTGCGCCATCTTTCGATCCGGGATTTCATTCTGGTTGATACCCTGGAAATTGACTTTCATCCCGGCATGACCGTGCTGACTGGCGAGACAGGTGCAGGAAAATCCATACTGGTCGATGCGCTGTCGCTGGTGCTGGGTGACAGGGCTGAATCAGGCGTGGTGCGTCCGGGCACCAGGAAGGCCGAAATCAGCGCTGAATTTGATGTCGATCAAATGCCTTGGGTGAAGGACTGGCTGGAGGGAAACGGACTCGAAGCCGATCAGGACCAATGTCTCATGCGCAGAACAGTGGAAGCAGAAGGACGCAGCCGGGCGTTTATTAATGGCTCGACGGTAACGCTCACGCAGCTTCGAGAACTGGGCGAACAGCTGGTCGATATCCACGGTCAGCAAGCGCATCATGCGCTTCTCAGGCCGAACGTCCAGCGCGAATTGCTCGATGAATATGCCGGTGCCCGGCGTGAATCGCAGGAAACAGCGGCAGCCTGGCGCGGTTGGCAGGCCACCAACAAGCGTCTTCAATCAGCACTGGAAGAGGCCGGCGCCAGATTGCTGGAAAAGGAAGGACTGGAAGCCGCGATCGCCGAGGTGAGTCCGCTGCTCGAAGACTTGCGAAGCTGGGCGGAATTGCAGGCGGATCACCAGCGGCAAGCGCATATGTCCGGCCTGATGGAGTCATCCGCGCAACTGCTGGCTGGCATGGACGATGAGGAAACGGGCGTTCTGCATCGCCTGAATCAGTTGCGTACGCTGTTGCGGGAAATGCTTGAAAAGGACAACAGTCTGGCGGATGAACAGGCATTGTTCGATGCAGCAATCAACAACCTAGAAGAAGCGCGGCATGGCTTGAGCCGCCATGCCGACCGTTTGAGCCTTGATCCCGAAAAGCTGGTGGACCTGGATCGCAGAATGGCTGAAGTGCTGCGTGTTTCACGCAAACACCGACTGACACCAGCCGAGTTGCAGGAGCGGCATGCGGACTGGCTTGCCAGGCTGGCTATGCTGGACGCGGAGCAGGATATTGACGTGCTGGAAGCAGAAGCACTGGCGGCGCAAAAAGCTTATTTCGCCAGTGCCCAAAAACTCTCAGCCTTGCGGAGCAAAGCGGGTGCAGCGCTTGCGGATGTGGTCACGCAAACCATGTCGGAACTTGCGTTAAGCGATGGCCGCTTCGCGGTGAACCTGGTGCCGTGCGAGCCGCAAGCTTATGGACTGGAAGATGTTGCTTTTCAGGTCAGCAGCCATGCCAGTCTTGCGCTGGGGCCGCTGGACAAGATTGCATCCGGCGGTGAGCTTTCTCGGATTAGTCTTGCCATTCAAACTGCGCTGTCAGGCCAGGCGGGGGTGCCGACCATGATTTTCGATGAAGTGGACGTCGGCATTGGCGGAGGAGTGGCGGAAGCCGTGGGGCGAAGGCTGTCGCAGCTGGCTTCAAGCCGGCAAGTGCTGGTTGTGACCCACCTGCCACAAGTGGCGGCATTCGGCCGCCAGCACTTGCGTGTCAGCAAGCTGGCGGGCAAGGATAAAGTCATCAGTCAGGTTGAAACGCTTGATCAGGAGGGAAGCGTACTGGAAATTGCACGCATGCTGGGCGGCCAGGCAATTACGGAAACAACATTGAAACATGCGCGCGAGATGCGGGAATCCGCTGGAGTCACTAAAGCCGGCAAGGGCCGGAAGCGATCAGCCTGAGTTACTTTTTCGGCCGGTGCGGGCAGGAGTTTTTCGTGCAGTCTGCGTAAATCTGCAAAGAGTGGTCGTGAATGTCAAAACCGCGTTCCTGCGCGATTTTTTTCTGACGCTTTTCAATTTCGGCATCATAAAACTCTTCCACACGTCCACATTGCAGGCAGACCAGGTGGTCATGATGCTCGCCCTGATTGAGCTCAAAAACTGCCTTGTCGCTGTCGAAGTGGTGGCGCATCAGCAGGCCGGCCTGCTCGAACTGGGTTAATACCCGGTAAACCGTGGCAAGACCGATGTCCTGGCCCTCATCCTGCAACAGTTTGTAAACTTCTTCGGCGGTCATGTGCCGCTTGCGGCTCTGTTCGAACAGGTCGAGAATTTTCAGACGCGGCAGGGTAGCCTTCAGGCCTATGCTCTTCAGGTCGCTGGGATGGCTCATGCAGAACTCCGAATCATAGTGAGAACGGTTATGATAACGCTTTTGCAGCAAAAGTCCGGAGTGGTCACATGAATGCATTGCGCTTGATCCCGCTGATTTTGTTACTGGCGGCATGTACCTCAGTGAATGTTCCCTTGTCTCCTCATCGCATTGACGTCCAGCAGGGTAATGCGTTGGATCAGGAAGCAGTCGATAAACTCAAGACAGGTATGACCCGTTCGCAGGTACGCTTTCTTTTGGGCACACCGCTACTGGTTGATCCCTTCCACAGCAATCGTTGGGATTATGTCTACAACTATCGGACCTCCGGAAAGCTCACCGAGAAAAAACGCCTGACGTTGATTTTCGAGGGCGACATGCTGGGGCGTATTGAAGGGGAAGGGCTTTCGTCAAATGTACCGGCTATCGCCAAGGCTCCTGAAAATGCAGTACCGGTCAAACCGGCCGCACCGTCATCGCCTTCTGTCACACTTGGCGAGTTGGTGCTGAATGCCGAAACACCCAAACCCGCTGCACAGGAAAAATCAGCTAAGGAAAGTACAGTCAGACCCGCTGTTGCTACGGTTACCACGCCAGCCACTATGATGCAGGCACCTGCTTCCGCGCCCTTGCCGCCATCAAGACCGGAGGACGCAGCCAAACAGGTTGAGCGCAGTCTCAATGAAACTTCCATTGTTCCACCGCTCAGGCAGCCTGAAACCCAGCCCGCAGAAGCGAAGACCAGGCCGGCGCCCGTCACAGACCAGCCACCGGAATCTATCGCGCTGCAAACGGCAGCCAATGTCGAGGCAGTCAAGCCTGATGTGATGCCTGCTTTCCCGGATGCGGCGCAGCCCGTTCAATCGCCGGAAGAACAGGTTTTATCCGCCACGAATGCGTGGGCCCAAGCCTGGCGCGTGCGTGATGAAGATGCCTATATTGCGGCCTATGCTTCCAGCTTTAGACCACAGGGAGGATTAAGCCGCGCGGAATGGGAAAAGCGCCGCCGCCTGCTGTTGGGCTTGTCTCGCAATATTGATCTGAAACTGGATTCGGTTACCGCAGAAATACAGAGTGAGAAGAAGGCGCTGGTTACGTTTAACCAGTTCTACACTTCCGACTCGTATCAGGACGCGGTCATCAAGCAATTGAAATTCATTCTGGTGGATGGCCGTTGGCAGATCGACGAGGAAAAGGTTCTGGGACCGCTCAAAATCAGGAAATGAATCAACTGAAGACCGTCATTGCCGGAGTGTCTGGTCGAATGGGGCGCGCCCTGCTGGAGGCCGTGGACCAGGATGCGAGTTGCATGCTGCACGGCGCGCTGGATCGCTCGGGACATGCAAGCGTCAGTCAGGATGCCAGCCGGTTCGGCGGGACGCGTGGCGTATTCATTACGGATAGCCTGGATGTCGCGCTGCGTGGCGCTGACGTGCTGGTGGATTTTACCCGGCCCGAAGCCACCCTGCTTTATCTCGATGCCTGCCGCGAGGCGAAGGCCAATCTCATCATTGGCACCACTGGTTTTGATGCCAACGGCAAGGCTGCCATCGAACACGCTGCCAGGGAAATCGGCATCGTGTTCGCACCGAACTTCAGCGTGGGCGTCAACCTGCTGATGAAGCTGGCTGAAACGGCTTCTCGCGTACTGAATGAAGGCTACGATATAGAAATCATCGAGGCTCATCACCGCCACAAGGTTGATGCGCCTTCCGGAACCGCGCTGGGCATCGGCCAGGCCGTGGCAGGCGCACTGGGCCGCGATCTCAAGAGCTGCGCTGTCTATGGCCGCGAAGGGGTGACGGGTGAGCGCAAGCCGGACACGATTGGGTTCGCCACTGTGCGCGGCGGCGATATTGTTGGCGACCACACGCTCCTGTTTGCCGGCATTGGCGAGCGCGTCGAATTGACCCACAAGGCCAGCAGCCGCGCCACTTTTGCCCAGGGCGCGCTGCGCGCCGCAAAATGGCTGCAGGGCAAGGGCCCGGGCTTGTACGATATGCGCGACGTGCTTGGTTTGAAATAAAAAAAGAAAACAGTGATGAACAAGGTCAAGGTCTACAGCACAGGAACCTGTCCCATTTGCGTCAAAGCCAAGGCCTTTCTCGACAAGCGCGGCATTGGCTATGACGAGGTTCGCATTGACCTCGATCGCATGGCGCTCAAGGAATTTTCCGTTGTAACCAATGGCGCGCGTACCGTGCCACAGATTGTGGTGGACGGAAAATGCATCGGCGGATTTACCGAGTTGACCGAACTCCACATGGAGGGCGGGCTGGATCACTTGTTACGCTGATTTTTCAGTGAATACTGGTGTCGCATTGCCGTAGCATGGCGCTCACGGTATAATTCTCTCTCAATTCAGGCATGCCGGTAATTCTCCGCGTTTGCCCTGTCTCTCACCCCTAAGCAATTTTGGAGTTTCCTGTGCCCAAGGCCCAGCCCGCCCTTCTTGCGCTTGCCGACGGCTCGGTATTTCGCGGTCTTTCCATCGGTGCCGAAGGTATTACAAGCGGCGAGGTGGTGTTCAATACCGCGTTGACCGGGTATCAGGAAATCCTCACCGACCCCTCCTATTCGCGCCAGATCGTCACGCTGACTTATCCGCATATTGGAAGTTACGGTGTGAATGCCGAGGATGTCGAGGCGGACCGCATTCATGCAGCAGGCCTGGTGGTGCGGGATGTGCCGCGACTTTATTCGAATTTTCGCGCAAGCCAGTCTTTGCCGGACTATCTGAAAAGCCAGAATATCGTTGCCATAGCCGATATCGACACGCGCCGACTGACGCGCATTCTGCGCGAGAAGGGTGCGCAGAACGGCTGCGTCATGGCCGGCCGCATTGACGAAGCTGAGGCGCTTGCAGCCGCACGCGCGTTTCCCGGTCTCGCGGGTATGGATCTGGCCCAGGTGGTTACCAGCCCTGAGACCTACGAATGGAACGAGGGCGAGTGGGTACTGGGCAAGGGCTATGTGCCACGGGACCAAAACAAATTCCATGTTGTGGCATATGACTTCGGAGTCAAGCGCAACATATTGAGAATGCTCGCTTCACGCGGCTGCCGGCTGACGGTTGTTCCGGCGAAAACACCGGCTGCGGAAGTGCTGGCCATGAATCCGGATGGCGTGTTTCTTTCCAATGGCCCGGGCGACCCGGAGCCTTGCATTTACGCCATCGACGCGATCAAGACCATTGTTGATAAACAGGTGCCGACTTTTGGTATCTGCCTTGGCCATCAACTGCTCGCGCTGGCATCTGGCGCCAAAACCATGAAGATGAAGTTCGGCCATCACGGCGCCAATCATCCGGTAAAAGACCTGGATTCCGGCCGCGTGGCGATTACCAGCCAGAACCACGGCTTCGCGGTAGATGCGGCAACGCTGCCAACGAATATCAAGACTACGCATGTGTCCCTGTTCGACGGTTCTCTGCAGGGAATCGCCCGCACCGATGCGCCGGCATTTTCCTTTCAAGGGCATCCCGAGGCGAGCCCGGGGCCGCATGACGTCAGTTATCTATTCGACCGCTTCGTGTCGATGATGGAAACAAAGCACCGCTGATATGCCAAAAAGAACCGACATAAATAGCATCCTCATCATCGGCGCGGGGCCGATTATTATTGGCCAGGCATGCGAGTTCGACTATTCCGGTGCGCAGGCCTGCAAAGCGCTGAAGGAAGAAGGCTACAAGGTCATTCTGGTCAACTCAAATCCGGCGACCATCATGACCGATCCGGATATGGCAGACGCCACCTACATCGAGCCGATTACCTGGCCGGTGCTTGCAAAGATTATCGAGAAGGAACGTCCGGATGCGCTGCTGCCCACCATGGGCGGGCAGACCGCATTGAACTGCGCGCTCGATCTCGCCAGGCACGGTGTGCTGGAAAAATTCAACGTCGAGATGATTGGTGCTAAAAAGGAGGCGATCGACAAGGCAGAGGACCGCGAGAAATTCAAGCAGGCCATGACCAAAATTGGTCTGGGATCGGCGCGTTCCGGTATTGCCCACAGTATGGAAGAAGCCAAGCAGGTGCAGGCGGGATTGGGTTTTCCGGTCATTATCCGCCCATCTTTCACCATGGGCGGCACCGGCGGCGGCATCGCTTACCACATGGACGAGTTCGTCGAAATCTGCACCCGCGGTCTTGAGGCTTCTCCCACGAATGAGCTGCTGATCGAGGAATCGCTGATCGGCTGGAAAGAATACGAGATGGAGGTGGTGCGCGACCGCAAGGATAACTGCATCATCATTTGTTCCATTGAGAACTTCGATGCCATGGGCGTACACACCGGCGACTCGATTACGGTGGCGCCCGCGCAGACGCTGACCGACAAGGAATACCAGATCATGCGCGATGCTTCGTTGGCGGTGTTGCGCGAAATCGGCGTGGATACTGGTGGTTCCAATGTGCAGTTTTCCATCAATCCGGCGGATGGCCGCATGGTGGTGATCGAGATGAACCCTCGCGTGTCGCGTTCATCTGCGCTGGCTTCAAAGGCTACCGGATTTCCCATCGCCAAGGTGGCGGCCAAGCTTGCGGTAGGCTACACGTTGGATGAACTGGCAAATGACATCACCGGCGGGGCAACGCCGGCATCATTTGAACCGTCGATTGACTATGTCGTCACCAAGATCCCACGCTTCGCTTTTGAAAAATTCCCGCTGGCAAACAATCGGCTGACCACGCAAATGAAGTCCGTCGGCGAAGTCATGGCGATTGGCCGCACTTTCCAGGAATCGCTGCAAAAGGCGCTGCGCGGGCTGGAAGTCGGCGCGGATGGGCTGGATGAAAAGACCACCGACAAGGATGTGATCGAGGCGGAACTCGGTGATCCGGGCGCGGAACGTATCTGGTATGTGGCGGACGCCTTCCGTATCGGCATGTCACAGGAACAGATACACCAGCAGACGCATGTCGACCCGTGGTTTCTGCACATGATCCAGGAAATTGTGGAAACCGAGAATGAACTCAGGCAGAAACAGCTTGCCGATCTGGACAAGGAAACCTTGTGGCGCTTGAAGCGTATGGGCTTCTCGGACCGCAGGCTGGCAAAGCTGCTGAATGCAAACCAGCATGCGGTGCGGGAAAGAAGATGGCTGTTGGGCGTTCATCCCGTGTACAAGCGGGTGGATACCTGCGCGGCAGAATTCGCCACGCCGACTGCATACATGTACTCGACCTACGAGGAAGAGTGCGAAGCCAACCCGAGCGACCGCAAGAAAATCATGGTGCTGGGTGGCGGCCCCAACCGTATCGGCCAGGGCATCGAGTTTGACTATTGTTGCGTGCATGCCGCCTTCGCCATGAAGGAAGACGGTTATGAAACCATTATGGTCAACTGCAATCCGGAAACCGTGTCCACCGACTACGATACGTCCGACCGTCTGTACTTCGAGCCGCTGACACTCGAAGACGTGCTGGAAGTCGTGCGCGTGGAAAAACCTGTTGGCGTGATCGTGCAGTACGGCGGGCAGACACCGCTCAAACTCGCACGCGATCTGGAGAAAAACGGCGTGCCTATTATCGGCACAACACCGGACATGATCGATGCCGCCGAAGACCGCGAGCGTTTCCAGCAGATGCTGAATCAACTGGGTCTGAAACAGCCGCCCAACAGAACTGCGAGGAATCCCGAAGACGCCCTGCGTCTTGCCGAGGAAATCGGCTACCCGCTGGTGGTGCGTCCTTCCTATGTGCTGGGAGGCCGCGCAATGGAAATCGTACGCGAAGAGGCTGATCTCAAGCGCTACATGACCGAGGCGGTGAAAGTCTCGAACGACTCCCCGGTGTTGCTTGACCGCTTTCTGGATGACGCCATCGAGGTCGATGTCGACGCGCTGTCCGACGGCAAGGA
>ERZ1645185.305-NODE-305-length-20766-cov-5.408479_pt1 | contig 20766 bp, 27 predicted proteins | sample MGYA00575351_ERZ1645185 | MGnify/ENA primary metagenome ERZ1645185 (study PRJEB40838, sample SAMN11284767) | freshwater sediment metagenome | isolation source: river sediment | host: Sediment | place: India: Jana village, Kanpur | collected 2015-12-17 ...
CCTCAACGCTGAATGCCGCGAACCAGCTGAAATTATGGAATATTTTGAGGCAGCTGGCGCACCCGACAGGATTCGAACCTGTGGCCTTCGCCTTCGGAGGGCGACACTCTATCCAGCTGAGCTACGGGTGCTTCCTGCTTACGCAGTGCTTACGCGGGAATTATTGCGGTGTGAAGGCTCTATGCCAACCTCGTATAACTCACGGTAATTGCTGCAAAAAAATTCCTTTTCCTTCTCAATTCGGGCCTTGACCTCTGCCTTCGGAGGGCAGCGCTCTATCCAGCTGAGCTACGGGTGCCGGTCGCCGTTTCAGCCGGCACGCTTAACAAAGCGCGGGCGTGCAGGCCAGCGGGAAAAGCGCGCGGGTGCTATTCAGCTTTGGTTGGCGTGTAGGGCACGAAGGTGCCGAGCCCGCAGCTGGCGCCGAGCCGGGGCCCACCGCCCTGCAGCACCACGGTGATGATATCGGTGGAGCAGAGCTGCGATAGCGAGGTCGAATAGGTGAAGGCCTCCTCGAAGCCGAGCGAGGGGCAAGCGTGCGGCAGCGTGTTTCGGAGGACGCGGCCGTCGCGCATGGTGAAGTCAATCGTTGAATCGTCGACGACTTTGGTGCTCCGGATTGCGGCAAGGCTGATGCAGCGCTCCCCGCTTCCCGCCTGCGGTGCAGGCGTGGGTTCCACAGGCGCTTCGGGCGCGGCGCAGGCCGCGAGCGTCAGCGTGGCGGACACAGCCGTAAGGAGGGACGTGCGTCGCGCCAGGGGACGTTTCTCCACGCAGGGTGACGTGCCGGACCGCCCCCCATCAGGCGGGTTCACGGTCCGGCGGTACGCAAACGCTACAATGTCACTATGTGGACTGTTCATAACGTCTCCATCTGAACGCGAAGTGAATCGCTCATTCCCCATCATGCTCATGCCGTCGTCTTGGCGTCATATTCGCATTCGCGCACCACGGGGCAGTGCCAGCATTCGGGCTTCCGCGCCTTGCAGGTGTGGCGGCCGAGCAGGATCAGCCAGTGGTGCGCGTGGCGCCGGTAAGGCTTCGGAATCGCTTTTTCCAGCTTTAGCTCGACCGCGAGCGGTGTCTTGCCGGGCGCAAGGCCGGTGCGGTTGGAAACGCGGAACACATGCGTATCGACCGCGAAGGTTTCCTCCCCGAAGGCGACATTGAGCACAACATTCGCGGTCTTGCGCCCGACGCCGGGCAGCGCCTCCAGGCTTGCCCGGTCGCGGGGCACGTCGCCGCCATGCTTTTCGATGAGCATCGCCGAGAGCGCGATCACGTTCGCGGCCTTGGCGTTGTAGAGGCCGATCGTCTTGATGTGCTGTTTCAGTCCCGCCTCGCCGAGCGCGAGCATCGCGGCGGGGGTCTGCACCTGCTGAAACAGTGCCTTCGTCGCTTTGTTGACGCCCGCGTCGGTCGCCTGCGCGGAGAGCACGACGGCAACGAGCAGCGTGTAGTCGTTCACATAGTCGAGTTCGGTTTCGGGAGCGGGGTTCGCTTCGGCGAGATGGTCGAAAAATCGCGTGATCGTCTGCGGCTTCATGTCTCCCCGCCTACCGCAGCCGCGCGCGCATTGGTAGAGTGGAGGCCCATGACGACGCTCGACCTGAAGCTGATGCCCCCGCCACCGCTCGGCGCACGCCCGGCGCTGTGGATCGTGGGCGGCACCGCGCTTGTCATGCTGCTCGCTTCGGCGCGGTTCATTGCGCTTGGGGCTTGGCCGATCCTGCCGTTCGTGGTCGCTGACCTTGCGCTGCTCGTCTGGGCGTTTCGTGCCGCCGCGCGCGCCTCCCGCGCTTATGAGCGGCTGCGGCTCGATGCCTCGGGCCTCGTCTACAGCCGCGTCGCGGCAGACGGCAGTGCGCGCGAGTTCCGGCTGGAGCCGCTGTTCACCCGTGTCGAGTTGGAAACGTTGAGCCCGCCCGAAAACCGGCTCTGGCTCGGCGAGCGCGGACGCCGCCTGCTCGTTGGCCGCTTCCTCAGCCCGCGCGAGCGGCAAGAGGTCTATGCCATGCTGAAACGCGCGCTTCCGGGTCGGTAGCTAGCCGAGCCCGAGCACCGCGTTCATCGTGTAGCGCCCGGCGGGCTTCCCCGCGAGCCACAGCGCCGCGCGCACCGCGCCGCGTGCGAAGATCTCGCGCGATTCGGCGCGGTGGCCGAGTTCGATGCGCTCGCCGTCCGCCGCTAGGACTACCATGTGGTCGCCCGCCACCGATCCGCCGCGCAGCGCGGCAAAGCCGATCTCGCCCACCTTGCGCGCCGCGTCAGCGCCCGCGCGGCCCTTCACGGCGGCGGCTGAGAGCTTGACGCCGCGCCCGGCGGCGGCGGCTTCGCCCAGCATCAGCGCAGTGCCGGAGGGCGCGTCCACCTTGTGGCGGTGGTGCATTTCGGCGATCTCGATGTCCCAGTCGTCGCCGAGGCGGCTCGCCGCCTCCTTCACCAGCGCGGCGAGCATGGTGACGCCAAGGCTGGTGTTTGCCGTCTGCAGCACGGCGATTGTCTTCGCCGCCTCGTCGATCAGCTTGTGGTGCTTGGGTGTCAGGCCCGTCGTGCCGATCACGATCGCGCAGGCGGCGTCGCACGCCGCGGTGAGGTTCTCCTCGAGCGCGTCCGGTATCGTGAAGTCGACGAGCACGTCGGCGCTGTGCGCGAGCGCCAGCGTGTTCGCGCAGATGACGAGGCTCGGCGCGATGCTGCGGCCCATCGCGGGGTGCCCCGGCTTCTCGGCGGCGCCCGCCAGCACGGCGTCTTTCGTGGCGAGCACCTGTTCGATGATGCTCTGCCCCATGCGTCCGCCCGCACCGAGGACGCCGATCCGTGCCGTGCCGCCGCGCTTCGCCATAAAACTTGAACCCCTTGAACGCTGATGCGAAGGCGTATCTCTGGCCAATCGGGGAGCGGTGCGCAAGATCATGCGGGCAGCGGGGTTTCAAAGCATCGTCGTGCTCACGGGCGCGGGCATTTCGGCGGAAAGCGGTGTTCCGACCTTCCGGGGGCCGGACGGTCTCTGGGAAGGTCACCGCGTGGAGGACGTCGCGACGCCGCAGGCGTTCCGCCGCGATCCGGCGCTGGTGCAGGCGTTCTATGACGCGCGCCGCGCCGCACTCGCCCGCGTCGTGCCGAATGCCGCGCACGATGCGCTCGCCCGGCTCGATGCCCGGTGGCCGGGCGATCTGCTGATCGTCACGCAGAATGTCGACGATCTCCACGAGCGCGCGGGCGCGAAACGCATGGTGCACATGCACGGCGAGCTGAAAAGCGCGCTCTGCCTTGCCTGCGGAGAGCGGCAGCCCGCGCCCGAAACGCTGTCGGACGGCCCGGCCTGTACCCGGTGCGGCGCCCGCGCGCGACTGCGTCCCGATATCGTCTGGTTCGGCGAAATGCCCTACCACATGGACCGGATCGAGGCCGCGCTCGCCGCGTGCGACCTGTTCGTTTCGATCGGCACCTCGGGCGCGGTGTATCCGGCTGCAGGCTTCGTGCAGGGCGCCCGCCACGCCGGCGCGTATACGCTCGAAATCAATCTCGATCCGTCCGAAGGCACGCATTTCTTCGCTGAAGCCCGCCACGGCCGCGCGGGCGAACTCGTTCCCGCGTGGGTCAGGGAACTGCTAGAGCGCTGACTCCTCGATCCGGTGCATGGCCTCGTCGGACAGGCCGAAGTGATGCCCGACCTCGTGGACCAGCACGTGCGTCACGATATGCTCCAGGCTCTCCTCGCCCTCGGCCCACAGGTCGAGCATCGGGCGGCGATAGAGATAGACGGTGTCAGGCAGCGCCCCCGAGACATCCACGGAACGCCCCACCGCGTGGCCCTGATAGAGTCCGAGCAGATCGAACTCGCTTTCGAGCTGCATGTCGCGGCACACCTCCTCGTCGGGAAAATCCTCGATGCGCAGCACCACGGCGCCGAGGTGTGCCTGAAACACCTCCGGGAGTCGCGCGATTGCGGCGCGCGCCAGCGCCTCGATGTCATCCAGCGACGGCGCGAAGGTTTGACGGACACTCATGACCCACGACATAGGAGGAAGCGCCCCGCCGCGCCAGCAGGAGGACAGCCATGGTGGAGAAACTTTCGGATGCCCAGCGCGCGGCGCTGCTCCCGGCCCTCCCCGCGTGGACGCTGGATACGGCGCGAGACGGCCTCGCCCGTAGCTTCCGCTTCAAGGATTTCTCCGAAGCGTTCGGCTTCATGAGCCGGGTGGCGCTCCTCGCCGAAAAGGCGGACCACCACCCGGAATGGTCGAACGTCTGGAACCGCGTCGATATCCTCCTCACCACGCACGACGCGGGAGGCCTCTCGATGCGCGACATCGAGATGGCAAAGGCGATCGACGCGCTCTAAGCCCTACTTCGTCGCCGCGATAGCCTGTCCGCGCACCGGCTCGCCGTCCCGCACGGGCCGCCCGTCCACCCGCATGTCGTGGAAGTTCGCCGGAAGCCCGTTTCCGGCGTCGGCGAAGGTCGCGCCCGTCTGCAGGTGGAAATGGATGTGCGGCTCCGATGTGCGGCCGCTGTTGCCGCACAGGCCGAGCGGCTGCCCGGCCTTCACCGTGTCTCCCGTCTTCACCTTCGTTGATCCGCGCTGCAGATGCGCGACAAGCGCATGTTGCTCCGGCCCGACGCGGACGATCACGTGGTTCCCCGCCGCCGCCGTCGCGCTCATGTCGCCGATCGCCATGTCGGGCAGTCCGTCGACGACATCGCTGACGACCCCGTCCGCCACGGCAAGCACCGGCTCGCCCCAGCAGTAATAGGATGCGTGTTCGTTCGCCGGTCCGGAAAAGCTCTTGCCGTCCTTCACCACCACGAGATCGAACGCATAGGTCTGCGCGGGGGCCACCATGTGATAGTTGCGGGCAAGGTTGCGCCCACCCCAATAGGTGAACCACGTGCCCTCGCGCGGCGTGCCGAACGGCGGGCGTACGGAAACGCCCGCACCGGCGGGAAGCGCGGCCGGCGGCGGAGACGAAGGCTGCACGGTCGCCGCCACCACGGCGCCCTTGTCGTCCCACACCACCGTGGTCATCGCGGCGGGCGCGCGCTCGTGCGCGGCGAGGCGCTGGTAGAAGGTCAGGCCGTTGATGGCCATTTCCACTTCGTCGAACACCTCCGTCTGCTTGCCCATCTGCGCGCTGATCGCGGCCGAGAACGCCGCAGGGCCGCCTCCCGCGTCGATCTTCGCTTTAAGGTCAGGCGCGGCCGCCGCGGCAAGCGCCCCGACGCTCTCCGGGGACGTCCAGTCGGAAACCGCGCGCCCGCGTTCGATAACGCTGTCGGGCGCCGTTGCGGCAGCCGCCACCACGGCTGCGATCGTGAAAATGTGCATCAACAGGTCTCCTTCTGATTGCGGAATTTGCAGCTTCAGCCGCGTTCATGGTCTTCGAGCTCGTCCGCGATCCTCTGCGCGCCGCGCCGATTGATGCGGATGACCCACGCCATCGCGATCCCCGTCACCGCCGCCAGCGCGATCACGAGCACGCGGCCGCCCGGTGGAACCTTCAGGAATGCCCCCGCGTAGATCGTCACCATGCCGGGCACCATCGGCCCGATGTACCAGCGCGCGACGGAGGCAAGCGCATCGCGTTCGCGGCGCAGGCTGTCGCGATACGCATCGATGCTCGGCCGCGCGCCGTCGATCGGCATTGCGCTGCCCGTGCGCCGGTGAAGTTGCCACGCCACGACCCCGCCGCCGATCCCCAGCAGGATCAGTCCCACCGTGCCGACCCCGAGTGCGCCGAGCCGCACGTCGAGGAGAACGAGACCCACGACGCCCACGATCATCAGCGCCGCGGTCAGATATTCGATCAGGTTGCGCCGCCCCACGCGGCGTTCGAGCGCGGCGTGCCGTCGGTGGATTTCGTCTGCGGGCAGCACGTGCGGCTGCACCGCCTGCGCCTTCCACAGCGCGCCCATTTCGCTCATGTCGTTCGTATCGGTCACGGCCGGTTTCCTCCCGCGAATTGCCGGGCGAGCAGTGCCTTGATGCGGTGAATGCGCGTGGTGACGGCGCCCGGCGTCAGCCCGGTGATCTCGGCGCAGGCGGCGGCGTCCAGACCCTCGAGATGCAGCAACATCACCTGCCGATCGATCGGCCGCAGCCTCCAGATCAGCGCGTAAAGCCGGTCGAGCGTCAGCGCGGCGTCGGCGCTGTCCTCCGGCCCGGCGCGGGTGTCGGCGACATCGACGGTGTCGAGATCGACGAACCCGTCGGGTTTCGCCCGCACCGCGCAGTGGACATGCCGCGCGCCGACATTGTGCGCGATGCGGTGCACCCATGTCGCAAGGCTGCACTGCTGCGCGAAACCGGCAAAACTCCGCCAGAGCTGAAGATGAATCTCCTGCTCCAGATCCTCGCGCAGCACCGGATCCGCCTCATAGCCCGCGCAAAGCCGCGCGATCATCCCGCCGTGCGCCGCTACCGCGTCCGCATACAGCGCATCCTGCCGCACCCTCTGGCCCGCCGAGCCGTTCATGTCTGCACGCCGCCACTGTCCATGAACAGACAGTCGCAGCGATGCGGGATTCCTTACAAAGGAATTTCGGCTGTAAGGCTAGACTGCGGCCCTCAGCTTCTCCACCAGATCGGTCTTCTCCCATGGGAAGAAGTCGCCCTCGGCCTTCCGCCCGAAGTGCCCGTATGCGGCGGTGCGGCTGTAGATCGGCTTGTTGAGGCCCAGGTGCTCGCGGATGCCCTTGGGCGTCAGGCGCACGAGTTGCGGGATCACCGCTTCCAGTTTCGCCTCGTCCACCGTGCCCGTGCCGTGCAGGTCCACATAGAGCGACAGCGGCTCTGCGACGCCGATCGCGTAGGAAAGCTGGATCGTGCAGCGCTTGCCGAGGCCGGCCGCCACGATGTTCTTCGCAAGATAGCGCGCGATGTACGCCGCCGAGCGGTCCACCTTCGTCGGGTCTTTCCCGCTGAACGCGCCGCCGCCGTGCGGGCTCGCGCCGCCGTAGGTGTCCACGATGATCTTGCGGCCCGTGAGGCCCGCGTCGCCGTCGGGCCCGCCGATCTCGAAGCGGCCCGTGGGGTTCACGTGGATCGCCGTTTTCTCGGTCACGAAGCCGTCCGGCAGCACGTCCCGGAACACGCCCATCACATAGTCGTGCAGAATCTTGAACTTCTCGGGGTCGCCCTCGCCGCCGTGCCAGAAATAGCCCGGCGCGTGCTGCGTCGAAACGACGAGTGCAGTCGCTTCCACCGGCACGCCGCCCGCGTAGCGCAGCGTCACCTGGCTCTTGCTGTCCGGTTCCAGAAACGGCGCCGCGCCCGAATGGCGGTCCGCCGCCAGCCGCGCGAGGATCTTGTGGCTGTAATCCAGCGTCGCGGGCATCAGGTCGGGCGTTTCGTCGGTCGCGTAGCCGAACATGATGCCCTGGTCGCCCGCGCCCTCGTCCTTGTTGCCCGCCTCGTCCACGCCCTGCGCGATGTGCGCGGATTGGCCGTGGAGATGGTTCTCGAAGCGGAATTGCTCCCAGTGGAAGCCGTCCTGCGCGTAGCCGATGCGCTTCACCGTCTCGCGGACGGTCGTCTCGATCTCGTCGAGCGCGCCCGGCACCCATGCGCCGTTTTCGTAGACGCCCTTGCAGCGGATTTCGCCCGCCAGCACGACGAGCTGCGTCGTCGTCAGCGTTTCGCAGGCGATGCGCGCTTCGGGGTCTTTCGAAAGGAACAGGTCGACGATCGCGTCTGAAATCTGGTCGGCGACCTTGTCGGGGTGGCCTTCCGAAACCGATTCGGACGTGAAGAGATAGTCGCTGCGCGCCATGCATCTTTCCTGAAACAGCTCTTGGACGGTCCCGCTCTAGCGCCGCTAGGCGGCCTGCGCAAGCGGACATAAAGAATCGTTTATGTCTCCTTGGCGCGATTCTGCACGTAGTCCAGCGCATCCGCGCGCGCCGCGTCATCGGGCAGCGCCTTGAACGCGGCGATCAGCGTGCGTGTCTGGTCGTGTGATGTCGGCTCGACCTCATAGGCGCCCTGCGTCTCCGCGAGCAGCACCGGCGCTGGCGTTTCCAGCCCGTCGAAAAACCAGTCGATGCCCGTGCCGAGCCGCCCGGCGATCTCAAACAATTTGCTGGCGCTGATGCGGTTGCTGCCGTTTTCGTATTTCTGCACCTGCTGCGCGCTGATGCCGAGCCCCGCGCCGAGTTCGGCCTGCGTCACCCCGCACGCCGTGCGGCTTTCGCGCAGGCGTTTGCCCACGTGAAGGTCGACAGGGTGGACGGTTTCGTTCGGCATGGCTCCGGGATCGGATGAAATACAACCATAGCGGGTGTATTTGCATCCGTTCCGGCGCGCAAGGCGTCAGCGTGTGCGGCCGAGCCCCCAGCCGAAAAGCACGAGCAGGCCCGCGAGCAGCAGCGGCAGGATGCGCCCCGCATGGCTGAACAGCGTCGGCGCGTTGGCCTGCGGCAACCGCGCATCGATCGTGCCCGCCTGCCCGCGCGGCATCGAAGCCGTCACGCGGCCGTTCGCGTCGATCACCGCGCTGATGCCCGTGGGCGTGGAGCGCGCCATCGGCAGGCCCTCCTCGATGCTGCGCAGGCGCGCCTGCGCGAGGTGCATTTCCGCGCCCGCGCCTGCGAACCAGGCGTCGTTGGACACGTTCAGCAGCCACGCCGGGCGGTATCCCGCCTCGGTCACGCGGCCGTCGAAGATCACTTCATAGCAGATCAGCGGGCCGACCGCCGGGAAGCCACTTGGCAGCGGCAGCGTGCGCGGCCCCGGTCCGGGCCAGAAGTCGAGCGCGCCGGGCGCAAGCCGGTCGAGCCCGATCGCGTTCAGCAGCGTGCGCGCGGGCAGGAACTCGCCGAACGGCACCAGCCGTTTCTTGTCGTAGCGCGCAAGGATGCCGCCTTCGCTGTCGAGCACGAACAGGCTGTTGCGCGCTGCGATCGCGGTGCCGTCGTCTTCGCGGATCGCCTTCAGCGCGCCGAGCAGCATCAGGTCGTTCGGCCCGAGGTGTGCGCCCAGCCGCCGCCGCATCGCAGGCATTTCGTCCAGCAGGTCGGGAATCGCCGCCTCGGGCCAGATCAGCAGGCGCGCCGCGCGCGTCGGCTTCGGCGATAACTGCAGATACTTCGCAGCGGCGCGCTCGACGCCGTCCTCGGACCATTTCTCATCTTGTCCGATGTCGGCCTGCACGATGTTGAGTCGTGCCGGGGTCAGCGGTGTCGCCGTCCGCAGCGGGATCAGCCCCGCAAGTGCCGCAGCGACCGTCAGTCCAAGGATCGCGGCGCCCGCGCGCCATTGCCGTTCGACGAGGAGATAGAGCCCGCCTGCTGCCAGCACGATCAGTGCCGAAAGCCCGAGCCCGCCGACAAATGCAGCGCCCTGCCCCAGCCCCGCCATCGGCAGCGCGACCGCGCCCAGCGGATTCCAAGGAAAGCCGGAAAACAGAATGCCGCGCAGCGCCTCCGCGATCGTCCAGCAGCCCGCGAAGCTCAAAATCAGCGGCAGCCCGGTCAGCCGCCGTGTCGCCGCTGTCGTCATCGCCGGGAAAATCGCGAGATAGGCGGACAGCAGCACCACCCCGATCCATCCGGTCCACGCCGGCATGTCCTGCTGATACTGAAAGGCTTGCGCGATCCAGTGCGTCCCCAGCAGGAAGTGTCCGAACCCGAACACCCACCCCGCCTTCGCCGCTTGACGCACCGTCTGCGTCGTCGCGGTTTCCCGGATCAGCCAGGCGATTCCGATCAGCGTGAGCGGCCAGAGGTTCCACGGCGCAAAGCCGAGGCTGCTCGCGATTCCGGCAACGAACAGGAGGCCCGCCCGCCCCGCGGAATGTCTCACGCCCCGTTGACCGCGGCCGAAACCGCCGCCGGGGGATACGCGCGCACGCGCTCGATCTTGCGCTCGTCTCCGGCGGTCACCTCGAACGACCACCCGCCTGGATGCGCCACGATCTCGCCGATCGCGGGGATATGTCCGGCAAGCATGAATACCAGGCCGCCCACGGTATCGACGTCGCCGTCCGCCGCCTCCGACAGCGGCGCCCCCGTCGCCGTCTCCAGCGCCTCGATATCAACCCGCGCGTCCACTTCGAAGCCGCCGTCCGGCAGCGGCGTGATCGCTTCGGCCTCTTCCTCGTCGTGCTCGTCGGCGATGTCGCCGACGATCTCCTCGACCAGATCCTCGATCGTCACGAGCCCGTCGGTGCCGCCGTATTCATCCACGACGATCGCCATGTGCGTGCGCCCCTGCCGCATCCGCGCGAGCAGATCGAGCACGCGCATCGCGGGCGGCACGAACAGCACCGGGCGCAGCAGCGTTTCGGCATCGACCACGGCGCTGCGTCCCTCGCAGGCGATCACGGCGTAGACGTCCTTCACGTGAATCATGCCGATCACGTCGTCGAGTGATTCGCGAAACATCGGCAGCCGGCTGTGGCCCGCATCGACGAACGCAGCCACCAGGGTCTGGAAATTGTCCTCGACATCGCAGGCGATGATCTCGCCGCGCGGCACCATCACGTCGCCGACGCGGCGCTCCCCGAAATCGAGCAGATTCCGCAGCATCAGGCGTTCGGTTTCGGAAAGATCGTCACCTTCGGGTGTGTCGCCGGCGTGATCTTCGAGGGCTTCCTCGATGCTTTCGCGCAGCGTCGCTTCGCCGCCACGGCCGAAGATCAGGCTCCGCAAGGCGCGGAGAAGGGGTCGGAACGGCTGGTCGCCGCTGCTACTCGGAGGTTCGTCGCTCATCGTTTCCCCGCCGTCATGCCTCGCCGGCGTAGGGGTTGGCAATCCCCAGCGATGCAAGCGCGCGGCGTTCCATTTCCTCCATCGCCTCGGCTTCGGCGTCCTGCTCGTGGTCGTAGCCTACGAGATGGAGCAGCCCGTGGACGATGAGGTGCGTCGCATGATCGGCGATGCCGATACCGCGCTCGGCGGCTTCGCGCGCCACGACGCCGTCGGCAAGCACGATGTCGCCGAGGAGCACTTCGCCGTCGTCGCTGTTGGCAAGGCTCTCCAGCAGGTCTGCCTGCACCATCGGAAACGACAGCACGTTGGTTGGCTTGTCCTTGCCGCGGTACTGCGCGTTCAGCGTCCGCACCTCGTCGTCATCCGTCAGTCGGATCGAGATTTCGCAGCAGAAGCTCGCATCGATAAGACCCGCATAGGGTGTTTCGGTGAGCGCTGCGCGACAGGCGGCTTCGGCAAGCGTCGTCCAGTCGGCGTCTGGCCACGCGCCGCCGGCAATGCCTGCGGCAACGTCAAGCATTGGGGCCTTCGTAAGCCTCCACGATCCGGCCGACGATCGGGTGGCGCACCACGTCGGCGGCGCCGAAGCGGACCACGGCGATGCCATCGATGCCTTCAAGGCGCTGCGTGGCGTCATTGATGCCCGAACGGCCAGGGTTCGGCAGGTCGATCTGTTTCGGATCGCCGCAGACGACCATGCGGCTGCCTTGCCCGAAGCGGGTGAGGAACATCTTCATCTGCTCGGGCGTCGTGTTCTGGGCCTCGTCGAGGATCACGAAGGCGTTGGCGAGCGTGCGGCCGCGCATGAAAGCGATGGGCGCGATCTCGATCTCGCCGCTGGCGATGCGCCGCTCCACCTGCTCGGAAGGCAGCATGTCATAGAGCGCGTCGTAGAGCGGGCGGAGGTAGGGATCGACCTTCTCGCGCATGTCGCCGGGCAGGAAGCCGAGCCGTTCGCCCGCTTCCACCGCCGGGCGCGACAGGATCAGCCGGTCGACCGAACCCGCGATCAACTGGCTCACCGCTTGTGCCACCGCCACATAGGTCTTGCCGGTGCCCGCCGGACCAAGCGCAAAGATGATGTCCTGCCGCGCGAGCGCCTCCATATAGCGGAGCTGCGTCGGCGAACGCGGCACGATGGTCTTGCGGCGCGTGCGGATAATGATCGGCGAGCTGCCACCGTCCTCGGCGCGGACCAGACCCTCCAGAGACGGATCCTGCGACATTGCGAGCGCGCCTTCCACATCGCCGATATCGACGCCCTGCCCAAGCGCGAGACGGTTATAAAGCCCCGTCAGCACGTCGCGCGCCCGCGCGGCCGCGTGCGCATCGCCTTCGATCGAAAGCCGGTTGCCGCGCGCGGCGATATAGACGCCAAGGCGGTTCTCGATAGCGATCAGGTTCTGGTCGTACTGGCCGAACAGTGCGCCGAGCAGTTCGGCGCGGTCGAAATCCAGTTCGAGTCGGACACGGTCGTTGGCGGCGGGCGGGGAGAGCGGAGCGGATTTTTTTGCCATCGTCAGGCAGCTTCGGCGAATGCGATGCGTCCTGCAAGACTGTTCGCGAAGGCGCCCTCGATCTCCACCGTCACAATGTCTCCGATGTGTGTGCCGTCTGCATCGACATAGACGGATTGCAGCCACGGCGACTTGCCGATCAGCTGCCCGTCGCGCTTGCCGGGGCGTTCCAGCAGGATGGGCATGGTGCGGCCGAGCGCGGCGCGGTTGAACGCGAGCTGCTGTTCCTGCACCAGCGCCTGCAGGCGGTGCAGCCGGTCCGATTTCACGTCCTCGTCGATCTGCCCGCCCATCTCCGCCGCGGGCGTGCCCGGGCGCGGCGAATATTTGAACGAATAGGCCTGCGCGTAGTTCGCCGCGCGGATGATCGCGAGCGTTTCCTCGAACTCGGCCTCGGTCTCGCCGGGGAAGCCGACGATGAAATCGCCCGAGATCGCCATGTCCGCCCGCGCGGCGCGCAGCTTCTCGATGATGGCGAGATAGGTCTCGGCCGTGTGCGAGCGGTTCATCGCCTTCAGCACGCGGTTGGAGCCGGACTGCACGGGGAGGTGCAGATAAGGCATCAGCTTCGGCGTGGCCGCGTGCGCGTCGATCAGCGCATCCGTCATGTCGGCGGGATGGCTCGTCGTGTAGCGGATACGCGCAATCTCATCGATGGCCGCGACCTCGGCGATCAGTGCCGCGAAATCGGTTCCGCCGTGGCGGTAGGCGTTGACGTTCTGGCCAAGCAGCACGATCTCGCGCGCGCCCTCTCCGGCGAGACGCCGTGCTTCCTCAAGAATGGCGGCAGCCGGCCGCGAAACCTCGGCGCCGCGCGTATAGGGCACGACGCAATAGGTGCAGAACTTGTCGCAGCCTTCCTGGATCGTCAGGAACGAGGAGGGCGCGGCCTTGCGGCGCTTGCCGAGTGCCTCGAACTTCTCGAGCGTCGGCAGGTCGGTCTCCACGGGCCGCTCCTTCGCCCGCGCGATCAGATCCGGCAGCCGGTGATAGGCCTGCGGCCCAACGACGACATCGACCGAAGGCGCGCGGCGCACGATCTCGGCGCCTTCGGCCTGCGCCACGCAGCCGGCGACGGCCACGATCGGCTTCGGTCCGTCGCGGTGTTTCAGGCGACCGATCTCGGAATAAACCTTCTCGCTCGCGCGCTCGCGGATATGGCAGGTGTTGAGCACGACGATGTCGGCATCCTCGGCCGACGCGGCGGGCGTGTGGCCTTCCGCTTCCAGCAGTTCCGCCATGCGCTCGCTGTCGTAGACGTTCATCTGGCAGCCGAACGTCTTCACGAAATAGGAACGGGGATCAGGCACGTGGGCTTCGGATATCAGTTGGCCGGCTTCGTCTTGATCGGGCGACCGTAGAGCTCCAGCCGATGATCGACGAGTTCGAAGCCGAGGCGTTCGGCAATGAGGCGCTGCAATTCTTCGAGCGCATTGTCGTGAAACTCGATGACGGCGCCGGTCTCCACATCGATCAGGTGATCGTGATGCTCTTCGGGCGTCGGTTCATAGCGCGAACGGCCGTCGCGGAAGTCGTGTCGTTCAAGGATGCCCGCCTCCTCGAAGAGGCGCACGGTACGATAGACGGTCGCGATGGAAATGCCGGAATCGATCGCCGATGCCCGGCGGTACAGCTCCTCGACATCGGGGTGGTCGTCCGCATCGGACAGCACCCGCGCGATCACGCGCCGCTGCTCGGTGATGCGGAGGCCGCGCTCGGCGCAAATGGCTTCGATGTCGATCTTTGTCATTGCTGGAGTTTAGGCGCGGAAACAGGGACGGACAAGTCCGTCCCTGTTCCTTCAATGCCGTTGAACGCGGCCGCTCGCGCTACTTGCGCTTGCCGGCGCGCTTCGTGCCGAGGCCGATCTTTTTGGCGAGCGCCTGGCGTTGCAGCGCGTAGTTGGGGGCGACCATCGGATAGTCGGCGGGAAGGTTCCACTTCGCGCGATAGTCGTCCGGAGTCATGTTATAGTGGGTCATCAGATGGCGCTTCAGCATTTTCAGCTTCTTGCCGTCTTCAAGGCAGATGATGAAGTCCGGTTTGATCGACGCGCGGACAGAAACCGCAGGTTCCTGCTTCGGCTTCACGGGTTCCACCACCCCGCCAAGCTTCGCCAGTGTCGAATAGATATTTTCAATCAGGTTCGGCAGGTCCGAAACCGCCACCGTATTGTTTGCCACGTGCGACGATACGATGTCCGCCGTAAGTGCAAGAAGTTCCTGATGATTATCGCTATGTTCGCTCATAGTAGCTGTTGGACCCCGACCGTTTTGTTGTTGGTGCCCGGATTTATGTAGCGTTCGGATGAATTTCGCAAGAATTAACGCGAATTTTTACGGCAAGGAATATCTAGAGTGTCACTGCCATGGTCATTGCGTCATAGCGCAAATGATTCTCACCCACATAATAATCTTTTCTCTGTCCGACACAGATAAATCCGTGGCGTTCATAAAGCCCGCGCGCTGCGCTGTTGCCGGTGCGGACTTCCAGGAACATGCGTCGGACGTGCGCGCGTTTTGCAAGATCAATGGATCTTCTCAGCAATTCTGTTCCGATACCCTGCCCGCTGCGCAAGGGGTCAACCGCGATCAACAGAAGTTCGCAATCCTCGGCGGCAAGGCGCGTCAGCGCGAAACCGGCGGGCGTACCGTCCGCAATTGCCATTTCGGCGCGCGTGCCGGACATCGCGAGCGTGCCAAGGAGCTGGCTACCGTTCCATCCCTCGCCGTAGCGCGGATCGAACGCGCGCGACATCAGCGCCGCGAGCGCGGGCACGTCGTCAATCGTCACGGCCCGGTAGTGCCTCATGCGGGCAGCTTCGCGTCGGGCGCACGCACGTAAAGCGGCGTTGGCGGCAGGCTGCGGAGCGCGGCTGGCAGCAGCCGCACGTCGCGTGCGTCGGGCGGCGTCTCGGAGAGGATCATCGCTGCACTGCCGGCTGCTCGCAGCAACGGCGCGCCCGTCCCCGCAAGCGCCCCTTCATATGCCGTGGCCGTGGCGGCGATCGGCAGCGCGGCGGCGGGCGCCGCCGGTTGGAGATCCCGATCGAAGCTTTGCACGAACACTTCGCCGCGCCCCGCGTCCATCACGACGGTGAGCGGCGCGGCATCGTGTGCAGCGAGCATGCTTGCAGCGACCAGCGTCGTCGATGAATAGCCATGAACCGGCACGTTCCACACGAGCCCGAAACCCCGCGCCGCGGCAATGCCGACCCGAAGCCCGGTGAAGCTGCCCGGCCCCACGTCAACGGCGATGGCGCGGGGGCGCCCGCCCGCCTCGGCAAGCACGGCCTCGACAAGCGGGACGAGCCGCTCGGCATGGCCGCGGCCGATGATCTCGTGCCGCGCTGCAACGATGGTGGTCCCGTCGATCAGCGCGACCGAACAGGCGGCGGTGCCGGTTTCGATCGCAAGCAGCATCAGACGATGGACGCGGCCTCTTCGAACGACAGACGCGGACTGCGCGCGAACAGGTCCTTGTCGGTGCCATAGCCGACGGAGCAGATGAAATTCGTCTCGATATCGGTGCCCGCGAAAAAGGCGGCATCGACCTTGGCCTTGTCGAAGCCCGACATCGGACCGCAGTTGAGCCCGATCGCACGCGCCGCGATGATGAAATACGCGCCTTGCAAAGATGAATTGCGGAACGCGGTTTCGCGGATGAGCGCGTCGTCTCCCGTGAACCAGCTGCGCGCGTCCGTATGCGGGAACAGCTTGGGCAGCTGGTCGTAGAATTTCATGTCCATGCCGATGATGGCCGTGACGGGCGCCTGCAGGATTTTCGGGCCGTTGGCGCCAGAAGCACAGGCGGCGAGCTTTTCGCGTGCCTCCTGGCTTTTCGCGAACACGATTCGCGCGGGCGAGGCGTTCGCCGATGTGGGGCCCATGCGCATCAGGTCATAGATGGCGCGCAGCTGCACGTCGCTGACCGCGCGGTCGGACCAGTCGTTGTGGGTCCTCGCGCTGCGGAAGATAAGGTCGAGGTCGCGATCGCTCAGCAGATGATCGGTCATGGGGACTCCCTGTTTTCTTGCCGCACCCGTCAAACGGCGCGGACGTCCGTCACTTCGGGCACATAGTATTTCAGAAGGTTTTCGATGCCGTTCTTGAGCGTTGCCGTGGAAGACGGGCAGCCCGAGCAGGCGCCCTGCATCTGCAGGTAGACGACGCCTTCGCGGAAGCCCTTGAAGATGATGTCGCCGCCGTCGTTCGCGACCGCGGGGCGGATGCGCGTTTCCAGCAGGTCCTTGATCTGCGCGACGATGTCCGCGGTTTCGGGATCGTCCTCGATTTCGGTTTCAGCGGCGACGGTTTCGTTCAGGAGCGGCGCGCCGCTCGCGAAATGATCGACGATGATGCCGAGCACCTGCGGTTTCAGCTCGCGCCAATCGCTGCCGCCCTCGGCGCGGGTCACCGAGATGAAGTCGCTGCCCAGGAACACGCCGGTCACGTCGCCAAGCGTGAAGAGCGCGCTTGCAAGCGGCGATGCTTCTGCAGCCTCGGGCGAACCGAAATCGATGGTTCCTGACGGCATAACCGGTTGGCCCGGGAGGAACTTCACGGTCGCGGGGTTGGGTGTGGCCTGGGTTTCGATGAACATGGTGGGCGTCCTTGGGGTGGGAGTCCTTGGGAAAGTGTCCTGTCCTGATGCCCACCCCATGTGGCGTGCCTTGGCCGCCGGATCAAGCCAGACGGTCGATCGCGTCGGGATCGAGCCCGCCCGGAACGATCACCACCACGCACGGAAGGTTGCCTGCGCGTTCGCCCGAGAAGTGGCTGACGAGCGGCCCCGGCGCGCCTTTCGCGGCGGCGCCCAGGATCAGCGCGTGAACATTGTTCTCGGTCAGCATCTGGCTGACTTCGTCCACGGCCTTGCCCTCGCGGATCAGGAGCGCCGGGCGTTGCCCCGAAAGCGCCATCACCTCGTCGGCCTTGCGGCTCAGCAGTGCTTCGGCGGCTTCCTGCGCCTCGGCCGCGATCATGTCCTGAAGCCCGCCGGAAAGCAGGAACTCGGGTTTGGGAACGACATATGCGAGCACAATGCTGCCGCCGGTCATTTTCGCGCGCAGCGCGGCATAGCGCATGGCGAGCGCCGATTCGTCGGTGTCGTCGACGACGACGAGGTAGTTCGGCATCGTCATCGCGCAAGACCCGCCGCAAGCGTGCGCAGCGATTCGCGCGCGCGCATCAGGAAATAGCCCTGCTCGACGAGATCCTGCCTGCCGGCGGCGAAGGTCGGGCGTTTTCCGGCAACGGCATCCAGCGCCTCCGTCGTTTCGGCCCACGTCGCGGCGAGCTGGCGCTGGCCGATCGTTGTGCCGAAATCCTCCCGAAGGCCGCGCATCAGCATGGCGGCGGCATAGGCGGCGCCGCGCACCTCGTTGAACTGCGCATCGGCGCTGCCGACACGGCTGTCGTCGATCATGCGGTCGACCGCGCCCGCCTCTTCCCCGAGCGCGGTGCTGAGACCAAGCAGCGCAAGCCGGAGGGCACGCGCATCGCCTTCGCTCGGTGCTTCGCTTTCGGCAACCGCGCGGTTGTAGCGCGCAAGCGCGTCGACCGCGTCGCGGTAGCGGCTTTCCGCGGAACCGCCGACGAAGGGAAAGTCGCCGTGCAGCCAGCCGCGATCCGGCGGGGTCTTCAAAGCGTCGGCGGCCTCGCTGAGTTCAGGATCACCGCCGACACCCTGGTCGAAGCTGGTGACGAACGCGCTGATCGCCGAATGCTGCCCGCGCTGGAAGGCGGGCATGTCTTCAAGCAGGCCCGTGGGGCGCAGCAGGCTGTCGTTCGGCGTCCAGCCCTTGCCCAGCGCCTGATCGATCAGCATCGCGGCCGTTGCGACGGCAACGCTTCCGCCGGGCGGCAACACCGTCGTGCCCGGGCGCACCGTCAGATCGGCTTTCGTGTCCGAAAGCAGGCTGCCGATGACGCCCCAATACAGGATCGCGGCAAAAAACGCGCCGAGGATCAGAAGCATCCAGCGCGGCATCGCCGCGATTCGTCCGATGACGCTGGTGCCGCCCTTGTCGATGCTGGCGGCCGTGACGGGATTCACCGTCTGGCGGCGGAAGATGTCAAATATACCCACGCGCCATTCTTAGAGCATCGCGCGCAAAAGTGGGAACCGGTTTTGGTCATCATGCGGATATGGTCGGGAAACCCCCGCCATATCCGCGTATTTCAGTAGCCGCTTTTCTTCTGGTCGATCTTCACGCGCACAGTCTGCCCGGAATTGCCCGGGAAGCCCGAGAACATGGCCTCGACGAGATTGGGCACCAGCTTGGTGAGATCGGACGACCGCGTCGTTGCCTCTGCGCGGCCCTCGAACACCGGCGCGCCATTCTTGCGCACGATGTCCATGTCCAGGAACGAGCGGTAGACGGTGTAGCTGTAAACCTCGGTGCCGCCGCCGAAGCCCGGCCCCCAGAAAGGATCGTAGAACGAGCCCCAGTAATAGGGGTGATAGCGGTAGCGGCTGTAATAGGGCCAGCCCCAGCCGCCCCAACCGTAGCCCGCACCGAAGCCGGTGTAGCGGGTGTCGAGCTTCTCGCGGCCGTCGTTCACGCCGTAGTCGAGCTTGACGACGAGCGTCGCCGCTTCGGGCGAGGCCGCGCGCTGATAGCCCTGCTGCGTGAGCTTGTTCTCGACGTAGGACGCATATTGCGCGAACTCGAGCCCGCCCGAACGCGCCGGATCACGCGCCTCGATCGTGAAGCTTTCGCCCGACGGCGCCGGAAGGCGCTGGAAACGGGACACATCGGCAGTGAAGGGTGTCGTGCAGGCGGCAACCAGCGCCAGCAGCCCCAGCGACAACAGGATCTTCGGCAGTTTCATGCTCATCACCTACGGGCTTTCTCGTTCGCACCCACGCTATCTCTATATAGTGCATGTGCGCGGCTGAACGATCCCTGAATTATCAAAGCCCTTTGCCGAGGAAGCCGACGGTCCGTTTCACCTCCGCGAGCACGGGTGCCGCGATCGCATCCGCGCGCGCCGCGCCCTTCGCGAGCACGGCGTCGAGATGGCCCGGATCGGCGCAAAGCTCGCGGAAACGCGCGGCGATCGGCGCCAGCACGCTCACCGTGAGATCGGCGAGTGCGGGCTTGAACGCGCCGAAGCCCTTGCCTTCGAATTCCGTGAGAACGGCCTGCGCACTCGTACCGGCGAGCGCCGCGTAGATCGAAACGAGGTTCCGCGCTTCGGGCCGCGACTCAAGGCCAGCCATATCGCCGGGCAGCGGCTCGGGGTCCGTTTTCGCCTTCTTGATCTTCTGCGCGATCGCGTCGGCGTCGTCCGCCAGGTTGATGCGGCTCATGTCCGAAGGGTCGGACTTCGACATTTTCGCGGTGCCGTCGCGCAGCGACATCACGCGCGTCGCCGGGCCCTGGATCACGGGCTCGGGGAGCGGGAACAGCTGAACGCCGTAGTCGGTGTTGAACTTCTGCGCGATGTCGCGGGACAGTTCGAGGTGCTGCTTCTGGTCCTCGCCCACCGGCACGTGCGTCGCCTTGTAGCCGAGGATGTCGGCCGCCTGCAGCACGGGGTAGCCGAACAGGCCGACGGAGGCGCCTTCCTTGTCCTTGCCCGATTTTTCCTTGAACTGCGTCATGCGCTGCATCCAGCCCATGCGCGCGGTGCACATCAGGATCCAGCAGAGCTCGGCGTGCATGTGCACTTGGCTCTGGTTGAACAGCACGGCGCGGTCGGGATCGATGCCGCTCGCGAGCAGCGCGGCGGCCATCTCGTGGATGCCCCGGCGCAGCGCTTCGGGTTCTTGCCACAGCGTGATCGCGTGCAGGTCCACGATGCAATAGACGCATTCGTGCTCGTGCTGCATGTCCACCCAGTTGCGGATGGCGCCCAGGTAATTGCCCAGGTGCAGGTTGCCTGTCGGCTGGATGCCGGAAAAGACGCGGGGTGCGAAAGTCTGTGTCATAGCGCGCCGCCGTTAGGCCCCGCTTGGGCCACAGGTCAAGCGCCGTTGCCGCGCCTCAGCTTTGCGAGGTGTTCGTGGTGGAAGCCGCCGATCGCCCAAAGCGTCCCGAAATAGAGACCCGCTCCGCTCGCCACGACGGCGGCGAGTGCCCCCGCGCGCGCCAGCGCTCCGCCCGTGAAGGCGTCGCCGAGCGCGTTCGTCACCCACCAAAGCCCGCCGGCCATCACGAGCGCCGCCAGAAGCTGCTTCCCGACGCGCAGCATCACCGCGCCGGTCAGCGTGAAATGCCCGCGCCGGTGCAGGATCGTGTAGAGCATCGCGCAGTTGAACCAGCTGGAAACGGCGGTTGCGGCGGCGAGTCCCACGATGCCGAAGCGGTCGATGACGACGAGGATCACCGCGACGTTGAAGCTGAGCGCCGCCGCTGCGGTTTTCACGGGTGTTTTCGTGTCGCCGCGCGCGAAGAAGCCGGGCGTCAGCACCTTGATGAGCACATAGGCGGGTAGCCCCGCCACAAGCGCGACGAGCACGCCCGAGGTGACGGAAACATGCTCCGCCGTGAACCGCCCGCCGAGGAATATAGCCTCCACGATCGGGC
>ERZ1645185.306-NODE-306-length-20734-cov-12.737657_pt1 | contig 20734 bp, 18 predicted proteins | sample MGYA00575351_ERZ1645185 | MGnify/ENA primary metagenome ERZ1645185 (study PRJEB40838, sample SAMN11284767) | freshwater sediment metagenome | isolation source: river sediment | host: Sediment | place: India: Jana village, Kanpur | collected 2015-12-17 ...
ACGCGCTGATCGCGCACAACGCACAGCGGCTGGGCAAGAACCTGCGCACCGAGGCTGGCCCCGGCGAGCCGGTGCGCGTGTTCGAGGCCACCAGCGATTACGCCGAGGCGCAATGGCTGCTGGAGGAGCTGCAGGCGCTGCATCGCGACGGGCTGGCGCGCAGCGAGATCGCGTTGCTCTACCGCAGTAACGCGCAGAGCCGGGTGCTGGAGAGCGCGCTGTTCAATGCCGGCGTTCCGTACCGCGTCTACGGTGGCCTGCGCTTCTTCGAGCGCGCCGAGGTCAAGCATGCGCTGGCTTACCTGCGGCTGATCGAGAACCCGAACGACGACACCAGCTTCCTGCGGGTGGTGAACTTCCCGGCGCGCGGCATCGGCGCGCGCACGCTAGAGCAGTTGCAGGATGCCGCGCGCACCAGCGGGCGCAGCCTGGCGCAGAGCGTGGCGGCGGTGGCCGGCAAGGGCGGTGCCAACCTCGCCGCCTTCAACACGCTGGTGCAGGCGATGCGCGAGGCCACCGCCGGCAAGACGCTGCGCGAGATCATCGAGCACATGCTGCACGCGACAGGCCTGCTGGATTTCTACCGCAGCGACAAGGAGGGGCAGGACCGCGTCGAGAACCTGGAGGAGCTGGTGAATGCCGCCGAGGCCTTCGTCACCCAGGAGGGTTTCGGCAAGGACGCGGTGGCCTTGCCGGTGGACGAGCAGGCGGCCGCTGCGGCGCCGGAGCTGACACCCGATGCCGAGACGGGCGAGATCATGTCGCCGCTGGCTGCGTTCCTGACGCATGCCGCGCTGGAGGCCGGCGACAACCAGGCGCAGAGCGGCCAGGACGCGATCCAGCTGATGACCGTGCACTCGGCGAAGGGGCTGGAGTTCGACGTGGTGTTCATCACGGGCATCGAAGAGGGCCTGTTCCCGCACGAGAACGCGCTGTCCGATGCCGACGGCGTGGAGGAGGAGCGCAGGCTGATGTACGTGGCCATCACGCGCGCGCGCCGCCGGCTCTACTTGAGCTTCAGCCAGACGCGGTTGCTGCACGGCCAGACGCGCTACAACGTCAAGAGCCGCTTCTTCGACGAACTGCCCGAGGGCGCGTTGAAGTGGCTGTCCTCGCGCCAGGCGGGCTTCGGTCTGGGCCACTCGAGGGACTACCAGGACGCCTGGGCCCGCGGCAGCGGGCTGGGTTCGGTCGTCGGGGTCGGGCGCGTCGACGGTCGCCCTGCGCCGCCTGCCGTCGGCGCGGGCAGCGGCACCGGCCTGCGCACCGGACAGGCGGTGTTCCACACCAAGTTCGGCGAAGGCGTCGTGCTCACGCTCGAGGGACGTGGCGCCGATGCCAGGGCGCAGATCAACTTCGGTCGGCACGGCAGCAAGTGGCTCGCGTTGGCCATCGCCAAGCTCACGCCGATCGATTGACCAGACTGCTTGTTCCCTGCGTGAAAGCGCGCAGGCGGCTCCCGGCGATTTCCTGCCCCTCAAGAGTTGCTTTTCAAGCGCACGCTCTCCGCCAGCGGGGTGGCCAACTCCGTTCAGGGAAATTCTTATTTCCCTGAACGCAGCCGGTTACCCCCTCGTCGGCTTTGCCTCAGCAGCCTCAGAACGCGACAAGAACAGCGTGCCTTGGACGAAGGGCAGCTTCGCGCCGACCACTACCATCCTTGCCCGGCGGGGTCGCGCAGTGCGTAGGTGTGTCAGTCCGTGCCCGTCTCGCCAGGCGCACTGAAGCAGCCTTCGTAGGTATACAGCAGCGAGACGTAGAAGACCGTCGAGAACATCAGTCCGGCAGGCATGGCGATCAGGCCGGCCAGCTGCCGGGCGCCGAAAAGGCCGAACAGCAGTCCCACCAACGCGCCAAAGGCGGCAATCACCCCCACCCATGCCAGGGAGTACATGACGAACGCGCCCTTGCAGCGCCACACGGCCAGCGTGCTGGAGAAAAGGGCCTGTGCAACACCCTGGCCCTGCCAGTGCACCAGCGCCGGTGCATGCCAGAAGGGGATCGACAGCAGCGCCGCCAGGCCGAAGCGCGTGACCAGACCCCATACCAGCCGCGGGTCGGCGAGCAACGCCTCCATCTCGGCCTGGTTGTCGTCTCCCTTCGCCATCAGCCGTTGCAGGCGCTCGAAGCTGCCGTCGTCGATCCAATCGCTGAGCGTCATGATCAGCACGGTGCCGACCGCGTACACGGCACACAGCTTGATGAGCGACTTGCGACGCTCGGGATCGCCGCGCAGCGGTTCGACGAACAGCCCCGGGTGCACCGGCTGGCCGCTGCGTGCAGCGCGGCTGGCGAGCATGAAACCCAGGCTCAGCAGCGGCAGCGCCATCAGCATGGCCACGGCGCCGACCACGGGCACCAGCGTGGCCAGCAGCGCCACGAGCAGGAAGGCGACGAACATCGTCGCGAAAGGCAGCGGTCGCTTGAAGAACAGCCGGAACGCCTCGCGCACCCAGTGCACACCCTCGCCAGGCGCGGCTTGTCGTATGGAAAGAGCCATGGTCTTGGTCGTCAGTGAAGCGGATGCCAGGGGCGATCGATGCGCTCTCGCAGCACCCTCTCGAAGTGAACCGGATCCTTGGGATGCAGCAACTTGGCGTCCCGCGGCAGGTGCATGTCCCACAGCCGCGACAGCCAGAAGCGCAGCGCCGCCGCCCGCAGCATGACCGGCATCAGCCGCTGTTCGACGGCGGCGAAACCGCGCTCGGCTTCGTAGGCGGCACAGAACACCGCCGCCTGCTCCTCAATCAGGCGTCCGCTGTCCAGATCGGTGCACCAGTCATTAAGACAAACGGCCACGTCGAACAACAAGCTGTCGACACCGGCGAAGTAGAAGTCGAACAGGCCGCTGAGTCGCTCCTCGCCACCGCGGTCGTCGAAGACCACGTTGTCGCGGAACAGGTCGGCATGGATCGGGCCGCGGGGAAGCGCCTGAGCGGCAGGCGACGCTGCGGCGTGGCGCTGGAAATCCAGCTCGTTGGCCAGCAGCGCGGCCCGCTCGGCATCCAAATGCGGCAACACCTCCGGCACGGTCTGCACCCACCATTCCAGCCCGCGCAGGTGTGGCTGGCGCATGTCGAAGCTGCTGCCGGCCAGGTGCAGCCGTGCCAGCACCGCGCCCATCTGCGAGATGTGCGCCAGGTCGGGCGCCAGCACGTGGTGGCCGGGCAGACGGTTGGCCAGCGAGGCCGGCTTGCCGTTCAGCCAATGCAGCAGCTGCCCGTCGGCATCGGCCTGCGGCTCGGGCACGGGTAGGCCGTGGCGCGCCAGATGCTGCATGTAGTGCAGATAGAAGGGCAACTGTCCGGGTTGCAGCCGCTCGAACAGCGTCAGCACCCATTCGCCCTGGTCCGTGCCGACGAAGTAGTTGGTGTTCTCGATGCCGGCGTGGATCGGCTGCAGGGAGCGCAGCGTCCCGTGCCCCAGGCGTTGCACGAACGCGGCGGCTTGCGCCTCGCTGACCTCGGTGTAGACGGCCATGCGGTGGCGTGCCTCAGAGCTTGTGAAGACATGAATCGCGTCCGCGCCGGGGTGGCCAAGGGCCCCGGCGTAGGCGCGTCGCGCAGCGCGGGCTTGCTGCCCGCGCAAGCGGCGCAACACCCGCCAGGGCCCTTGGGGCGGAGCGAAAGCGGAGCGGCCCTTCGCGTGGGGCCCCAGAAAGGGCCCACTCGTCGTTGCACGGCTTCGCCGGGTATCCAACCCGGCTGTGCCGTACGCCTAGATTGGGCCCTTTCCGGGGCCCCACGCGGACGCGATTCATGTCTTCACAAGCTCTCAGTCCAGCGCGGCGCGTGCGGATCCGGTCGCGGACGACACGACCCCGGGGGCGCTCAGAACGCGAACAACTGCCAAAGCGCTCGGCCGTCGGATCGCTGGTCCTGCGTGGCGTCGCGGCCGTCGCGGTTGCTGCCAATCTCGTAGGCCGGGGCGCCCGGCAGCTTGGGTTGCACGATCAGCTTGCGCGTCACGCCGCGGACGCGCAGTTCGTCGATGCGCACGGCATCGTCCTCGCTGACCAGCCGTTGCACCTTCGGCTCGCCCCCGCGCTGGGCCACGGACGGACCGCTGTCGCGCACGATCGGCGCGGCCGATGCCGATGCCGATGCCGTGCCGGCGGACGGCGGCGTCTGGGCCGCGCAAGGCAGGCCCAGGCAGGTCAGCACGATGGCGAGGTCGATCCGCATGCGCTGATTCTAGGCGGCGCGGCCCAGCAGACCCGCGAGGCCATGCCCCATGCTCTGCATGGCCCGGGCCACGGCCGTGGGGTCGACCGCCAGTGGCTGCAGGCGCGACGCCTCCACCAGCAGCACATTGCCCGACCAGGCGTCGGGCGCGCCGGGCACGAACACGACCGCCCGACCGTCGTTCAGGCGCTCGATGTCGTAGGCGAGCTGCTGCTGGTCGTCGAGGCACAGCAACACGGGCCTGAGCACCTGCTGGCCGACGGCGTCGTGCAGTTTCTGCGACATCGCCTTGATGACCTGGTAGCGCGGGTAGACGGTGGTCAGCTTCTCCTCGAAGCGGCCCGACAAGCTGCGGGCGAAGGCCCCGCGCGCCAGCACGCCGGCGCCGTAGCACAGCGCGAGCAGCAGCAGCACCGCAGCCAAGGTGATCAGTGCGATGCCACCGGCCTTTGCGCCCGGCACGAACTGCACCAACGGCGTGACGGCCTGTATGGCGATCTGCAAGGCATGGCCGACGACGACCAGCACGACGATCATCGGCAGCAGGAAGACCAGCCCGCCGATCAGCGTGGTGGTCAGCGGGCGCATGCGGTGGTTTGGCATTGGGCATTCCTCGTCGGGGGGGGCTGGAAGTCAGCTTACCCGACTGCCGGACAATGACCTCATGCATACCCCGACCCTGTTGCTGGTGGATGGCTCCAGCTATCTCTACCGCGCCTACCACGCGATGCCCGATCTGCGTGCGCCGGATGGCTTCCCCACCGGGGCCATCCATGGCGTGCTGGCGATGATGAAGTGGCTGCGCGAGCGCTATCCGGCTGAGCACGCGGCCTGCGTCTTCGATGCCAAGGGCCCGACGTTCCGCGACGCCTGGTTTCCCGAGTACAAGGCGCAGCGCGCACCGATGCCCGAAGCGCTGGCGCAGCAGATCGCCCCGATCCACGAGGCGGTGCGCCTGCTCGGCTGGCCGGTGCTGGAGGTGCCGGGGATCGAGGCCGACGATGCCATCGGCACGCTGGCGCGCCGGGCCGCGGCCAGCGGGCACAGGGTGCTGATCTCCACCGGCGACAAGGACCTGGCGCAGCTGGTGACGCCCGACGTGACGCTGGTGAACACCATGTCCAAACCTCCGGAGCTGCTGGACGTGGCCGCGGTGCAGGCCAAGTTCGGCGTGCCCCCCGATCGCATCGTGGACTACCTGACGCTGGTCGGCGACGTGGTGGACAACGTGCCGGGCGTGGAGAAGGTGGGGCCGAAGACGGCGGCGAAGTGGCTCGCTGAGTACGGCTCGCTGGACGGGGTGATGGCCGCCGCGGCCGACATCAAGGGTGCGATCGGCGACAACCTGCGTCGCGCACTGGACTGGCTGCCCACCGGCCGCAAGCTGGTCACCGTGCGCACCGACTGCGACCTGTCGACCCAGCTGCCGGGATGGCCGTCGCTGGAGCCGCTGGTCCTGCGCGATATCGACCGGCCTGGGCTGCTCGACTTCTACGGCCGCTACGGCTTTCGCACCTGGCGCAAGGAGCTGGAGGAGGCGTCGACCGTCGCCACCGAGGACACTACGGCGCCGCCGCGCCCGCCGACCGAGGCGCTGCCGCGCGAATACGAGACGGTGCTCGATTGGTCGCGCTTCGGGCACTGGCTGCAGCAGCTGCGCGCTGCCGAACTGGTGGCGCTGGACACCGAGACCGATTCGCTGGACGGCCTGCGCGCGCAGATCGTCGGGCTGTCGTTCTCGGTGCAGCCGGGCATCGCCGCCTACGTGCCGTTGCGCCACGACTATCCGGGAGCGCCAGCGCAATTGCCGCGCGACGAGGTGCTGGCGCAGCTGCGTCCCTGGCTGGAGGACGCGGCTGCCGCCAAGGTGGGGCAGAACATCAAGTACGACCTTCATGTCTTCGCCAACCACGGCATCGCGGTGCGCGGCTACCGCCACGACACGCTGCTGCAGAGCTATGTGCTCGAGGCGCACAAGCCGCACGGGCTGGAGAGCCTGGCCGAGCGCCACCTGGGCCGCAAGGGGCTGAGCTACGAGGACCTGTGCGGCAAGGGCGCGCACCAGATCGCGTTCGCGCAGGTGGAGATCGAGCGGGCCGCCGAATACTCCGGCGAGGACAGCGAGATGACGCTGCAGGTGCATCAGACGCTGTGGCCGCAGCTCGAAGCGGAGCACGGGCTGCGCTTCGTCTACGAGAAGATCGAGATGCCGACCTGCGCCGTGCTGCAGCGCATCGAGCGGCACGGCGTGCTGCTGGATGCCTCGCGCCTGGCGCGGCAGAGCAAGGAGCTGGGCGAACGGCTGGTGGCGCTGGAGCAGCAGGCCTACGGCCTGGCCGGGCAACCTTTCAACCTGGGCAGCCCGAAGCAGATCGGCGAGATCCTGTTCGGCAAGCTGGGCCTGCCGGTGGTGAAGAAGACCGCCAGCGGCGCACCCAGCACCGACGAGGAAGTGCTGGAGAAGCTGGCCGAGGACCACCCGCTGCCGCGCTGCATGCTCGAGCACCGCAGCCTGGCCAAGCTGAAGAGCACCTACACCGACAAGCTGCCGCTGATGGTCAACCCCGACACGGGCCGGCTGCACACCAACTATGCGCAGGCGGTGGCCGTCACCGGCCGGCTGGCGAGCAACGAGCCGAACCTGCAGAACATCCCGATCCGCACGCCCGAGGGCCGGCGCGTGCGCGAGGCCTTCGTCGCGCCGTCCGGCCACGTGATCCTGTCGGCCGACTATTCGCAGATCGAGCTGCGGCTGATGGCGCATATCAGCGGCGACGCGGGCATGCGCGCCGCGTTCGCCGCCGGCGAGGACATCCACCGCGCCACCGCGGCCGAGGTCTTCGGCCTGCCGCTGGCCGAGGTGGGTGCCGAGCAGCGGCGCTATGCCAAGACCATCAATTTCGGCCTGATCTACGGCATGGGCGCCTTCGGCCTGGCGCAATCGCTGGGCATCGAGCAGAAGGCGGCGCGCGACTACATCGAGCGCTACTTCGCACGCTTCGCCGGCGTGCGCCGCTGGATGGACGAGACCAAGGCGCGGGCTGCCGAGCTGGGCTACGTCGAGACGCTGTTCGGCCGCCGTATCGCGCTGCCGGAGATCCGCGGCGGCAACGGCCCGCGGCGCAGCGCGGCGGAGCGCCAGGCCATCAATGCGCCGATGCAGGGCACCGCGGCCGACCTGATCAAGCTGGCGATGATCGCCGTGCAGCAGGCACTGGACCGCGAGGCGCGGGCCACGCGCATGATCATGCAGGTGCACGACGAACTGGTGTTCGAGGTGCCCGAGGCCGAACTGGGCTGGGCGCGCGAGAACGTGCCGCGGCTGATGGCCGGCGTGGCCGAACTGTCGGTGCCGCTGCTGGCCGAGGTGGGCGTCGGCGCCAACTGGGACGAGGCGCATTGAAGCCTGGTTCCTGTGCGCGCGCCGCGTGCCGGCAAGCCGGTCTCCTAGAGGGCAGGCTCTAGCGAAAGCGCCGGAATTGGGGTGCGTTCCCTACGCGGACGCGGCACATTGACGCCATTCCCGGTCCACACACAGTGGTCGGGTCGGATGATCAACCTCACAGGAGCAAGCATGAGCACCAAGAACCTTTCCGGCGTCGCCACCGCGGTCATCGAGTCCTACGGCAACACCGCGCTGAACGTGATCAGCGCCTACCGCAGCGGCAGCGAGCGCGTCATCGGCTTCGTCGACCAGCGCTTCGAGGCGGTGGTCAGCGCCGGTGCGGTGCGTCTGAGCGACGAGTTGCGCACCAACCTGATCGAGGCCGAGAAGCGCCTCAGCGGCTACTACGTCAGGGGCATCGAGTACGGCACCGAGCGCGCCGAGCGCACGGTCAGCACCGCCGTCGATTTCGCGTCGAAGGGTGTGGAGCGCATGGCGGCCAATGCCGAGCGTTTCGACCAGGCGACGAAGCTGGGCGCGCTGGAGGCGCTGAACCGCATGGCGCTGCCCGCCGCCCGCGCCGTCAACGACGTGGTGGTGCGCATCGAGGAGCGTTCGGGTCAGCTCGCCAAGCGCGTGGCCGGCAAGCCTGCGGTCGTGAAGGCCGTGACGAAGAAGGCCAAGGCCGTCGCAAAGACCGCCAGCAGCGCCACGACCAAGGCCACGAAGAAGGCCGCCGCGGTGAAGAAGACCGTGGTGCGCAAGGCGAGCACCGTCGCCCGCAAGACGCGCGCCGCTGCGTCCAAGGCCGCCGCGGCCTGATCGCGCGACGCGCGCAGCGCCCGGCGGACTCGGGTCCGCGAGGCGCTCGCCGCCAAGGCAGCAGAGGCACCATGGCCCGCCGGGGCGATGGTGCCTCTTTCCATTCGGCGTCCGAATGACGCGGACGAAGCGAGGCTCGCGCCGGGGCTCCGCCGTCATGGCGATGTCACGCGACGCGCGTAGGCTCCAAGTCCTGCCCTCGCTCGCTGCGCGAGGCCTGCTGCAGGCCGTGACTGCGGCCTCCTAGAATGAAGGCATGAGACGAGAGCCCGGTGCCGGTGTGAGCCTGAAGCCCCCGGCCGAGCCGCCGGCGAGCCGGCTGCGGCTGTTGAATCGCGAGAGCGCGATCCTGGAATTCAACCGCCGCGTGCTGGCGCAGGCGCGGCGTGCCGACGTGCCGATGCTGGAGCGGCTACGCTACATCACGATCGTCGCGTCGAACCTGGACGAGTTCTTCGAGGTGCGCTTTGCCGACTACCTGGACGCGCTGCGGCTCGAGCACACCGGGGTGACGCGAGCCGACGTGAAGGCGGTGTCGGCCGAAGCCCATGCGCTGATTGACGAGCAGTACCGGGTCTTCAACGAGGAAGTGGTGCCGGCGCTGCAGCAGCGCGGCCTGACCGTGCTCAGCCATGCCGAGCGCAACCCGGCGCAGCGCCGTTGGGTGGCGCGCTTCTTCGAGGAGCAGGTGCGCCCGCTGCTGATGCCGGTGGGGCTCGATCCATCGCACCCGTTCCCCCAGGTGGCCAACAAGTCGTTGAACTTCATCTGCCGCCTCGAGGGGCGCGACGCCTTCGGCCGCGAGAACCTGATCGCCATCATCAAGGTGCCGCGCGCGCTGCCGCGCGTCATCCGCCTGCCGGAGAGCCTGAGCTTCGGCAAGCAGGCCTACGTGCTGCTGACCAGCGTCATCCGCGCCCACCTCGGCGAGTTGTTCCCCGGGCGCCGGGCCGAGTCCTTCTCGCAGTTCCGCGTGACCCGCGATTCCGACCTCGAGGTGGACGAAGTCGAGGTGACGAACCTGCGTCAGGCGCTGCGTTCCGGCCTGCACACGCGCCACTACGGGCAGGCGATCCGGCTCGAGGTCGTCGCCACCTGCCCGCCGGAACTGTCGCAGTTCCTGCTGACGCAGTTCGGGCTGCCCGACGACGCGCTGTACCGCGTCGACGGGCCGGTCAACCTCGGGCGGCTGACGCAGCTGATCGACCAGGCGGTGGCCGACGAGTTGCGCTTCCCGCCGTACGAGCCGGCATGGCCGACGCAGCGCCTGCAGCCCGGCATGTCGATCTTCGAGCGGCTGCGCCAGGGCGACCTGCTGCTGCACCATCCCTTCGAGAGTTTCGACCCGGTGGTGCAGTTCATGCGTCAGGCGGTCGAGGACCCCGACGTGCTGGCCATCAAGCAGACCATCTACCGCACCGGCGCGACCTCGGTGCTGATGGAACTGCTGATCGAGGCGGCGCGCCGCGGCAAGGAAGTGATGTGCGTGGTGGAACTCAAGGCACGCTTCGACGAGGAGGCGAACATCAACTGGGCCGAGCGGCTGGAGGCCGTGGGCGCGCAGGTGGTGTACGGCATCGTCGGGCTGAAGACGCACGCCAAGCTGCTGCTGGTGACGCGGCGCGAGGGCAAGAAGCTGCAGCGCTACGTGCACCTGTCCACAGGCAACTACAACCCGCGAACCGCGCGGCTGTACACCGACATCGGCTATCTGACGGCCGACCCCGGGCTGACCCACGATGCGGACGCGGTGTTCCTGCAGCTGGCCAGCCAGGTCAAGCTGAAGGCGCCGCGCCACCTCGTGACCGCGCCCTTCGGCCTGCACCGCCGCATGCTGCTGCACATCCATCAGGTGGAGCAGGCGGCGCGCTCCGGGCAGTCGGCGCGCATCGTCGCCAAGATGAACGCGCTGACCGATCCGGCGCTGATCCACGCGCTGGTGGCAGCCGCGCAGGCCGGCGCCGAGATCGACCTGATCGTGCGCGGCGCATGCATGCTGGCGCCGGGCGTGCCGGGCCTGAGCGAGCGCATCCGCGTGCGTTCCGTGGTCGGCCGCTTCCTGGAACATTCGCGCGTGACCTACTTCCGCTGGGGCCCGAGCGATGCCGACGAGGTGCTGTACCTGGGCAGTGCCGACTGGATGACGCGCAACATGTTCGGCCGCATCGAGCTGGCCTGGCCGGTGCGCGACGTGCGGCTGCGCCAGCGTGTCATCGACGAATGCCTGGTGCCGTATCTGCACGACACGCTGGACGCCTGGACGCAGCAGCCGGACGGCCGTTACGAGCGCGTGGCCGAACGCGGCACCAGCGCACAGCAGGCGCTGATGCGCCGATTCACCCCCCACAAGGATTGAGACGATGGACCTGATCCTCTGGCGCCATGCCGACGCGGGCGAGCCGCTGGACGACAGCGTAGCGGACCTGCAGCGCGAGCTGTCGTCGAAGGGCGAGAAGCAGGCCGCGCGCATGGCGGACTGGCTGAACCGTTTCCTGCCCGACAGCACCCGCATCCTGGTGAGCCCGGCGCTGCGCTGCCAGCAGACGGCGCAGGCTCTCGGCCGCAAGTTCCAGACCCGCGAGGCGCTGGCGCCGGGCGGCAGCGTCACCGCGCTGCTGACGCTGGCGCGCTGGCCTGAACGGCGTGAACCGGTGCTCGTCGTCGGCCACCAGCCCACGCTGGGCATGACCGCGGCGATGCTGATGGGCGGTCTGGCCGGCTGCGCCGAGGCCGAAGCCAAGGAGGCGGCGGCCGCCCACTCGACGCCGGCCTGGTCGGTGCGCAAGGGCGCGGTCTGGTGGCTGCGCCATCGCGAGCGCAGCGGCGTGGCCGAAGTCGTGCTCGTCTCGGTGCGCGCGCCGGACAACCTGTAGCGGCAGCCGGCGCACGCATGGCCGCGGCCATTGGCCGGCGGGCTCGGGCGGCACGGTCGCCGCGCCCTGCCGACGCGACGCGCCGGGCACGTCGAGGTTAAGCCTATCCCGGCAGCTGCAGTCGCAAGCCGCCTTGCCTTGACCATGCGCCGGCCTCTTCGCGCAGCAGGTGCAGCGTGCGCGGATTGGACTCGGCCCATTCGCGGCTGAATTCGAGCTGCGCGATGTCGCCATTGCGATCCAGGCGCAGCGCCCGCGTGTCGATCGCGCGCCGCGCATGGCACTTGATCACCGCCAGCCGCATGCACAACGTCTGCCAGGCGAAAGTGGGGTTCGAAAGCGCCGGCTCGAGTTTGCGCAGGCCGCCGCGCTGACCCAGCACCAGATCGCTCACCCGCCGCTGCTGGCTCTGAGAAAAGCCCGGCGCATCGACGTTGGCCACCAGGTAGGCGCTGTGCCGGTGATGGTCGTGGTGCGACACCATCAGGCCCACCTCGTGCAGGTCGCAGGCCCAGCCGAGTTCGCGCCGGCTCTCGCCGAAGGGGTCGCGCTCGGCGACACCGTCGTACAGCGCCTGCGACAGCGTACGCACCCGCAGCGCCTGGTCGGCGGCCACGCCGAAGCGCGTCTGCAGTTCGCGCACCGATTCGTCCCGCATGTCCTCGGGATGCGCGTGGCGCAGCGCTTCCAGACGCTCGCGCAAGTCGATGATCACGCCTTGGCGCAACGCGCCGCGTGCCGGACGCAGGTCGTCGATGCCGAAATGCGTGGCCAGGGTGTAGAGGATCGCCAGCCCGCCGGGCAGCACCGCGCGGCGGTCGGGGCGCAACGCAGGCCAGGCCAGCTTGTCGGTGTGGCCGGCACGGATGCAGCCGGCTATGCACCAGCGCAGGCCGTCCGGGGTGATGCGCCCATCGGTCACGCGGTTGGCGGCCAGCAACTGGGCAACCGCGCCAACCGAGCCCGACGAGCCCAGCGCTTCCTGCCAGCGATCGGCGGCGAAGGGATGGAGCGCTTCTTCCAGCTCGGCGCCGGCGGCGATCTGCGCGGCGCGGAACGCCTGCTCGGTCAGCCGGCCATCGCCGAAGAAGCGCATCGACAGGCTGACACTGCCGACCTGGAACGACTCGGCCACCAACGGCGTGCGGCCCTGGCCGAGGATCATCTCGGTGGAGCGGCCGCCGATGTCGATGACCAGCCGCGGGGCGTCGCCCGGCTGCAGGTGCGACACGCCGGCGTAGATCAGGCGCGCCTCCTCGCGGCCGGAGATGACTTCGATCGGGAAGCCCAGCGCCTCCTGCGCGCGCAGCAGGAAGGCGTTGCGGTTGCGCGCCTCGCGCAGCGTCTGGGTGGCCACGGCGCGCACCTGCCGCGGCGAGAAGCCGTCCAGCCGCGCCGCAAAGCGACGCAGGCACTCCAGCCCGCGCTGCACCGCGGCCTCGGTGAGCATGCCCTCGGCATCGAGCCCGCCGCCCAGGCGCACCGTCTCCTTCAGGTAGTCGATGCGGCGATAGCGCCCATGCTGCAACTGGCCGATCTCGAGCCGGAAGCTGTTCGAGCCCATGTCGATGGCGGCCAGGGGGGCGGACAGCACGGGTTGTTCGCGGCGCATAGGCGTCATTGTGCCCATCGCCAAGCGCAGGCGACCGCGAGGCTTCCTAGAATGGCGGCTCTATCGACCTGCGGAGGTCCGTGATGCTGCGTGAGGAGTTCGATTGTCTGGTGCCGCGTCGCGAGCTCGACCGTCGCGGCTTCGTGCGTGCCACGGTGGGCAGCGGCTTTGCCGCGGCGGTGCTTCCGGTGGTGGCGCAGACCGCCATCAAGACCGACACCCAGGGACTGCTCGCCGGCGAGGTCACGATCCCGGTCGGCGGCTTCAACATGCCGGCGTATCGCGCCGCACCGCTGAACAAGCGCAACGCGCCGGTGGTGCTGGTGGTCAGCGAGATCTTCGGCGTGCACGAGCACATCGCCGACGTCGCGCGGCGCTTTGCCAAGCTCGGCTACTTTGCCGTGGCGCCGGAGCTGTTCGTGCGCCAGGGCGATGCGCAGTCGTACGGCGAGATTGCACGGCTCATTGCCGAGGTGGTTTCGAAGACTCCCGACGCGCAGGTGCTCGGCGACCTGGACGCCACCGTCGCCTGGGCCGCCCGGCAGGGCGCCGCGGCCGGCCGGCTGGGCATCACCGGCTTCTGCTGGGGCGGGCGCATCACCTGGCTGTATGCGGCCCACAACCCTGCGCTGAAGGCCGGCGTGGCCTGGTACGGGCGGCTGCTCGGCGATGTCAACGCGATGAACCCGAAGCGGGCCATCGACCTGGCGGGATCGCTGAAGGCACCGGTGCTGGGCCTGTACGGCAGCGCGGACACCGGCATTCCGATGAGCTCCGTGGCGGCGATGCAGGAGGCCCTGGCCAACGGCAACCCTGCGGCAAGGCGCTCGCGCTTCGTCGTCTTCCCCGAGGCGCCGCACGCCTTCCATGCCGACTACCGGCCGACCTACCGCAAGGCCGCGGCCGAGGAAGGCTGGCGTCTGGCGCTGGATTGGTTCAAGGCCCACGGCGTGGCTTGACAGGCCTGCTAAGGTGGCCTGAGCTGCGTGAACGCCGCCACAAGGGCTGGCGACCGCAGCCTGTTCGCGAGGTCCCATGACGCTGAGCTACATCGTGCTGGCCACCCTGGCAGGTGGGCTGCTTTCCGTGCTGATCGCGGCCAGCCTGACGATCGGCGTGCTCAGCCGTCTGGTGCAGAGCCTGGTCAGCCTGTCGGCCGGCGTGCTGCTGGGCACGGCCCTGCTGCATGTCCTGCCCGAGGCCTTCGAGAGCCACGTCGGTGCGCACGAGCTGTTTCTGACGCTGCTGCTCGGGCTGCTGTTCTTCTTCCTGCTGGAGAAGGCGGAGCTCTACCGGCACACGCACCATCACGAAGGCGACGGCCACCATCATCATGTCCATTTCGACGCCGAACAGGCCGGACGCGGCGGCTGGAGCGTGCTCGTCGGTGACGGCATCCACAACTTCTGCGACGGCATCATCATTGCCGCCGCGTTCCTGACCGACACCCGCCTGGGCGTGGTCACGGCGGTGGCCGTGATCGCGCACGAGATCCCGCAGGAGGTGGGTGACTACATCGTGCTCGTCAACGCCGGCTTCTCGCGCGGGCGTGCACTGCTTTTCAACGCGCTGTCCGGCCTCGCCGCGGTGCTCGGCGGGGTGCTCGGTTACTACATCGTCGGGCCGTGGGAGGACCTGTTCCCCTACCTGCTGGTGGCGGCGTCGAGCAGTTTCATCTACGTCGCCGTGGCCGACCTGCTGCCGCAGATGCAGCGCCGGCTACCCTGGCGACAGACGGCCGAGCAACTCGGCTGGCTCGGTATTGGCCTGGCGGTGGTGACGCTGGCAACACAGGTGCTGCACTCGCACGCACACTGACGGCCGCGTCGCGGCCCGGTTACTTGATCACGAGCACCGGGATGCCGGAGTGCGTCAGCACCTTCTGCGTCTCGCTACCCAGCAGCATCGCCGAAAGGCCGCGGCGGCCGTGGGAGGCCATGACGATCAGGTCGCAGCCCTGGGTCTTGGCGTGGTCCAGGATCGCCTCCCACGGGTTCGTTGCCTCGACCGTGTGTGCATGGCAGGTCACCCCCGATGCGCCGGCGGCGTCGACCACCGCCTTCACGCGCTCGCTGGCAATGCGCTCCTGCGCGTCGAAGAATTCCTGCGGCGGCACGGGCTGCATCTCGGAAATGGCGCTGTAGGGGAAGGGCTCCTTCACGCTGATCGCAAAAAGCTCCGCACCCGTGACGCGGGCCAGGCTCACGGCCGCCTGCATGGCCTTCTGGCTGATTTCCGAACCGTCGGTCGAGATCAGAATCCGCTTGTACATGCTGTGCTCCTGTAGAGGTCGACGATCACCATGAACCCGTGCGCCCTGCGCGCTCTATGTTCCATTATCTCGCGCGGCGGCTGCTTGACCGGTGTCAATGCAGTCGGCGCGCTTCAGGCGCGAGCCACCGGCCGGGCCGGGTCCGCGCACCATTCGCTCCACGAGCCGGGATACAGCGCCGAGCCAGGCAGTCCGGCATGTTCCATCGCCAGCAAGTTGTGGCAGGCCGTGACCCCCGACCCGCACTGATGCACCACCTGTTCCGGCACGACGCCCAGGGAGGCGAACTCGGCACGCAGTGTCGCCGCCGGCTTGAACCGGCCGTCATCGAGAAGGTTGCCCTTGAAGAAGCGGTTCAGCGCGCCGGGAATGTGGCCGGCCACCGGGTCGAGTGGCTCGACCTCGCCGCGGAAGCGCTCGGGGGCGCGCGCATCGAGCACCGTGTGCAGGTCCGGACGGCGCAGCAGCTCCTCCACCTGCACGGCAGGCATCGCCGGCGCGCATGGTGGGTACGGTCCGCGGGCCTGGGCGACACCCGGCTCGGTCACCCATTCGCCGCCGGCGGCCTGCCAGGCGGCCGCCCCGCCGTCGAGCACGGCCACGGCGTCGTGTCCCAGCCAGCGCAGCAGCCACCATGCGCGTGCGGCGTAGGGCATGCCCTGGGCGTCGTAACAGACCACCGGCACGCCGGGCGCGATGCCCCAGGCGCCGACGCGCTCGGCCAGCACCTGACGCTCGGGCAGCGGATGCCGGCCGTTGCGGCCGGTCTTCGGCCCGGACAGGTCGCGGTCCAGATGCACGTAGAGCGCGCCGGGAAGGTGGCCTTGTGCATGGGCACGCTCCCCGGCAGCAGGGTCGGCAAGGTCGAAGCCGCAGTCGAGCAGCACGCAGCGCCAGCCGGCGGACAGGCGCGTGCGCAGTTCGGCCGCGCCGATCAAGGGCCGTGGCAGGGCAGGGGATGCGTTCATCTCAGTTGCTCCACCGCGCTGCGCACGACGCGCAACGCATGCAAGGGTCGCAGCCAGCGACCGCCGCGGAGCCGGCTTCGCCGGGCCGCTGGCGGTGCCCCCTCGACGGGGCGCGCGAAGCGCGTAGGGGGTGGTCCATCTAGCTCTCCTGTGGATTGAGCGCCGGCTTCGGCAGCCGCGACAGCAACGTGCAGGCCAAGCCGGCGGCGACGATCAGCACCATGCCCAGCAAGGCCATCCACGACAGACGTTCGCCAAACAGCAGCACGCCGTAGGCCGCAGCGAAGAGTATGCCGGTGTACTGCAGCCCGGCGTTGGCCAGCGTGGACCCGATGGCGTAGGCGCGTGTCATCAGCAGCTGGCCGCCGGTGGCCAGCAGGCCCACCGCCAGCAGCAGGGCCGCACCCCCCAGCGTGTGGCGGCTCAGTCCAGTGAAGAGCATGCTTGCCGCGCCGGCCAGCACGCCGCCGAGCGCGAAGTAGAAGACGATGCGCGTCTCGGGCTCGCCGCGCCGGCCGAGCGTGGTCACCTGCAGGTAGGCCAGCGCCGTGGCCATGCCCGACAGCAAGCCGGCCAGGCCGTGCCACAACTGCTCCTGCGACAGCGTCGGCCGCAGCACCAGGGCCACGCCGCCGAAGCCGACCAGCACGGCGGCCACCAGCCGGCCGTCGACCCGGGCCGCGCCGAGCAGCACCGCCCCGCCCAGCAGGAACAGCGCCATCCACACCGAGGACATGTAGTTCAAGGTCATCGCGGTGGCCAGTGGCAGCCCGCCGATCGAATAGAACCACAGCCCGAGCGCGAGCACGCCGCACAGGCTGCGCCAGAAGTGCATGCCCGGCACCTCAGTGCGCAGGCTGCCACCCGCGGAGCGCGTCAGCAGCCAGGCGAAGAGCACGCCCACCAGGCCCCGGTAGAAGACGATCTCGCCGGCGCTGTACGTCGACGAGGCCAGCTTGACGCACGCGCCCATGGTCGCGAACAGCAGCGACGCGAGCAGCATCAGCAGCGGCGCCATGCGCGCCGCCGCGGCCGGCGAGGCGTTCAGCGCCGCGCCATCTCGCGGCGGTACCACTCGTGGAAGTGCTGCATGCCGTCTTCCATCGGGCTCTGGTACGGGCCGACCTCGTCGTCGCCGCGTTGCAGCAGCGCCTGCCGGCCCGCGTCCATGCGCAGCGCGATCTCGTCGTCCTCGACGCAGGTCTCCATGTAGGCGGCCTGCTGCGCTTCGACGAACTCGCGCTCGAAGGCGGCGATTTCCTCAGGATAGTAGAACTCCACCATGTTCAGCGTCTTGCGCGGGCCGCGCGGGTGCAGCGTGGACACCACCAGCACATGCGGGTACCACTCGACCATGATGTTCGGGTACAGCGTCAGCCAGATCGCCCCATGCGCAGGCAGTCGGCCGCCGGAGTAGGCCAGCAGCGCGTCGTGCCAGCGCCTGTAGGTCGGCGAACCGGCACGGGCCAGCGCCCCTTGCAAGCCGACGGTCTGCACCGAATGGTGCGTACCGAACTCCCAGCGCAGGTCGTCGCAGGTGACAAACCCGCCCAACCCCGGGTGGAAGGGGGCCACGTGGTAGTCCTCCAGATAGACCTCGATGAAGGTCTTCCAGTTGTAGTCGCATTCGTGCAGCTCGATGCGGTCGAGCACGTGGCCGCCGAAATCCAGCTCGGCGGCGGGGCCCAGGCTGGACAGCGCGGCGCGAACGTCGCGCCCGCGGTCGTCGAACAGCAGGCCCTGCCACCGGTGCAGCGGCCAGGTGTTCAGGTTCAGGCAGGGATCGGCCGCGAAGTGCGGTGCCCCCTTCAGCTGCCCGTCCAGGCCGTAGGTCCAGCGGTGGATCGGGCAGACGATGTGCTCGCGCGTCTGGCCGTGGCCGCGCAGCATCAGCGCCTGGCGGTGCCGGCACACGTTGGACACCAGGCGCAGCCCCTGCGCGTCGCGCACCAGGGCACGGCCTTCGGCCTCGTGCGGCAGCGTGCGGTACTCGCCCGGCTCGCCGGTCCACAGTTCGTGGCCGACGTAGCGCGGGCCGGGCTCGAAGATCAGCGCGCGTTCGTCGCCGAACACGTCCTCGTCGAAATAGCTGTTTGCGGAAAGTTGAGTGCGGCTGCGCTCAAGAGCTGTGAGACTGATGCTCAGGTCCGACATGATCCGAAGGATCTCCATGAATGGGTATGTCAACCCCCCACCCGGTGGCCCCGCGGGTGGGTTTGATCGCCTCGACGTCCGGTACCGGTCGGCGGGGCGAGGGCGGGATTCTACCCACCGTGCAGTCCCTCGGCCGCGATGTCCCGAAACCTTTGTAGAGGCCCGACTCTTGCGCAGCGAACCTCCTGCAAGACACCTCCCGCGAGGCGTCTAAAATCGGCGATCCCCCTTTGATTTCCACCATGCCGCGTAGTTCCGCCCCCGCGACCGAAGCAGCCACCTACGAGCAGGCCTTGTCCGAGCTCGAATCGCTGGTGCAGGCCATGGAGGCCGGCAAGATGCCGCTGGACCAGTTGCTGGCCAGCTACAAGCGCGGTGCGGACCTGCTGCAGCAATGCCGCGGGCGTCTGCAGGTCGTCGAAGACCAGGTCAAGCTGCTCGACGACGGGCAGCTCAAGCCCTGGTCCGACGCATGAGCCGCGCCGCCGTGCTGCCCGAGGCCATCGGCACGCCCGCCGCCCGTAGCGGCGGCGTGGCCTTCGAAGCCTGGATGCAGGCCGAGCTCGCCGCGGTGGAGACCGCGCTGGAGGACTGGGTGCCGATCGATGCGCCGGCGGGCCTCGGCGAAGCGATGCGTTACGGCGTGCTCGACGGCGGCAAGCGGCTGCGGCCGCTGCTCGTGCTGGCGGCCTGCCAGGCCGTGCGTGGCGAGCGCGAGGCCGCGATGCGCGCGGCGGTGTCGGTGGAGCTGATCCACGCCTATTCGCTGGTCCACGACGACATGCCCTGCATGGACAACGACGTCTTGCGCCGCGGCAAGCCGACGGTGCACGTGCGCTACGGCCAGGCCCAGGCGATGCTCGCCGGCGACGCGATGCAGGCGCTGGCCTTCGAGGTGCTGACGCCGGACCAAGGCATCGAGCCGGCGCTGCAGGCCCGTCTGTGTGCGCTGCTGGCACGCTCGGCGGGCCATGCCGGCATGGCCGGGGGCCAGGCCATCGACCTGACCAGCATCGGCAAGCCGCTGAACGAACGCGCGCTGCGCGACATGCACCGGCGCAAGACCGGCGCGCTGCTGCAGGCCAGCGTGCTGATGGGCGCGGCCTGCGGGCCCTGCGAGGATCGCGCCTGGACGGCCTTGTCCGACTACGGCGCCGCGCTCGGCCTGGCTTTCCAGGTGGTCGACGACATCCTCGACGTGACGCAGGAGTCGCACACGCTGGGCAAGACCGCCGGCAAGGACCTGAACGACAACAAGCCGACCTACGTCTCGGTGCTGGGCCTTGAGGCGGCGCGCCGGCAGGCGGCGCAACTGCGCGACAGCGCGCAGCAGGCGCTGCGTGCCAGCGGCCTCGCCGACACGGCGACGCTGGCTCAGCTGGCCGACATGGTGGTCGAACGCGAGAGCTGAAGTGAAACACCCCCAACGCGCTTCGCGCGCCCCCTTCAAGGGGCTCCGCCAACGGCCCGGCGAAGCCGGCGCCGCGGCGGTCGCCGGCTGCGGCCGTCGCATGCGTCGTGGGTCGGGCGAAGCGACGTGGAGCCATTGAAATGAGAACAAGCACCTCCCTGCTCGAAACCGTCGATTCGCCCGCGGCGCTGCGCCGCATGTCGCGTGCCGAGCTGAAGACGCTGGCCGCGGAGCTGCGCGCCTTCGTGCTGCACAGCGTCAGCCAGACCGGCGGCCACCTGGGCAGCAACCTCGGCACGGTGGAGCTGACGGTGGCGCTGCACCATGTGTTCGACACGCCCTACGACCGCATCGTCTGGGACGTGGGCCACCAGACCTACCCGCACAAGGTGCTGACCGGCCGGCGCGATCGCATGGGCAGCCTGCGCCAGCTCGGCGGCATCGCCGGGTTCCCGCGCCGCGAGGAGAGCGAGTACGACACCTTCGGTACCGGGCACTCGTCGACCTCGATCTCCGCGGCGCTCGGCATGGCGCTGGCCGCGAAGTTGAAGGGCGAGGACCGGCGCACCGTGGCCGTCATCGGCGACGGCGCGATGACCGCCGGCATGGCCTTCGAGGCGCTGAACAACGGCGGTGTCGCGCATGCCGGCCTGACGGCAGACCTGCTGGTGGTGCTGAACGACAACGACATGTCGATCAGTCCGCCGGTGGGCGCGCTCAACAACCACCTGGCGCGGCTGATGAGCGGCAGCTTCTATGCCTCGGCGCGCGAGGGCGCGAAGAGCGTGCTGAAGAACACGCCGCTGTACGAACTGGCGCGTCGCTTCGAGGAGCATGCCAAGGGCATGGTCGTGCCGGGCACGATCTTCGAGGAGTTCGGCTTCAACTACGTCGGCCCGATCGACGGCCACGACCTCGACGCGCTGATCCCCACGCTGGAGAACCTGCGTCACGCGCGCGGGCCGCAGTTCCTGCACATCGTGACGAAGAAGGGCCAGGGCTACAAGCTGGCCGAGGCCGATCCGGTCAAGTACCACGCCGCCAGCGGCAAGT
>ERZ1645185.307-NODE-307-length-20731-cov-5.029503_pt1 | contig 20731 bp, 10 predicted proteins | sample MGYA00575351_ERZ1645185 | MGnify/ENA primary metagenome ERZ1645185 (study PRJEB40838, sample SAMN11284767) | freshwater sediment metagenome | isolation source: river sediment | host: Sediment | place: India: Jana village, Kanpur | collected 2015-12-17 ...
CGGATCCACATCGAGACCGCGAGCAGGATGATCGAAACGAGAAACGGAATCCGCCAGCCCCAGTCGGCGAAGGCTTCCTCGCCCATGACGGTGCGGATGCCGATGACGACGAGGAGCGCGGCGAACAGGCCGAGCGTCGCCGTGGTCTGGATCCAGCTGGTATAGAGGCCACGCTTGTGGTTGGGGGCGTGCTCGGCAACATATGTGGCCGCGCCGCCGTACTCGCCGCCCAGCGCGAGGCCCTGAAGCAGACGCAGGGCCACAAGGATGAACGGCGCAGCGACGCCGATCGTGCCATAGGACGGCAACAGGCCGACCGCGAACGTCGAAAGGCCCATGATGCCCATCGTTACGAGGAACGTGTTCTTGCGCCCGACGAGATCGCCGATGCGCCCGAAGAAAATGGCGCCGAAGGGCCGCACCGCGAAACCCGCCGCGAACGCCGCAAGCGCGAGGATGAAGCCCGTGGTTTCATTCACGCCCGAGAAGAAGTGGGACGAGATGTAAAGCGCCAGAAGACCGTAGAGGTAGAAATCATACCATTCGAAAACCGTACCCAGCGACGATGCGGCGATGACGAGCTTTTCGCTCTGCGTCGCCTTATGGTGCTTGGGGATGCTGTCGTAAGCGGTTGCCATGTCCCTGTTCCCTCTCCCTCAGAAATTGTATTTTGCTGCAAATTCCAGACGATTGAGCTGTCCGGCAAGTCCGTTCAGCAACTCGCGTTCACCGCGGCGGTATTCGACGCCGAGATCGAGCGCCTTCACGGGCGACCAGAACAGGTTCGCGGCAAGGCTCCACGCCTTGTCGTTCGCAGTGAGCGGCGCCGGCGAAGGATAGCTGGCGTTCTGGTATCCGGCCATGACGGTGGAGCGTAGCGTCGGGGTCCAGCCGAGCTTCAGGGCGGCGAGTGCGGCGAAGGTCTTCACCGTTTCGAGCGTACTGCCGGGAAGGCTGTCGTACACCGCATCGGGCGCGAAGTTCAGGCCGACGTAGCGGCCGATGCCGTCGCCGTAGGTTGCCATGAAGCGGAGGTCGTGGCGCTTGTCGGGTCCGAACACGATCTTGCCGGCGGCGCTGATCCCCCAGGCCGCGGTCTTGTCGGAGACGGTGCCGTTATCGACCGACAGTTGGCGGAACAGCCCGGCGAGGGAGAGTTCGCCGAAGGGGGCGGTGTAGGTGAGCCTTGCGACGAAGTCGGGGAGACGGTCGTCGTCGTTCTCGACCAGAGTGGGGGAAGTAGACGAAATAGTCGCGGACTCGGCGTTTTCGGCGGAGACGCTGAGCGCCAGTGCAGGTGTCAACTTCGCCGTGTAGCGCACGAGCGGCTGGCGGACGAAGACCGTGCCTTCGGTGGGGCCGACGAAATCCGTGGTTTCGGGAAGCGCGCCGACATACTGGAAGGTCGACCAGTCCTGCCCCACGAGCAGATTGTCGAACTGGACCCAGGCGCGGCGCAGCGCGAGGTTGTAGCCGTTCGTCGTGCGCTCCGATCCCTGCGTGCCAGGCGAGGTCTGGAAATCGGTTTCGAGATAGCCCTTCAGCGTGTGGCCGGAAACGTCGGTCGAGAGGTTCAGCCAAAGGCGTGTCTGCTTTGCGGAGAAATCGCTGTCCGTAGACTCGCGCGTTCCGCCCACGGGAATTGCCTGCGGCAGATAGAAATCGCGGCCGAGCGAATTGCCCGCGACGTCGCCATCGTCCCACCGGCTGAACGTCGCGACGGTTTTCAGAAAGCCGCCGATCTTGATGGTGGTGCCGCCGACCTTGAAACCGTCCGCAGGTGACGGCGACGCCTTCGCGCGGGTTTCGGCAAGCGCGTTACGGAGCGAGGCGTTTTCCGCGCGGGTGGCTTCAAGCTCGCCGGTGAGCGCCGCCATGCGGCTCTCGATCGCGCTCATGCGCGCTTCGATGTCGGGGGTTTCGGCGGCGCTTGCCGGCCCAGCGATCAGGGCGATCAGAGCGACACCGGCGCACAGGCCGGGCCGCGGACGCATGGTCATGGCAATCCTCCCAGTGGCGGCCGGTCCCCTGGCGGGACTGTACCGACGCTGCTGAGCATCGCGCTGACCGGGCAGCGGGAACACCCCGACGATGGTCGAATGCAGCTACGACCATGGTCGAGGATGCGCGACAGGGCTCCCCTGCCCTATGTGCTGCCCCAAACAGAACGGGAGGAGATCATCATGGCCAGTCTTGCCGCATCCGCCAGCAGCGCAGCAGCGACCTATTCGGTTCCCGCCGAATGGCGCGCACGCGCCATGATCAACCCCGACACCTATGCGGAATTCTACGCCGAGGCCGCGCGCGACCCCGAGACATTCTGGAAACGCGAGGCGCAGCGGCTCGACTGGATGACGCCGTTCACGAAGGTGAAGGCCACATCGTTCGCCGAGGCCGACTTCGGCATCAAGTGGTTCGAGGACGGCGCGCTCAACGTCTCCGCCAACTGCCTCGACCGCCACGTCGCCGACCGGCCCGACGCGATCGCCATCATCTGGGAAGGCGACGAACCCGGTGACAGCCGCATCATCAGCTACCGCGCGCTGCACGACGAGGTGTGCCGACTGGCGAACGCGCTGAAGGCAAGCGGCATCCGCAAGGGCGACCGCGTGACGATCTATCTGCCGATGGTCCCGGAAGCCGCTGCCGCCATGCTCGCCTGCGCGCGCATCGGCGCGATCCATTCCGTGGTGTTCGGCGGGTTTTCGCCCGACAGTCTCGCCGGGCGCATCACCGATTGCGATTCCCAGCTCGTCATCACCGCCGACGAGGGGCTGCGCGGCGGGAAGCGCGTGCCGCTGAAGGCCAATGTCGACGAGGCGCTGACCCACTGCACGAGCGTTGAAAAGGTGATCGTGGTGCGCCGCACGGGCGCGGACATCGCGATGAAGGACGGTCGCGACATCTGGTATCACGATGCCGTCGCCGCCGCCGCGCCGGACTGTGCGGCCGAAACGATGAACGCGGAAGACCCGCTGTTCATCCTCTACACTTCGGGTTCCACCGGAAAGCCCAAGGGCGTGCTTCACACGACCGGCGGCTACCTCGTATGGGCATCGATGACGCATCAATACGTGTTCGATTACCGCCCGGGCGAGGTGTTCTGGTGCGCGGCCGACGTGGGCTGGGTGACGGGCCACACCTATGTCGTCTACGGCGCGCTTGCGAACGGCGCGACGACTTTGATGTACGAGGGCATCCCGAACCACCCGGACTTCAGCCGCTTCTGGAATATCATCGACAAATACCAGGTGGAAATTTTCTACGCGGCACCGACGGCGCTCCGCGCGCTGATGCGCGAGGGCGACGACTGGGTGACGCGCACCAGCCGCAAATCGCTGCGCCTGCTCGGCACTGTCGGCGAGCCGATCAACCCGGAGGCGTGGGAATGGTATCACCGCGTGGTCGGCGAAGGCCGCTGCCCGATCGTCGATACGTGGTGGCAGACGGAGACCGGCGGCGCGATGATTTCGCCGATGCCGGGCGCGACCGACCTGAAACCCGGAAGCGCGACCAAGCCCATGTTCGGCGTGAAGCCCGAACTCGTCGATTCCGAGGGCAAGGTTCTGGACGGCGCCGCCGAGGGCAATCTTGTCATCACTGACAGCTGGCCGGGACAAGCGCGCACGATCTGGGGCGACCACGAACGCTTCTTCCAGACCTATTTCACGACCTATGCAGGCAAGTATTTCACGGGCGACGGATGCCGCCGCGACGCCGACGGCTATTACTGGATCACGGGCCGCGTCGACGACGTGATCAACGTGTCCGGCCACCGCATGGGCACCGCCGAGATCGAAAGCGCGCTCGTCGCCCATGCGAAGGTCGCGGAAGCGGCGGTCGTCGGGATGCCGCACGACCTGAAGGGCCAGGGCATCTATGCCTATGTGACGCTGAACGCCAACGAGACCGGTGACGACGCGCTGCGCCGCGAACTCGTGCAATGGGTGCGCCGCGAGATCGGCCCCATCGCGACTCCGGACGCCATCCAGTTTGCGCCCGGCCTCCCCAAGACGCGATCGGGCAAGATCATGCGGCGCATCCTGCGCAAGATCGCCGAAGGCGACGTTTCCAACCTCGGCGACACATCGACGCTCGCGGACCCTTCGGTGGTTGCGAACCTCGTCGGCAATCGCCAGAGTTGAACCTGCATGGCAGGCGAGAGCATCCTGATCGCGGACGACCACCCCCTGTTCCGACAGGCGCTCTCGCTCGCTGCCACCCGCGTTCGCCCCGCCGCCCGCATCATCGAGGCGGGGACACTCGACACCGCGTCGCGCGCGGCGGAGGCGAATGCGGACATCGCGCTCATCCTGCTTGATCTCAACATGCCCGGCGCGACCGGCTATTCGGGCGTTGCGCTGCTCCATGCCGAGCGGCCCGGCGTGCCGATCCTCGTGGTGTCGAGCGCCGAAGCTTCGACCGCGGCGGCGGAGGCACGGCGGTTCGGCGCCGTGGGTTTCGTGAGCAAGGAAAGCGAGCTCGGCACGATCGAAAAGGCCATCGCGAACGCGCTTGCCGGGGAAACCATCGCCGCGCCCGCGAGCGGCGAACTCGATGATGTCGCAGCGCGCGTCGCGGCACTGACGCCGACCCAGCTTCGTGTGCTTCTCGGCGTTCTCGACGGACGACTCAACAAGCAGATCGCCTTCGACCTCGGCATTACCGAGGCAACCGTGAAGGCACACATGACCGTGATCCTGCGCAAGCTCGACGTCGGCAACCGGACACAAGCGGCGCTTGCGGCACGCGCGCTCGGCATCGGCATCAAGCACTGATCAGGCGGCGCGGGGCTCCTCCGCCGCGCCCGCAAGCCACGCATCAAGCGTCGCCGCCGCCAGCGGTTTTGCGAGCACGGAAATGCCGAGCGTGGCGGCACGGCGCGGCGTTTCCCGGCTGCGGTCCGCCGTGACGAGGGCCGCGCGGAGGCCGGGGTGGCGGGCGCGCAGGCGAGCGATCAGATCGATACCATCCATGTCATGCCCGAGCTGGAAATCGACGAGCGCCGCATCGAACGGCCCTTCCTGTGCAAGCGCAGCCTCGGGATCGTTCGCAGTCGTGACGCGGTGCCCCCGGCTGGTGCCGAGCACGGTCATTGCCTCGCAGACCGCAAGATCGTCATCAACGACGAGGAGATGCAGCGGCGCTGCGTCCGTCACCGAAACGGCCTTTTCATCCTGGATCAGCGGCGGCTGCGCGTTCGCGAGGTCGAAGGTGACGCTGAAGCGGCTGCCCCTGCCCTGCACCGATGCAAGGTCGACCTTCGCGCCAAGATGGCGGGCGGCACGATCGACGATGGCGAGGCCGAGCCCGACGCCCGCCTCGCCGCCCGTACCGAGCCTTTCGAATTCGCGGAAGATCAGGTCCTGCTTGTCTTCCGGAATGCCGGGGCCGGTGTCGACGACATCGATGCGCACGCGCTCGCCCCGCCGCCGCGCGCCGAGGACGATACCGCCGCGCGCGGTGTAGCGGACGGCGTTCGATAGGAGATTCTGCACGATCGAGCGAAGCAGCGTGCGATCGGTTTCGAGCGTCGCATCGACACCACCGATACGCAGCGTCAGTCCCTTTTCCGCGGCCATCGGCTGGAATGTCGCCGCGACCTCGTGGAGCAGGGGTTTCAACTGGAAGACGGTGATCGTCGGTTCGAAGCCGCCTGCGTCGAGCTTCGAGATATCGAGCAGCGTGCGCAGGAGCTGCTCGGCGGCGACGATCGACTGGTCGATCCGATCCACGAGCACATGACCGCTTCCGCTCACCTCGCGGTCGAGGGCGGCGGCAAACAGGCGGGCGGCGTGGAGCGGCTGCAGCAGATCGTGGCTTGCGGCGGCGAGGAAACGCGTCTTTTCACGCGTTGCCCGCGCAAGCGCGACATTGGCTTCGGAAAGTTCGGCAGTGCGCTGCGTGACGCGGATTTCGAGCTCGGCGCGCGACTGTTCGAGGGCTGCCCGCGCCTCGGCTTCCGCCGTGATATCGGTGAAGCACATCACGTAGCCGCCGCGCGGCATCGGGCCGCCGACGGTCTTTATGACGCGGCCATCGGGGCGGATGCGTTCGAAACTGTGCCGACTGCCGCGCCGCATGTGATCGAGGCGCCGCTGCACATGATCGTCGACCTCCCCGGGGCCGCATTCGCCGCGCAGCGCATTGTGGCGGATGAGTTCGGCGACCGGCGCGCCGACGCGCACCATACCGGGCGGATAATCGAACAGGTCGAGATAACGGCTGTTCCACGCCACGAGATTAAGATCGCTATCGACCACGCTGACGCCCGGATCGATGTGTTCGAGCGTCGCGGCGAGCAGATCCTTCGAGAATTGCAGGCTGCCGCTGCTTTCATCGAGCATCAGCGCAACGTCGCTTGCGGTGAATGTCGCGCCGGAAAGCGCGGACGCGACAAGCGAGCGTGCGGAAGGTGCGCCGACGACGCCCGCGATCATGCGCTCGGCCATCTGCGCGGCCCCGCGCCCGACCGGAACGCCCGCTGGCGCATCGCCGAACGCTGCGGCAGTGCGCTCGGCGCCCACGAAGCGCTCGACGAGACGGGCAAGCCCCGCGAGATCGGACACACGCGCGACGCCGTCGCCGAAATCGAAGGAGACACGCGCCGAGCGGATGCGCCGCGCCGCGACGAGTGCGTGGACGGCGATGTTGAGCCCGAGGCTCCAGAGCGTGCCGTGGACGAGCGGGCTGAGCCCATCAAGGCCGAGCAGCGCATTGGGGTCGGCGAACGTTTCGGCGAGCGGCGCGATGCCTTCGGCGCCGACGACGGCGGGAATAAAGAGCGTGTAGGCCCACAGCACGAGGCCGGTCGAAAGCCCCGCCTTGGCCGCCGCTGCATCGCGCCCGGCGCGGCCTACGGCGAGCACGAGGCTCGGCGCGAACTGTGCCATTGCCGCAAACGCGATCAGCCCGATCGCGGCGAGCCGCTCGCCCGCCGGAATGATCTGCGTGTAGGCGAGCGCACCCGCCATCACCGAGGCGATGACGACGCGCCGGATCGTGAGCATCACGCGGCCGAGATTGGCATCGTTTGCCCAGCGCGGGCTGCGCAGCAGAAGCGGCGCGATGAGATCGTTCGAGACCATCGTGGAAAGCGCGACGGATTCGACGATCGCCATGCCCGTCGCCGCCGAGAAGCCGCCGATGAACACGAGGATCGCGATGGCCTCCGCACCCGCGGCGAGCGGCATTTCAAGCACGAGCAGATCGGCGCTGGCGCCTGCCGGAACGAGCGCGGTCGCGGCGAGCGCGATCGGGATGACGACCAGCGACGTGACGACGAGATAAGCGGCGAAGGGCAGGCGCGAGCGGCGGACATCCTGGACGGATGCAGCCTCGATCACGCCGATGTAGAACTGGCGCGGCAGGCAGACGATCGCCATCATCGAAAGCAGCGTCACGACAAGGAAATCGATGCCGATGCCCGCGGGCGCGAAATTCTCGCCGAGTGCCGCCATACCGGATGTGCGCGTCGGCGCGTCGAGGCCCATGAACACGACCGCTGCAAACACGCCCGCCGCCACCAGCGCGGCGAGCTTCACGAGCGATTCAACGCCGACCGCGAAGAGAACGCCGTCGTTCCGGCCCGCCGCCTCGTAGCGCCGCGTGCCGAACAGCATCGCGAACAGCGCCAGCATCGCGGCGGTAAATCCCATGACGAGGCCGGGACTGTCTGTGCCGGTGAACTCCGCGAAACTGGTGCCGACCGAGCGCAACTGCAGCGCAAGATAGGGGATCGTGCCGAGGAGCGCGAGCAGCGTGACCAGCGCCGCGACCGTGCGGCTCTTGCCGAAACGCGAGCCGATGAAATCAGCGATCGACGTGGCGCCCTCGCGCTGGACGGTTTCGACAAGCCGCTCGAGGAAACGCCAGCCGAACAGATAGATGAGGATCGGCCCGAGATAGATCGGCAGGTACAGCCAACCGTCCGCCACCGCGCTGCCGACCGCGCCGTAGAACGTCCAGCTCGTGCAATAGACCGCGAGCGCGAGCGTGTACGCCGGAATCCGGTAGCGCGGCTTCAGCCAGCGGCCACGCCGGTTCTCCGCCCAGTAGGCGAGCGCGAACAGCGCGGACACGTAGGCCGCGGCGATCGCGAACAGGACAAGCCCATCCATGGGCCGCGCCTCCCCTTGTTTGGCCGGAATTTGAGAGGATTCACAAGGCAATGCAAGCAATGCTATGAAGCGTCATGCGCATCTTCTCGATCGGCTACGAAGGAACGACGCAGGAGGCCTTTATAGCGGCGCTGCGCGACGCCGGCGTCACGGTGGTCGCCGATGTCCGCGCCGTGCCGCTCTCGCGGCGCCCGGGGTTTTCGAAGAACGTGCTTGCCGCCGGTCTCCGCGAAGCCGGGATCGATTATGTCGGGCTGAAGGCGCTCGGCACACCGCCGGCGGGCCGGGAGGCTGCGCGGAAGGGCGATCACGCCGGACTCGCCGCCGTCTACGAAGGCCAGCTCCGCGAACCCGAGGCCATTGTTCAGGCAGAACAGCTGATCGAGCTTGCCCGAGAGAAGCCGACCGCGCTGCTCTGCTTCGAGCGCGACCCTGCCTGCTGCCACCGCACGCTTCTGATCGATGCCGTCATGCCCGATGCCGACGTGACGCACCTGTTCACCTGATGCGACACCGAATTCATAACCCGGACCCGACCCCCCGCCCGGACAGCCGATCTGCGACAATTGTACGATTGCATAATTTCCGGTCGGACGGCACAGGGTCCGCAATCAGGCCGAATGGCCGAAAAACCGTCGTTCGGGACAATAACGACCGGAGACGGAAAACCCCATGGGACGCGAGGTAAGTCAATGAAACGCAATGAAAATTCGTGTTACAAAATAACCAATATCGTAACAGATGGCAATAAATTAAACGCGCCGCTGATCTGAGCGTCCACGGCGGCGTCGCCGCAGCATGTGCCCGCGCCCCCTCCGTACGCGCTCGCGCTGATACATTTTCCGTGGAATTCGCGGATTCAAGCCTTTCATCGGACTCGATTTTATTTTCGCGCGGCGCCCTTTCGCCGCCCGGCATCGCCCCACCCCCGCCCCGTCCATCGAGCCACATGCGCGCTGCGATCTGCCGCTCCTCCGGTCCGGACGCGCTCGCATAGATCGCCGTCGTCTTCATGTCGGCGTGGCCGAGCCAACGCTGCACCAGATTGAGCGGAACGCCCGACTGGATCGCGCGGACGCCGAAGCCGTGGCGTAGTCCGCGCGGTGTGGCATAGTCCCCGGTAAGTCCCGCCTCGACCATCACCTCGCAAACACGGCGATATGCAGTCATGCGAGACCATGTCCAAAGATCGGATTCCGAACTTGACCTGCTATTTATCCATTTTTTCATGAATCTCAGGAATTCTTCAGAAAGAGGAACCTCCCGATATACAGATTTACCCCGCTTCTTGAGACATTTTATAATTAAGGTTCCAGCCTGGAAATCTATACTCTCCGTGCTAACGGCCAGCGCCTCCGATATTCGGCAACCCGTTTCTGCCATCAGCCAACAAAACGCATAGACATCTTTACTTTTTTGTTTCGCAAATCTAACAAAATCCATAGTTTCGGATTCTGTAAGATACTTTCTTTTTCCATTAGTATTATACATATTCCAGGACATTTTTGTTTTGCCATTACATTGTTTTTTTGGATTTTCTTCTTCCGACAGGGAGTATTCATCCCCGATACTCGGTCGTCCAGCCGCCTCTGATACCGTTTTGGTTATTTCGTCTCAAACCAAGGCGAACAGGAATTGGCGGAACGCATGGCGGACATGGCGGCAAGATTCACGACAATCGAGGCGGAAGCCGCGCACCCGGACGACTCCGTGGCCAGCGTTTTCCACTGCGCCCCGATCCTCATCGCGCTTCGAATCGACAATATCCGGTCGATCGCGAAAGCCTATGGCGAGGCCGCTGCACTCGCAGCGCAGCAGCATCTTGAGAGCACCGTGCCCGGGCGCGCCACGACGCATGTCGTCGATCGCGCGCTCGGCCGGCTCGATGCGGCGCTCGTCGTGCCGGGCAGCCCCGAACACTTCACCCAGCAGTTGCGTAGCGTATTTGCCCGTTCGCCGATCCGGTATCTGGACAATTCCATTTTCCTGACCGTGTCCATTGCCTGGTCGGCGGCGACATTCACGAGCGGGGCAGACATAAGCCCCGCCGGGTTTGCCGCACTTCACGACGCCTTCGGCGCCCCCCTGCCCGCGTGCCCGGATGCCGCGCGCTATCGCCGCGACATGGCGACCGCCGCACAGGTGTTCACGGCCGTGGCGGAGGGGCGCCTGTTTCCCGCGTGGCAGGCGGTGAGCGGCGAGGACGAAATCCTTTATCATGAATGCCTGCTGCGCCTCGTCGGCGACGACACGCCCACGGTGAGCGACGCCGTCGCAGCGCTGGAACGCACAGGCCTCGTGCGCGCGTTCGACCAGATCATGCTGTCGCTGGTGCTCGACGAGCTGGAGGCCGATTCCGCAGCACGGCTCGGCGTCAATATTTCCGCCGCGAGTGCGCTTCTCGATCCCTGGTGGGACGATGCGCTCGCGCGGCTACGCGCGAACCCCGCCGCGGCGCGTCGGCTCGTCGTGGAGATCACCGAGACCGCGGCGTTCCCTTCGATTTCCAGTGCCGCGCGCTTCACATCCGCGCTGCGCGAACTCGGCTGCCGGATCGCGATCGACGATTTCGGCATGGGCTTCAGCTCCGTGCGGAGCGTGCTTGCCCTGTCGCCCGACTATGTGAAGGTCGACGCCTTCTTTCTGCGCCGCGCAGGCCAATCGGCACGATGCCGCAACGCGCTTGCGCACATGATCGGGCTTGCAGGCACGATGGCCGCCGGGGTCATCGTCGAAGGCGTCGAGACGGAGGCGGACAGCCGCCTCGTCGCGTCGCTCGGCGCGGACTGGCAGCAGGGCCACTACATCCATTTCCCCTCCACGCTGCGCCCGTGGATCGCACGCCGCAATGCACCCGCCGCAGCGAGCGGATTTGCATCCACAATGACCGCATCTGGTGGCGCCGCGTTTCTGCCCGCAAATTCGCCATATCGATCGATCGGACTCTCCGGATGATCAGAACGCAATCATTGCGGGAACGGTTCGAAGCACCGGAACGGTTCCATCCCCGGTTCGATTCCGGGGATGTCGTGTTTATGCGTTCTCTCGCGAAGTCGAACGGCAGTCGCACATAACAATAACAATGCTGCTGGTGAAAAATGCCTCCGTTGCTTTACGAAGACCCCGTCCTTCTCCGGGGCGATATCCACAAACACGCCGCACTCCTCGCCTGCGAAAGTTTTCAATTCGCAGCGAGCGTCGTGGCCGTTCCGCTGAACGCATCGGAATTCGCGCTCGCCGCGCGCTGCTATCCAATCGTGTTCGCCGACACCGAGACGACGGTGCCGCTGGCGGTGCTGGGACTTGGCGGCGATTCCAATCTGTTCGTGGACGGCGAGGGCCGCTGGTCGGATGGCGCTTACGTGCCGGCCTATGTTCGGCGCTATCCGTTCCTGCCCGTGACCACACCGAACAGCGACGCGCTGATGCTGGCGATCGATCGGCCGCGATTGATCGAGCGCGACGGCATGGTGCCAGCGGACGCGAACGGGCTTTTCGACGGCGACACCGCCTCCCCGCTTGCCGCGCGCGCGCTCGACTTTTGCGAGCGCTATCACCGCGATCATTTGCGTACGACCGAATTCGTCGCGGGTTTGCGGGACTGCGGTCTTCTCGAAACGCGGCGCGCCGATATCCACCTTCCCGACCAGTCGCAATTCCGGGTCGACGGATTTCGGACGATCGACCGCGCGAAGCTGCGCGCGCTTTCCGACGACACGCTCGGCGACTGGTTTCGCAAGGGCTGGCTGGATCTTGCCGCACTTGCCGAAACCTCCCAGGCGAACTGGCAGATGCTGCTCGATCGCCAGGCTGCGCGCGCTGCGGCGAACACACCGCCGGCACGCCAGCGATCAACAAGAAAGCGTGCCGATGCGTGATGTTCTCCCGCCGGCCGTGCTCGCGGTCCTGCTCTGCACCGCCCACGCAGCGGGGGCGCAGGTGACACCCGCCGATATTCCGCGCACCGCGGAGCCACGGCCGCAGACGCCCGAGCCGATTCCCGAAGCGCGCGCGACCGCTCCCGCGCCCGCGCCGCTGCTGCGCCAGCAGGTCGCGCCGGACGCCGCCGCCGAAACACGATTCACATTCCGCACACTCGTGATCGACGGCGCATCGGCGATTCCCGAAACCGACCTGCGGGCGCTGTGGCGGGCGGAGCCGGGCGAAGAGGTTGCCGTCAGCGCGATCTTCCAGTTCGCCGACGCCGTTACGCGCGCCTATGCGGCGGAGGGCTATCTCCTCTCCTTCGCGCTCGTTCCCGAGCAGGCGCTCTCCGAAGGCGTCGTGCGTATCCAGGTGATCGAGGGGCACGTCTCCGCGATCCGCGTGAAACGGAACGGCACGGTGCGCGAAATCCGCAGCGTGAGCGACGCAGCGGCCGAACCGCTCGCGGTGCGGACGGCGGCGCGCATTCTCGAATCGCGCCCGCTGAAGGCGGAGGATCTGGAGCGCGCGCTGCTGCTGATGAACGACCTGCCGGGGCTCGCCGCGACATCGCAGCTCGCGCCATCACCCGATACGCCGGGCACGTCGCTGCTCACGATCGACCTCTCGCACCGCGCCGTGCGCGCCGACGCGAGCTATACCAACATGATGTCGGGCGTGCTCGGCCGCGACATGTTGGGCGGCGGGCTGCGTTTCAGCGGCGACAGCGGCGAGGTGCGTATGCGCGGCTGGGCGAGCCCCGACGGCGACCGCTACCGCTCCTTCACCGGCGAAGCGACCAAGTGGCTCGGCCCGAACGGTGTCCGCCTGGATGGGCGCGCGAGCTTTTCGTGGAGCCGGCCGATCGGCGAACTGCTCAAAGCGATCCGCTATCGCGGCGAGACACTGAACGTCGATCTCGGCATTGCGGTCCCGATCCGCCGCAGCCGCGCGAGCAACATCGGCCTCACCCTTGCCGGGCACGTGATCGATTCCGATTCCACGGTTCTGCGCACGGCGTTCACGCGCGACCGGATGCGCACGGCGACCGTCGATCTCGATCTCGACTGGGCCGACACCGGCGGCGGCATCAATCTCGTTCGCGTCGGCGCGATCAAGGGCTTCTCCGGGCTCGGCGCAACGAGGGATGACGATCCGCTGCGCACGCGCATGAACGGCTCCGCGTCCTTCCTCAATGTCACGCTCTACGCGCAGCGCTATCAACCGGTGGCGCGCGTGGCGGGCGGCGATTTCGGGATTGTCGCGAAAGGCTCCGGCCAGTGGGCCGCGACCGATGCGCTGCTGAGCGCGGCGGAATGCAGCTATGGCGGCGCGGGCTTCGGGCGCAGCTACGACAGCGGAACGGTGAGCGCCGATCACTGCGTGATGGGCGGGCTTGAAGCGCGCTGGCGGCGCGGGGTGGCGGGCAAGATCGGGGTCGGCGTTCACGGCTTCGTCGATGGCGGCATCGGCTGGCAGAAGGGGCGCCTCGATACCGGCGAGGCGCGGCGTCATTCCGCGTCCTCGGCAGGCGGCGGCATTTCGGTGCAGATCGGGCCGCGCCTCTCCGCGCAGGCGGAGGCCGCGCGCGGCCTTTCGGGGCCGACCGAGCGCAATTGGCGCGCCAATTTCTCGATCTCTCTCTCGCTATGACCCGGAGCAAGGACCGCTTCATGATCGCGCTGCCCGCCATCCTCGTCGCACTCGCCGCCGCCGCGCCCGAAACACCAAAGGCCGACATCCACGGCGACTGGGTCGTGCAATGCACGGCGGCGGCGGACGTGCCGCCGTGCGAGATCGCGCAGGCCGCGACATCGAAGAGCACGGGCGAGCAGATCATGCGCGTCGCCTTCGCCTATCGCGGCAGCGGCGAACGCTATGCCGTGCAGATCCGTCTCCCGCTCGGCGTGCGGCTCACGCAGCCGCCATTGCTGCGCATCGACGAGACCAGCGATCTGGAAGGCTATGGCTACACGCGCTGCGACGCGGGCGGCTGCTACATCGAGCGCCTGCTCGGCACGCCGGAGATCGCACGGCTGCGCACGGCGAAGGCGGGTGTGCTCGCCGTTCTCGGCAGCGACGGCAAGCCGATGGTGCTGCCGCTTTCCTTCAACGGTTTCGCCGAGGCGCTCGATGCATCGGCAATCCAGAACACGGCGTGGGCGAAAGCCTCCAACCGCTGAAAGACCTAATAAGAAAAGAGGCATTCCCAATGGCCCCGCGTTTCGTATTCGACAAGCGCCGCATCATTCTTGCGGGCACCAGCCTTGCCGCACTCGCGCTCGCGGGCGCGGCGCACGCGGGCCCCTCCGGCGGCACGGTGAGCGCCGGTAGCGCATCGATCGCGGGCGACGGCACCGGCCACGTGACCGTGACGCAGACGAGCGACCGCGCGATTCTCGATTGGAACAGCTTCTCGATCGGCACGGGCGAAAGCACGCGCTTCATCCAGCCGGGCAGTACCTCGGTCGCCGTGAACCGCGTGACGGGCGCCGACCCCTCCTCGATTCTCGGGAACCTGACCGCGAACGGGCGCGTCGTGCTCATCAACCGGAACGGCATCGCCTTCGGCAAGGATGCGACCGTGGACGTGGGCGGGCTCGTCGCGACGACGGCGGACATCGACCGCCAGGCGTTCATGGCGACGGGATCGCTGAACTTTTCGGGCGGCAGCCTGCCCGCCGCATCGATCGTCAACGAAGGCCGCATCACCGTGCGCGACGCGGGGCTTGCCGCGCTGGTCGCGCCGCGCGTTCGCAACAGCGGCACGATCGTCGCCAATCTCGGCCGCGTCGCGCTGGGCGCAGGCACGGGATTCTCTGTCGATTTCTACGGCGACGGTCTGGTGTGGTTCGCGCCGGACGGCATTGTTGCGGCCACGATCGGCGACGGCGGCTCCGCGCTTGTCGAGCACAGCGGCGTTATCGAGGCGAGCGGCGGCAAGGTGCTCTTGAGCGCGGCAGCCGCGCGCGATGTCGTCAACGCTTCGGTGAACGTGTCGGGCGTCGTGCGCGCAGACGGTATCAGCCGCAAGGGCGGCAGTATCGTGCTTTCGGGCTCGGGCAGCGTCACCGCGAACGGACGCATCACCGCGGACAGCGACAAGCAGGCGGGCGGCACCATAGCGATCAGCGGCGGCAGCGTTTCGCTCGGCGGGCTGATCAGCGCCAGCGGCACGGACGGTGGCGCAATCGCGGTAGACGCGCAGGGATTGCTCTCGCTCGCGGAGACCGTGGCGGCGACCGGCCGTCTCGGCGACGGCGGCACGATCCGGTTCGACGCCGGACGCATCATCGAAACCACGACAGGCCGCAACGATGCCTCGGGCGCGATTCACGGCGGCGCGATCCGCGTCGTCACCGAAGGCGGGCTTGCCACATCGGGCACCTATCTGGCGGACGGCGTCTACGGGCGCGGCGGCCAGGTCGATCTCAGCGGCGCCAGCGTCTCGCTGCTCTCCACGCAGATCAGCGCACGCGGACGGCTTGCGGGCGGGCTCGTGCGCGTCGGCGGCGCGTTCCAGGGCGGGAAGACGCCCGATCCTGCGCAGGCCTATCATTCGACGTTCCTCGGCCGCTGGGGCGCGCGCGAAGCCCTGTCGAGCGCGGACACGCTGTTCGTGGGCAATGCGGCTGCGATCGATGTTTCGTCCTCGCGCGGCGACGGCGGCACGGCGGTGTTCTGGTCGAACACGCGCACGACGCTCCTGGGATCGGTCGACGCGCGCGGCGGGCGCGGCGGTTCGGTGGAAATCTCCTCCGCGGGCGATCTTCGCCAGGCCGCGCTCGACCGGGTGCTGACCGGCGCGGGCGGGCACCTGCTGCTCGATCCGAAGAACATCGTGATCGGCACGGTCGACGATGTCCAAAGCTGGCAATATGCCGCCGTTCTCGGCGCGGTCTATGCGAACAGCAGCAATCCCGATGCATTCGAGAATTCCGTTGCGGCGGCGCTCGATACGTTTGACTCGTTCGGATCGTCGGTGGCGCTCAATGCGGCCGGAACGCGCATGGCCGTCGGCGCGAGCGGAGACGACGGCGCGAACAATCTCACGACCAATGTGGGCGCCGTCTATCTGTTCAGCTTCAGCGACGGCGATTTCTCGAACGGCACGCTGACCAGCATCGTCGGCAAGGGCTATACAGGCGGCAAGAATATCGACGTCGCCGCACTCGCCGCTGCCGACGGATTCGGTACGTCTGTCGCGCTGAATGCGACAGGCGATCTGCTCGCGGTCGGCGCCATCGGCGACGACGGGAAGAATGAAGATGCGAGCGGTTCGGGCGCTGCCTATCTGCTCCGTTTCGCGGACGGCAATTTCAGTGGCGGTACGCATGTCGGAACGATCGGCAGGAATTATAACGGCGCGGGCGACGTTGCCATCGCCGTTGAAGCCGACGCCGGCTTCGGGCGTTCGGTCTCGCTGAACGGCGACGGCGACCTGCTTGCAATCGGCGCGTGGAACGACGACGGCTTCGGAAACGTTGCCGATAAATCGGGCGCGGCCTATCTCGTCCGCTTCGCCGGCACGGATTTCGGCGGCGGCATGCATGCCGGGACGGTGGGCTACGGCTATGCAGGGCCCGGCGATATTAATCTCGCGCTCGACGTCGGTGATTATCTCGGCGTCTCCGTCGCATTGAACGCTGCCGGTGATCGGCTCGCCATAGGCGCGCACGGCGACAACGGCTTCGGCAACAGCGCGGCGGAATCGGGCGCGATCCATGTGATCGGCTTTTCCGACACGAACTTCTCCGGCGGTACCAAGCTCGGCACCATCGGCAAGGGCTATACGGGTGCCGGAGATACGAATGTCTCTGCGATCGTCGGCGGCGACATGTTCGGGTACGCGGTCGCGATGAATGCGGACGGCACGCGCGTTGCCGGAACCGCACTCGGCGACAATGCCGCGACGAACAATATGTCCAACTCGGGCGCCGTGCACCTGCTGTCGTTCGCGAACACCGATCTTTCCGGCGGCACCTACGAAGGCATCATCGGCAAGGGCTACACCGGCGGCAAGAACACCGACGTCGCCGATCTGGAAGCCGGCGACATGTTCGGCTTCGGCCTCGCGTTCAATGCGGCGGGCGACCGGCTGGCGGTCGGCGCTTACAGCGACGACGGCGGCACCAACAGCCTGAGCGGCGCGGGCGGCGTCTATCTGATGCGCTTCGCGGACGGCAATTTTTCGGGCGGCGCGGTGGCGGGCGTGATCGGCCGGGATGCCTGGCGGACGGGCGACATCGATGTCGCGAACCTGCAGGCGAATGACCGGTTTGGCGATGCCGTCGCGCTCAACGCCGCAGGAGACCGGCTCGCCATTGGTGCGCTGGCAGACAGCGGCGCACTCAACGACACGTCAAGCGCGGGTGCCGTGTATCTGTTCAGCTTCATGGACGGTGATTTTTCGGGCGGCACGCTCTCCGGGATCATCGGCAAGGGATATAGCGGCGGCAAGAATCTCGACATCGCACGGCTTCAGGCTGACGACAATTTCGGATCAACGGTTGCACTCAACGCAGCTGGAACACGGCTCGCGATCGGAGCCCTCAACGACGACGGCAGCGACGACTCCACCTCAAACGCAGGTGCCGTGTATCTGATTGATTTTAATGACGGGAACTTCTCGAACGGGAATGTCAGCGGGATCATCGGAAAAGGATATTCGGGCTTTAGCGGCGCCAACGATCTTGACGTCGACAGCCTCGAGGATAGCGACCGGTTCGGCCGCGCAGTCGCACTGAACGCCGCGGGCGATCGCATGGCTGTCGGGGTGACCGGCGATGACGGATTCAACAACTCTGTCACAGATTCAGGAGCCATATTTCTTTTCACGCTGGGAAGCAGTGCGTCCCTGACGGGTACGATCGGTGCCGGTTATGCCGGCCCCGATGATTTGAATATTGCCCTTGCGGCCGGTGACCAGATCGGCGTTTCAGTGTCACTGAACGCGGCGGGAGATCGTCTCGCCGCCGGCACGATCGTCGACGATGCAAGTGACGACCTGACAAGCTATGCAGGTGCAGTCTATCTGTTTTCCTTCACCGACGCTGATTTCGCTGGCGCTTCGCATGTCGGTACGATCGGCAAGGGCTATGCAGGCGGCGGCGATGTTTCCCTGGCGCTGGATGCAAACGACTCCTTCGGAATAAGCGTATCCCTGAACGCGGCGGGCGACCGGCTTGCAGTTGGCGCATTTGGCGATGCCGGCAATGGCAACGCTGCAGCGAACGCGGGTGCGGTATACCTCTTCAGCTTTACCGACAGGAACTTTTCCGGCGGCGCAGTCTCCGCAAAGATCGGCAGCGGCTACACTGGTGGCAAGAATCTGGGCTTATCCAACCTGGAGGCAAATGACCGGTTCGGCATATCAGTCGCGTTGAATGCCGCGGGCAACCGGCTTGCCGTCGGCACGTTCCTGGATGGCGGCGCGTCAAATGGGGCTGCAAGTTCCGGCGCCGTCTATCTGTTCCGCTTCACCGATGGTGATTTCAGCGGTGGCCGGCTCTCGGGCATTTTCGGCAAGGGCTATGGACGAAACCGCGATCTCGCGCTCAATCCCACACCGGACACTGCGGACCAATTCGGCATATCCGCAGCGCTAAACGGCGCGGGTGACCGGCTAGCGGTTGGGGCTTTCGGGGACCATGGTGCCGAGGGGGGGACAACGCCCTACGGCGCCATCTATCTGTTCAGCTTCAGCGACGACCAGTTCTCGGACGGTGCGCTCGAAGCCATTGTCGGCAAGGGTTATACGGGCGGGAAGAATATCAATCTCGCGTCGCTTGAATCGGGCGACGGGTTCGGCTTTTCCGTCGCGCTGAACGATACCGGCAATCGCATGGCGGTTGGCGCGTGGGGGGATGACGGTTTCGCAAACGGCGTGGCGGGATCGGGTGCCGTGCATTTGTTCAGTTTCACTGACAGCACGTTTTCCAACGGTGTGCAGTCAGGGACCATCGGCACGGGCTATGTCGGCGTCGGAGACATTAATGTTGCGCTTGGCTCCAGCGACTCCCTGGGTTCGGCCGTCGCGCTGAACGCGGCGGGTGATCGGCTAGCGGTGGGTGCTTATCTCGATGATGGAAGTACCAACGCCACGACAAATTCGGGCGCGGTTTACCTGTTCCGCTTCACCGACACGGATTTTGGCGGCGGGTCTCACGCCGGCACCATCGGGAGCGGATATGCCGGCGTCAGCGGAATGCCGACGCTTGAAGACAGCGACTATTTCGGCATTTCTGTCGCGCTGAACGCGGCCGGCGATCGGCTCGCCGTCGGCGCCTCGGGCGATGACGGCGCGGGCAACGCGGCGAGTGCCTCCGGCGCGGTGTATCTGTTCACCTTTACCGATGCGGATTTTGGCGGCGGTGCCTCCGCCGCGAGGATCGGTACGGGCTATTCCGGCGGAAAGAATCTCAATCTCATCCCGCTCGAAGCTGGCGACCAGCTTGGCCGATCAGTCGCTTTCAATGGCGATGGCAATTATCTGGCCGTGGGCGCCAATCTGGACGATGGTTTCAGCAACGCAGTGCAGAACGCGGGCGCTGTTTACCTATTCAGCTTCACCGACACGAGTTTTTCGGGTGCGGCGCACAAAAGCACGATCGGTGCAGGCTACACGGGCACGTGGGACACGAATATCGTGCTCGACGTGGATGATAATTTCGGCGTGTCGGCGACGCTGAGCGCGGACGGCCTGCGGCTGGCGGTGGGGGCGAACGGAGATGACGGCGCAAGCAACGCCATCTCCAACAGCGGTGCCGTCTATTTGTTCTCGACCGAACGGCCGAGCGCGTTTTCCTATGCCGACCATCCGGATGCCACCGTCAACATTTCGGCAACGTCGCTCGCCGCGCTGCTTGCCGCCGGCACAAACCTGACGCTGCAGGCATCGAACGACATCACCGTCTCGGCGGCAGTGACGGTGGACAACGCGCTTGGCGACGGCGGCGATCTGACGCTGCAGGCCGGGCGCAGCGTGCTCCTCAATGCGAGCATCACCACCGACAACGGCGACCTGACGCTGATCGGGAACGATAGGCTGGCGAACGGCGTGGTCGATGCCTACCGCGACAGCGGAACCGCAGCCATTACCATGGGCGTGGGCACGACGATCACCGCAGGCACCGGCAGCGTCTCCATCGATCTGCGCGACGGCGCGGGGAAAACCAATACCGCTGCCGGCGACATCACGCTGCGCGCGATCACGGCAGGCGCGCTCACCGTGACGAACGCCAGCACGGCGGGCGACATCCTGCTCAGCGGCAACATCACCACGAGCGGCGCGCAGCACTATACGTCCGAACGCGACGTGAAGCTTGCGGCGAGCACGACCATCGCAGTGTCGGGTGCGGCGACGCTCGGTATCGACGCCGCGCGGCAGCTTCTTCTCAACGATGCCTCGAAGATCGAGAACACATACAGCGGCGGCCTGACGCCGTTCGACGCCATCGTCATCGAGGTGAACCGGCGCGCTATCGCCGCGACCGGCTCGCTTGCGGGCATCCAGATGGACGCTGCCGCCGTCATCCGCACCGCCGCCGGGGGCGCGGGCGCGATCAATCTCTCAGCACGCGGCGGCGCCACTGATGGGCGCGGCATCAACATGATCGGCGCCTCCAGGATCGAATCGCTCGGATCGGGCACGATCACGCTGAACGCCACGGGCGGCGGCGGCACGG
>ERZ1645185.308-NODE-308-length-20726-cov-6.334817_pt1 | contig 20726 bp, 17 predicted proteins | sample MGYA00575351_ERZ1645185 | MGnify/ENA primary metagenome ERZ1645185 (study PRJEB40838, sample SAMN11284767) | freshwater sediment metagenome | isolation source: river sediment | host: Sediment | place: India: Jana village, Kanpur | collected 2015-12-17 ...
GCCCGCAAGGCGACAACTTCGTGGTGATCGACGCCTTCAGCCGCGTCGTCCGTCTGGGCGAAGGGCTGGCGCAGTCCGGAAAGCTGAGCCAGGCGGCGATGGACCGCGCGCTGGGCGCGCTGAGCGTGTGCGGCGACAAGCTGCGCCGCCGTAACGTCTACCTGGCCCGCTCGGTCGCAACCGAGGCCTGCCGCCGCGCCAGCAATGGCGAGGCGTTCATCGAACGCGTGCGGCAGGAAACCGGCATTGCGCTGGATATCATCAGCGCCAAGGAAGAAGCGCGGCTGGCCGTGCTGGGCTGCCACCTGCTGCTTGAGCAGGGCGAAGGGCCGGCGATGATCTTCGATATCGGCGGCGGATCGACCGAGATGGTCCTGGTCGAATCGGTCCGCGGCGAGGTGCCGCGCATCCACGACTGGCAATCGGTGCCGTGGGGCGTGGTGTCGCTGACCGAAACCTGCGGCGGCGAGCCGGATGACGATGCCGGACGGCTGGCCCGCTATGCCCGGATGCGCGAACTGGTGCGCGACAGCCTGGCCCCCTTCACCATGCGGGTCTGGGACCGGCTGGAAGCCGAGCGCAAGCGCGAAGTGCCGCTGCGTCTGCTGGGCACCAGCGGGACCGTGACGACGCTGGCCAGCGTGCACCTTGACCTGCCGCAGTATGACCGGCGTGCGGTCGACGGGCTGATCGTCCCGGCCGAATCGATGCGCTCCATCGCGGCCCGGCTTTCGGGGATGAGCCCCGAAGTGCGCCGCACCCAGCCCTGCATCGGGCGCGAACGGTCGGACCTGGTCGTCGCCGGCTGCGCGATTCTGGAAACGATCCTCGACATCTGGCCGGCCGACCGGCTGGGCGTAGCCGACCGAGGCATCCGCGAAGGCATTCTGCGCAGCCTGATGGCTTCGGGCAACGCCGCGGACAAGGCGCGCGCGGCGTTGCGCAACGCGCGCCGGCAGGCCTCGTCATGAGCCGTTCCGGCAAGGATCCCGGCGTCCGGGTCAAGACCGCAAAGAAGCGGACGCAAAGCTCGACCAAGTGGTTGCAGCGCCAGCTCAACGATCCCTACGTCAAGGCAGCCAAGGCCCAGGGCTGGCGCAGCCGCGCGGCCTTCAAGCTGATCGAGCTTGACGACAAGTTCGGCCTGATCAAACGCGCCACGCGCGTGGTCGATCTGGGGGTTGCGCCCGGCGGGTGGAGCCAGGTGGTGCGCCAGCGCAGCCCGAAGGCGGCGGTTGTCGGCATCGACCTGCTGCCAACCGATCCGATCGAGGGCGTTACCCTGTTCCAGATGGACTTCATGGCGGACGAAGCGCCGGCCGCGCTGACCGAGGCGCTGGACGGCCCGCCCGACCTTGTGATTTCCGACATGGCCGCCAACACCGTCGGCCACAAGCAGACCGATCACCTGCGCACCATGGGCCTGGTCGAAACCGCGGCGCACTTCGCTATCGAGCACCTTGCCCCCGGCGGCGCCTTCGTCGCCAAGGTCCTGGCCGGCGGCACCGATACCGACCTGCTGGCCCTGCTCAAGCAGCACTTCACCAGCGTCAAGCACGCCAAGCCCCCGGCCAGCCGCAAGGATTCGTCGGAGTGGTACGTGATCGCCCAGGGGTTCAAGGGCTGAGGCGGTAAAAGGGTCAGGCTATCGCCCGGATCGCCTCGACCAGCCGGTCCAAGTCGGCAAGATGGGTCGCCAGCGCCGGAGTGATCCGCACGCAAGAGCCCGAAGCCAGTCCGTCGCGCCGGACCGCGAAGATCCGGTGCTTCTCAAGCAGAGTGCTCGCCAGCGCGGCGTTGTCTTCGCGCGACGTGCGCCCGCGCAGACGGAACGAGGTGATCGCACCATACAGGTCCGGATCGTCAGGGGTGAGAATCTGCACGCCGGGATGGCTGCGCAAGGGACGCACCCAGCGGTCGCGCAGCGCCTTGAGCCGGGCCTCGCGGGCCGACCCGCCGATCGCCTGCTGGAAATCCAGGGCCGCGGGCAGGGTCAACTGGGCCGCATAGTCGACTGTCCCCGTGTGGACCCGTGCGGCTGTGTCGGGGCTGCCCGGGGGCTCTGCCGGATCGGGATCGATCGCGCCGATCCGGTCGCGCCGGATGTACAGCGCCGCCACCCCAAGCGGCGCGCCGATCCACTTGTGGAGGTTGAAGCCGATGAAATCGGCCTGAAGATCGGGCAGGAGGAAATCGAGCTGGCCAACCGAATGGGCGGCATCGACGACCACATCGATCCCGCGGGCCCGGGCCATGCGCGCAATGTCTGCAACCGGAAGGACCAGCCCGGTCCGGTGGCTGACGTGAGTCAGCAGGGCCAGTCGTATTGCCGGATTGGCAGTGAAGGCCGCTTCGTAGGCCTGGACAAGTCCCTCGCGCGTTGCCGGTTCGGGCAGCGCGATCCGGATAACTTGCACCCCGCGACGCGCCCGCAGCGATTCCATGCAGCCCTGCATCGCATCGTAGTCGAGATCGGCGTAGAGAACGGCATCGCCCGGCTTTAGACGGTTGTACTGCAGGATCAGCGCCTTGAGCGCCTCGGTCGCGTTCCGGGTCAGGGCGATTTCTTCGGGCGCGACACCCATAGCCGCAGCCAGACGCTCCCGAATCGCTTCGAGATCTCCGATCATCGCGCGGCGGGCGTAGTAACTGGTGTCGCGATTCACCCGGGCGACCATGTCGCGGTAGGCAGCCAGCACCGGCAGCGCCATTGCCCCCCAGTTGCCGTGCTCCAGCTGAATGACCTCGCGGGTGGTGGCATAGGAGCGGGCGACAGCGTCCCAATCGCCGACCCGCGTTCTGGCCTGCAAGGGACCAGCCGCCAGCGGCAGCGTCGCTGCTCCAAACAGGGTCCTGCGATCGATGTCCATGCTTCAATTCCGCTCTTCAAACCGCCACGAAGCTACCAGAGCGACACGGCCTGTCGACGCGGGATTTTGGCGCAAACGAAAAGGGCGAGGCCTTGCGGCCTCGCCCCTTCGGATCGCGGCTGCGTAACCGGCCTTACTTGGCGGTCTTCAGGTAAGCGATGATGTTGGCGCGTTCCTGGGCGTCGGCGATGCCGGCAAAGGTCATCTTGGTGCCCGGCGCGAAGCCCTTGGGGTTGGTCAGCCAGGCGTCGAGCGTGGCGTCGTCCCAGGTGCCGCCCTTGCCCTTGAGAACGTCGGAATAGGCAAAGCCCGCGGCGTGCGCGCCGACCGGACCGCCCACCACGCCGGCCAGGTTCGGACCGATGCCGTTGGCGCCGCCCGGATTAACGGTGTGGCACGCCTTGCACTTGGCAAAGCTCTTTTCGCCGGCGGCGGCATCGCCGACCACGGCGGCAGCGGCGGGAGCGGCGCCTTCCTCACCCGCGGCGGGCGCGGCCGGAGCGGCGGGCAGCGGCAGGTTCGATCCCTGGCTGTTGAGCCAGGCCATCAGGTTGGCGCGTTCGGCGGCATCGGGAATGCCGGCAAAGCTCATCTTGGTGCCGGGAGCGAAGCCCTTCGGGTTCGTCAGCCACTCGTTCATGGTGGTGAAGTCCCACTTGCCGCCCTTGCCGGCCAGGGCTTCCGAATAGGCAAAGCCTGCGGCATGCTTGCCGATGTCCTTGCCGAAAATACCGTAGAGGTTCGGGCCGATGCCGTTGGCGCCGCCCTGGTTGAAGGTGTGGCACGCGGCGCACTTCTTCGAAGCGGCTTCGCCCTTGGCCATGTCGGCGCTGGCGAGCAGCGTTTCGATCGCCACGGCCGGCTTGCCGCCAGAGGATTCACCGCCTTCTTCCTTGGCGACGTGGACCTTGTCGGCGCCGAAGTAGCCGCTCGACACGGCCGAAAGACCGAGCACGACGATGCCCGAAAACAGTACCCAGCCAGCGGCAGTATTGAAACGATCAGCCATGGAAAAGCCCCATTGGGAAACCCTGCAATTGGGCGCCGCTCTAGTGGGCGCTTTTGCCGAGTGCAAGGGGCATTGCGGCCTTGCCGTGCGGGCCTTAGCCAGTGTCCCCAAGATTCCCGCGATTCCCGCCCCCGCGGGCACGCCCGAGGAGCGGACATGACCTGGAAAAACGAGGTTGAAGAACTGCGCCGGCGCCGCAAGCTGGCCGAACAGATGGGCGGCGCGGAAAAGGTCGCGCGCCAGCATTCGCGCGGCAAGCTGGATGCGCGGGCGCGGATCAAGGGGCTGGTCGATCCAGGCAGCTTCCGCGAGATCGGCAAGATCGCCGGCAAAGGGCTCTATGACGCGAAGGGCGCGCTGGAGGACCTGGCCCCGTCGAACCTGATCTTTGGCCGCGCCAATATCGAAGGGCGCCCGGTGGTGGCCAGCGCCGACGATTTCACCGTGCGCGGCGGGGCGGCGGACGCGGCGATCAAGCGCAAGTTCGAGCAGTGCGAGGCGATGGCCCACAGCCTGAAGATCCCGCTGATCCGGATGATCGACGGCACCGGCGGGGGCGGATCGGTCAAAACGCTCGAAACGATCGGCGCGACTTATGTGCCGGCCGTGCCGGGCTGGGGCGACGTGGTCAAGAACCTCGACACCGTGCCGGTTGTCGCCCTGGCGCTGGGCCCGACCGCGGGCCTGGGCGCGGCGCGCGTGGTCGCGAGCCACTACTCATTGATGGTCAAGGGCCTGTCGCAGCTGTTCGCCGCCGGCCCCGCCGTGGTCGAGGCGATCGGCGAGCCGTCGGACAAGGAATCGCTTGGCGGGTCGATCATTCACACCCGCAACGGCGTGGTCGACGAAGAGGTGGCAAGCGAGGCCGAGGCCTTTGCCCGCGCCCGGCGGTTCCTGTCCTACCTGCCCAGTCACGTCGGCCAGGCCGCACCGCGCACCCCATGCAGCGATCCGGCCGACCGGCGCGAACAGGCGCTGGTCGGCCTCGTCCCGCGCGAGGCGAAGCAGGTCTATTCGATGCGCAAGCTGCTCGACATGGTGTTCGATGCGGGCAGCGTGTTCGAAATGGGCAAGCTGTGGGGCCGCGCCGCGATCACCGCCTTTGCCCGGCTGGACGGCTGGCCCGTTGCCGTGCTGGCCAGCGACCCCAGCTTTCTGGGCGGGTCGTGGGAAGCACGGACCAGCGAAAAGGTCGAACGCTTCATCAAGCTCGCCGACCAGTTCCGCCTGCCGGTGGTCCACCTGGTCGACAACCCCGGCTTCATGATCGGGCGCGAGGCGGAGATGGCAGGCACGATCCGCTATGGCGTCCAAGCGATGAACGCGGTCTACAAGGCGACCGTGCCGCTGTGCAGCGTTGTTATCCGCCGCGCTTACGGCATCGCCGGCAGCGCGATGAGCAACGCCGAAACCTTCCAGTATCGCTTTGCCTGGCCCAGCGGCGACTGGGGCAGCCTGCCGATCGAGGGCGGGATCGAGGTGGCCTACAAGGCCGAGATCGAGGCGGCGGAGGACCCGGCTGCCCATCTCGAAGCGATCCGCGACCGCCTCAACCGCGTACGCAGCCCATTCCGCACCGCCGAGATCTTCGGCATCGAGGACATCATAGACCCGCGCGAGACGCGGCCCCTGCTGTGCGAGTTTGCCGACCTGGCCTGGCGCAGCCTGGGTCAGGAACCGAGGTAGGCCGCCAGCGCTGCCTGCTGCTCCGCGCCGAGCCGCAGACCCAGCTTGGTGCGCCGCCACAGGATATCTTCGGCGGTCCGGGCCCATTCCTCGGCCACCAGGAAATCGACTTCGGCCTGGCACAACCCGCCGCCGAAGTCGCGCCCGCGCGGCTGATCGAGCCAGCGCCGCGCGCGCGTGCCATAGGCGCGGGCCACGCGGTCGACGGTGGCTGCATCGAGGTCCGGATGCTCGCTCGCCAGGTCTGACTTGAGCGTTTCCAGCCCCTCGACCGGAAAATCGCCGCCCGGCAGGGGCTGAGAGGTAGTCCACGCCCCCGTTTCCAGTGCGGCGACGCGCGGGGCCAGCAGGTCCACCGCCTCTTCGGCCAGGTGGCGATAGGTGGTGATCTTGCCGCCATAGACGCTGAGCAGCGCCGCACCCTCTTCGGGCGCGGACAGGTCTAGCCGGTAGCCGCGCGTCGCCGCCTCGGGCCGCCCCGAGCCATCGTCGATCAGCGGCCGCACCCCGGAGTAGGTCCAGACCACATCGGACGGGGTGACGGCCCGGGCGAAGTAGGTGCTGGCGCCTTCGCACAGGTAGGCGATCTCCTCGGGCGAAGCCTTGACCTGATCGCCCGGCGCCTGGTCGACGTCGGTTGTGCCGATCAGGGTAAAGTCGCGTTCGTAGGGAATGGCGAAGAAGATCCGTCCGTCGGGCAGCTGGAAAAAGTAGGCGAAGGGGTGGTCGAACAGCCGCGGCACGACGATGTGGCTGCCGCGTACCAGCCGCATGCCGTGATCGGGCTTGTCGCCGACCAGCCCTTCGACCGCCAGCACCGCCGGGCCGGCCGCGTTGACCAGCGCGCGCGCCCGGAACTCGCCCGCCGGGGTTTCAATGCGCCACAGGCCGCCGTCGCGCCGCGCCGCGGTCAGCGGGGTGCGGGTGCGGATCACGGCGCCGCGATCGGCCGCGTCGCGGGCGTTCAATACTACGAGGCGCGCATCGTCGACCCAGCCGTCCGAATATTCGAAACCGGCCCCGAATCCCGGCTTCAGCGGCGCCCCGGCCGGGTGGCGCCGCAGGTCGACCGTGCGGGTCGCGGCGAGCTTTCGCCGGCCGCCGATATGGTCGTAAAGGAACAGGCCGAGCCGCAGCAGCCAGCGCGGGCGAAGCCCCCTGACATGGGGCAGCACGAAGCGGAGTGGGTGGATGATGTGCGGGGCGATGGCCCACAAGGCCTCGCGCTCGGACAACGATTCGCGTACCAGCGCAAACTCGTAGTGCTCTAGATAGCGCAGGCCGCCGTGGATCAGCTTGGTCGAGGCCGAGGAGGTACCGCCCGCTAGGTCGCCGGCTTCGAGCAGCAGCACCCGCGCGCCGCGCCCCGCCGCGTCGCGCGCGATCCCCGCGCCGTTGACCCCGCCGCCGATTATCGCAATGTCGAATGGTTCGCCCATCCCCGCCCTCCTAGGTCACCCGGACAAAGCCAGCAATGCACGAGATTCCCCTGCCCCCCGCCGCGCGCCCGCTAGGCGCCACCGGCCTGTCGATATCGCCGCTTGCCTGGGGCATGTGGCGGCTGGTCGACGAAGGCTGCGACGCGGAAGATACCGTGCGCCTGATCCATGCCGCGCTCGACGCAGGGATTACCCTGCTCGACACCGCCGATATCTATGGCTTCGATGGCAAAGGCGGCTTCGGCGCTGCGGAGGAGCTGCTTGGTGCGGCGTTGCAGCGCGACTCCGCGCTGAAGGGTCGGTTCGTCCTCGCAACCAAGGGCGGGATCCGGCCCCCGCTGCCCTACGACCAGTCGCCGTTCTACCTGGTGCAAGCGATCGACGCCTCGCTGCGCCGGCTCGGCGTGGAGCGGATCGACCTGTGGCAGATTCACCGTCCCGACCTGCTGGCCCATCCGCAGGAGGTTGCCCGCGCGCTCGACAGCGCGGTCGCCGCGGGCAAAATCGCGGCACTGGGGGTGTCCAATTTCACGCCGGCCCAGATCGCCGCGTTGACGCATTTCCTCGATACGCCGCTGGTCAGCACCCAGCCCGAGATCAGCCCGCTGCGGATCGACTGCATCGAGAATGGCGAGCTGGACCAGGCGATGCAGCTAGGGCTTGTGCCGCTGGCCTGGTCGCCGCTCGCCGGAGGGCGGATCGTTGCGCCCGATGACGCGCGCGCCCTGGCCGTCGCCGCCGCGCTCGATACTGTGGCGACCCCCGCGGGCGTCAGCCGCGCCGCCGCAGCCTATGCCTGGCTGATGGCGCATCCGGCCGGGATCGTCCCGATCGTCGGCAGCCAACGCCCCGAACGGATTGCCGAAGCGGCGCGCGCGCTTTCGGTCCGCTGGACCCGGCAGGACTGGTATGCGGTGCTGGTCGCCGCGCGCGGCGCGCCGTTGCCCTAGTGCGGAGTAGCGCTGACCGGACGGGGCTGGCCAGGCGGAGTCAGGCGGCGGAACAGCTTGCCCCGCTCGCTGTACAGCACCAGCGCCAGCGCGATCAGGCCGCCCCCCAGCAGCGACAGCGACAGGTTGCGCGCCGTCCCGTCGTAAGCCTGACCGATCGCGATCCCCAGCAGCGAGGATAGTCCGGAGCGCACGAACATCTGGGCCGAGGCCGCCGCGCCGGCGATGCGTCCGAAAGGCTGCAACGCGATCGACGTGAAATTGGCGCCCATGAAGGCGATCAGGCACATCTGCCCGCCCATCAGCAGCACGAAATCCCAGAGGCCTTCCTCGCCGCTGAAGGCGCGCCAGACCTGCAGAACGCCCAGCGCGATGAAGGCGAACAGGGCACTGTGCGACACGCGGCGGGCGCCAAACCGCTCGACGATCCGGGCGTTGGTCAGGTTGGCCAGCGCCATGCCCCCTGCCATCCCGGCGAAGATCAGCGGAAAGCTCTGACCCGCACCGAACCGTTCGGCAATCAGCTGCTGCGAGGAATTGAGAAACCCGAACATGCCCGACCACAGGATGCCCGCGCCGATCACGTATCCCGTGGCGGCGCGTTCGCGCAAGGCCAGCGCCATGTTGCCGCCGATGGTCCGCAGATGGACCGGCTGGCGGTTGGCGGGATCGAGCGTTTCGGGCAGCCGTAGCCAGACCCAGGCCATGACCAGCAGGGCCAGAACCGCCGTTGTGCCGAAAATCCAGCGCCACCCGGCGAACAGCAGCACCGCCTGGCCGAACGAGGGCGCGATCATCGGCACGGCCATGAAGACCAGCGCCGTGGTCGACAGCATCCGCGCCATCCGGTCGCCCGAAAACCGGTCGCGGACGATGGCGCTGGGCATGACGCTGAGCCCCGCGGTGAGGAAGGCCTGGAGCGCGCGGGCGACGAGCATGGCGGTAAAGTCCGTCACCAGCGCACAGATGACAGCGAAAGCGGCGTACAGGGTCAGGGCCCCGAACAGCACCGGACGCCGCCCGAACCGGTCTGCCAGCGCCCCGGGGAACAGCGCCCCCAGCGCCGCCCCGACCAGATAGACCCCGATCACCAGCTGACGCTGGTTGGGATCCTTCGCGTGCAGGTCCCCCGCGATCTGGGGCAGCGCGGGCAACATCGAATCGATCGACAGCGCCTGTAGCGCCATCAGCGTCGCCATCATCACCACGAACTCGCGCTCGCCGATGCGGACGGGGGCTGGTGCGGGAAGGCGCGGCGCGGGCATCGCTGTCCCTTGGCCTTTCTTGCCCGGTCAGGCCAGCCTATTGTGCCGTGATGAGCGATTCCGCAGCCCCCGACGATGACGGCGACGAACCCGTCCAGGGCCTGCGCAAGATCATCCATGTCGACATGGACGCCTTCTACGCCAGCGTCGAGCAGCGCGACGATCCGTTACTGCGCGGACTGCCGGTGGCGGTCGGGGGTGATGGGCCGCGCGGCGTTTTGACCACCTGCTCCTACGAAGCGCGCCGCTTCGGCTGCCGCAGCGCCATGCCATCGGCCACCGCCAAGCGGCTGTGCCCCGACCTGATCTTCCGCCGCCCGCGCTTCGACGTCTACACTGCGGTATCGCGTCAGATCCGGGCGATCTTCCTCGACTATACGCCGCTGGTCGAACCGCTCAGCCTGGATGAGGCGTTTCTCGACGTGACCGAGGATGCCCGCGGGATCGGCTCGGCCACGCGCATTGCCGAACTGGTCCGCCAGCGCATCAAGGACGAAACCGGGCTGACCGCCAGCGCCGGGGTCAGCTACAACAAGTTCCTGGCCAAGCTGGCCAGCGACCAAAACAAGCCCGACGGGCTATGCGTGATCCGCCCCGGCGAAGGGGCACAGTTCGTCGCCGGGCTGCCGGTGCGGCGCTTCTTCGGGATCGGCCCCAAGGGTGCGGAGAAGATGGCCGCGCTGGGGATTGAAACCGGGGCCGACCTTGCCGCCAGGGACATCGATTTCCTGCGCCGTCATTTCGGCAGCCAGGCCGATTACCTCTATCGCGCCGCGCGGGGGATCGACCTGCGCCGGGTCAAGGCCAACCGGGCCCGCAAATCGCTGGGGGCGGAACGCACCTTCGACAAGGACATCTCATCGGGATCGGCGTTGCGCGAGGTGCTGGAACGGATCATCGCCATCACCTGGGAACGCATTGCCAAGGCTGAAGCCCAGGGCCGCACCGTGACGCTGAAACTGAAGCACGCCGATTTCTCGAACCTCACCCGCGCACGCTCGCTGCCGCGCCCTGTCGCCACGCGCGAGGAGTTCGGCGCGATCGGCCACGCCCTGCTTGACGAGGTCTTGCCGCTTGCCCAGCCGGTGCGGCTGATGGGCCTTACGCTGTCGCAGCTGGAGGGCGAGGACGAGGCTAGCCCGCCGCCGGTCGGGGGGGCAGCGCAGCTTTCGCTGCTGTGACCCAGTCGTCCATTCCGCGCGCCACCGCCTCGGCCAGGTTCGGCGGCAAGGCGGCGGGATCGTGGAACGCGGCCTCGATGATCTCGCGCCCGTCGGGCCGCGGTTCACCCTCGATCCAGCCGCAGATCAGCTGGACCCGGTTGGTCGTCCCGGCCAGAGGCTCATCCACCCTGTAGAAAACCTGGGCATGGGCCAGGCCGCAGTGCACCTCCTCGCGCAATTCGCGTAGGCCCGCCTGCAGGGGATCCTCGCGGCGGCCAATCCCGCCGCCGGGCAGCATCCAGCGCCCGCTGCCATAAGAATGACGCACCAGCAGCACCCGTCCCGCGGCGTCGAAGGCCAGCACCCGGCAGCCGTGGAGCAGCGGCTTGCGCAGCCGCCACCACACCCGGCGCAGGCGATGCGCGGTGACCAGCGCGAGGCGGTGCGCCGGGGCCGGGATCAGGCGAAACATGTGACCGGCTGGCGCGCCGCGCGCAGCAGCCGCGCCACGGGCAGGTCGTGCACTCCGGCAATCGCGGCGTCGAACACGGCGCGCTTGTCCGCCCCGCGTATCACGAAGACCAGCGCGTCGCTGTCCAGCAAGGCCGGGATGGTCAGGCTGAGCCGGGCAAAAGGCGCCTCGGGCGGCAACGGATCGGGCACCAGCCGCCGCACGGGAAGCGAATCGTCGGCCTGCGGATCGGTGTTGGGAAACAGCGAAGCGATATGCCCGTCCGCCCCCATGCCTAGCCAGGTCAGCGCGAAATGTGGCGGCTGCGCGTCTTTGCTTAGCGCAACGACCGTTGCCCCCAGCGGCTCCAGCGCGCGGCGGATGCGGCCGACGTTGCTGGCGGGGTGGTCTTCGGCGACCACGCGGTCGTCGCCGGGCCAGACAGCGATGCGGCTCCAGTCGACGGCTTCGGGATCAAGCCGGGCCAGGATCGGGAACGGGGTCGATCCGCCCGGAATGGTTATCGCCAGCGTCCCGTCCGTTTCGGCAAGCGCCGTCACCAGGACGTTCTCAAGCCAGGCGGCGACAGCTTCGTCGCTGGCGTTCGGAACGATGGTCGGCTGAATCATGGCCTCGAGATAGCACCCGGACCGTCGTTGGGAAACGCCGCGCAATGCTATGCAAACACCTGCCAGGCCATCCCTGCGGCCACGGACAGGACCAGCGCGCCGAGCAGACGGCGCACACGGGAGAGCGGCCCCTGGCTCAAGCTTTCCGCGGCCAGCCAGCCGATCAGCGCCAGCGCCGCCGCGGCGGCCGCGCCGCCCAGCGCCACCGGCACCGGCGCGCGGGTCACCACGGCCATGGCCATGACCACGAAGCGCGCCGCGTCGGTCAATTGCTGGGCCAGCAGGACAACGGCGAAGGCGCCCAGTGACCGGGTCGGTTCGGCCGGGGCCGGGCGGCTGCGCAGGACCAGCATCTCCAGCCCGGCGAGGGCCAGGGCGATCGCCGCGAACAGCATCCGTGCCGGCGCGGGAATGGCCGCGGCGATGATCTGCGCCGCCCAGACGGCCACGGCCACGGTGGCGATACCGCTGGCCAGCGCGACCAGCAGCAGCGCCGGGCGTGCGCCTTGCCGCGCGGAAAGCGAGGCAAGCAGCATCTGGTCGCGCGCACCAAGCCCAACGACCAGCACCACCAGCAACGTGAAAAGCAGCCCCGCCATGGCGCGGGCTTCGGCCAGGGCGCCGTTACCGTCAAGACCTGCGTAGATCCCCGTGCCCGGCAAAATCCGCAACGCCGCGTTAACTACGTGCCTACACGTAACCTTGAGCAGAGCGCGGGCATCGATGCGACATGATCCGCACAAGGACCCTTTGCGCCGCGCTGCCTGCCCTGCTGGGCGGAACGCTGCTGGCCCAGCCGGCCGCCGCCTCGCTCGGCGTGGGGACCCTGCCGATGGCAGTGGCCGCCTCGGCCTTTGCCAATCCGAACGCCTGCCCGGCGGCCATCGCCCCGGCGGTCGGACTTGCTCCGGTCGAAGCGGCACCGGCGGCCAGCAAGGCCGCCGCGATCCTCGGCGGGCAGGTCAGCCAGCTTGATCTGATCCGCCAGCAACAGGCTGCAGCGCTGCAGCCGGCGACGACGCTGGCGCTGGCCGGCACGCTGGAACCGGCCGCAGGCCCGTCCTTCGCGCCCTTCGCGCGGTCCTGCGCCCAACCCGGGTTCGTCACGGCAATCAAGCCGGTGGCGCCCGTGACACAGCTTGGCGCCGTGGTGCTGCATCCCGCTGTCCCCGCCTCGCCCGACAACTTCCTGGCCAGCAAGCGCCTGCCGATCCGCAAGACCGGGTTCGACAAGGACTGGAATCGGGTTCGCAGCGGCGGTCTGTCCGGCTCGTCGGCAGCCCGCCTGGTCGCCATCGGGCGCGAAAACCCCGGCATGGCGACGCTCGCCGCGGTCAACAGCTGGACCAACGCCAAGGTCCGCTATGTCGAAGACCGCGAGCTTTACGGCAAGGCCGATTACTGGGCCAGCGCCGGGGAAACCCTGCGCCGCGGCGCCGGCGACTGCGAGGATATCGCGATCGCCAAGATGCAGCTGCTCGCCGCCCTGGGCGTGCGCCGCGAAGACATGTACCTGACCATTGCCCGCGACACCGTGCGCGCCGCCGATCATGCGGTGCTGGTGGTCAAGCTGGGTGACAAGGCGTGGATGCTCGACAACGCCACCGACCGGGTGCTCGACGCCGCCGAAAGCTACGATTACCGGCCGATCGTCTCGTTCAGCCAGAACCAGCGCTGGATTCACGGGTATTAAGGAAAGGATCGGGCGCGCCTAGCGCTCGGTCAAGGCCTCGTCGAACGCCTTCAGCACCGGCTTGAACAGGTAGCTGAGGATCGATTTGCGCCCCGTGATGATCTCCACGTCGCAGATCATCCCCGGCATGATCGGCAACTGGCGGCCGTTCTTCTCGATGAAGGAGCGGTCGGTTTCGATCACCACGATGTAATAGGCCTGCCGCTCGGTCTCGTCGTAGATCGAATCCGCGCTGATGTTGCGGACCTGGCCCGACAGCCCGCCATAGATCGAGAAATCGTAGGCGGTGACCTTGACCGTCGCCCGATCGCCGACCTTGATGAAGGCGATGTCCTTGGGCGTCACGCGCGTCTCGATCAGCAGTTTGTCGCCCTGCGGCACGATCTGCATGACCTTCTCGCCCGCCGCGACGAAGCCGCCGACGGTGTTGACCTTGACGTCGTTGACGAAGCCGGTGACCGGCGCGCGCAGTTCGGTTGCCGATCCCTTGATCGTCTGTTCGTTGACCGCCAGCTTGGTTGCCACCTCGCTGCGTTCGTTGAGCGCCTGCTGGCGAAAGTCTAGCCGCGCTTCGCTGAGCTGAGCCTGGGCTTCCTGGATCGCTGCGGACGCGCGGGCGGCCCCTTGTCGGGCGGCGGAAAGGCGACCCTGGACGTCGACCAGTTCGCGCTGGGCGGACAGCAGCTCGGTTTGCGGAATGACCTTCTTGGCCACCATCGGCGCCAGCGTATCGACCTGCTGCTGGGCAAGGCGGACGCTGCCTTCGAGGCTGGCAATGGTTGCCTGCCCTTCGGACAGGTCGCGGCGACGCTGCTCGATCTGCGCAGCCAAGGCCGACTGGCGGCTGGCGGCGGTGGCGCGGCGCACGGCGGACAGCTGGGCTTCCTCGGCGCAGGCCACGCCTTCGCAGGCGCCGCTGCCCGTGCCGCTGCCTTCGCCCTGAAGACGGTTGGCGCGCGCGGTGAGGCGTTCGTTCTCGGCCTGGAGCTGGCCCATCTGCGATTGCGATTGCGCGTTCTCCAGGCTGACCAGCAGCTCGCCCTGCTTGACCAGCTGCCCCGGGCGCACCCGGATCGCGGCAATGGTGCTGGGCTCGGACGCCTGGATCAGCTGGACCTTGCTGGACGGGATGACCTTGCCCATGCCGCGCGTCACTTCATCGACGCGGGCCACGGCGGCCCAGGCGATCAGCAGGAACAGCCCGGCGGCGCAGACGGCGATCAGGCGGCGGTTGGCGTCCCAGCCATGCCAGCGGGTACGAAAGGCGTTGATCATTGCGGTGCCGCGGGTCCTGCCACTTCGCCAATGGCCACCTGCTTTGTGGGAGCCGGAACGGCCGGCTCGGCGCTGGTTGCGGCGACGGTTTCCTTGAAGCGGCTGCCCATCGCCACCGGATCGGGCAGCGAGGGCCGCCATTCCTTGGTCATGTCGATCCGTCCGCCGACGTCGTTGGCCGCGTGGCGATCCTTGACGTCGGGGGTCACGGTCAGGCCGGGGACGAAGGCGTCCTCTGTGGCCACCGGCAGACCGTCGATGGTCAGGCCGTCCGACAACGCGCGGTCGCGCAGCGCGGCAAAGTCGAGCGCGGGGATCCGCTCGGTTCCGGCGTAGCGCCCGGTAAAGGCGCTCGCGGTGCCCCAGTTGCCGTTGAAGCGGTAGAAGATGTGGCGGCCGATCTGGGTGATCTTGCCCAGGGTGAAGGCCCACTTCGGCAGGACATAGTCGGCGTGATAGAAGGTCGCGGTGCCGACGCTGGGCTCGACATAGCCGGCCAGCGCGGCCTGAGCGACGGTCTGCGCCTCGGCCCAGCGCCCGGCGGACGGAACGCGCAGCAGCGCGCCGTCGCAGGTGAAGCTGAACTGGCAGCCGGTGCGGCGTTCGGCGCCCTGATAGACCACGCCGCAGACGCTCTTCGGATAGGCCGGGTGGCGCATCCGGTTGAGCACCACCTGGGCCACGGCGCGGCGTCCGCCCAGCGGTTCGTTGGCGGCTTCATAATAGACCGCCTGGGTCAGGCACTTGAGCGCGGTGGCATAGGTTTCGTTCTTCGCCGCCTGGATCCCGAACGCCTTCATCTGTTCAAGCGGCAAGTTGAGCGTCGGGATCGCCGCGTTCTGCTGTTCAGCGGCCAGGCCTTCGACCACGATCTGCGCCTTGTCGTCGACCGAGATGTTGGCGACGTTGCCGACCTCGGCCAGCGCAACGCTGGCTTGCGGGGCCGGCGTATCGGCGGCCAGAGCCTTGGTCAGGTAAGGGACGGCAAAGGACAGGCCGAGCGCCGCGACCATCGCCGCGATCGCGGCCGCCAGCCAGTGTTCGGCCTTCCAGCGGCGGACAACGGTTGCCGCATCGCCCAGATCGAGCGGATGGGCAAGGTCGAGGACGGATGCGTTGTGCGTGCTCATGGTTTCAGCCCCACTCCTGCGGAGGAGATGATTTCGTCCCGTGGTCCGTCCGCCACAATGCGTCCCTTGTCTAGGACGATCAGGCGGTTGCAGATGGCAAAAAGTGCCGGCCGATGCGTGGAAATAACCAGTGTCTGGTCAGCTGTCAGCGATTGGGACAGTCGCTCGACAAAGAGTTTCTCGGTCTGGCTGTCCATCGCCCCGGTAGGCTCATCCAGGAACAGCAGCTTCGACGGGCGGACGAAGGCGCGGGCCAGGGTCAGGAAGCTGCGCTGCCCGCCCGAAAGGCGGCTGCCGGCCTCGCCCACGCCGCGATCGAAGCCGCCGGCGTCCTGGCTGAGGAACTGGTCGGCGCCGACAAAGCGCAGCGCGTCGATCATCGCCTGATCCTCGACCACGCCGGCGCCCAGCGCCAGGTTGTCCTTGATCGTGCCGGAAAACAGGCTGGCGTCCTGGCCGACGAAGCGGAAGGCGTCACGCAGTTCCTGCGGGCGGTACTGGCGGCTGTCGATCCCGTCGATCAGCATGGCCCCGCCGCTTGGCTGGTACAGCCCGCACAGCACGCGGCCCAGCGTCGACTTGCCCGAAGCGACCCGGCCGACCACGGCGATGCGGTCGCCCGGGTTGATGACCAGGTCGATATCCTTGAGCGATTCGCCCGAAGCTTCGGGATAGGTGAACTCCAGCCCCTCGCAGCGGATGCTGGCCGAACGCACCGCCGGGGTCAGCGAGGCGCTGCCCATGCGGCGCTCGTCCGGCGCGTCCCACAGTTTCTGGATCGAATCGAGCGTCTGTTGCGCCTGCTGGCCGCGGGTCAGCAGGAAGGCGAGCTGGCCCGCCGGGGCGAGCGAGCGCGACGACAGCATGACGATCGCCACGATCGCGCCCATGGTGATCTTGCCCGCGTCGAACAGGTAATAGCCGCCGACGATCAGCGCGATGTTCGACACCTGCTGGAAGGTCGAGGCAAGCCCGATCGCCGCGGTGCTGACGTCCTTCAGCCGCTGCTGCGAGTGGGCGCCAAGTTCCGCCAGCTTGCGCCAGCGGCCCATCATCGCGCCTTCACCGGCGATCGACTTCAGCGTTTCGAGGCCGGCGATCGATTCGACCAGCAATGTCTGCTGCAGGCCATGGTCGGCCTGCGCTTCGCGCGCGGCGTGGACCACCTGGCTGCGCAGGCGCAGCCCGATCAGCGCCATGATGGCGATGCAGATCAGCGGCACCAGGAACAGCCAGCCGGCGATCCACGCGATCATCGCCACGAACAGCACCAGGAAGATGAGGTCGATGACCAGCATCACCGTGGTCGAGGCGTAAAACTCGCGCACGATGCCGTATTCCGAAACGCGCGCGACCAGATTGCCGGTGTGACCCTTGCGGTCGGCCAGCGGCGCGGCGAGGATCTTGGAATAGATCTTCTGCGACAGCTTCATGTCGAGATCGTGCCCGGTCTCGTCGAGCACGGCCGACCGCGCACGGCGAAGCGCGTACTCTATCGCGAAGGCGCCCAGCACGCCGACCGCCAGCACCCACAGCGTCGCCTGGGTGCGGTTGGGGATGACGCGGTCGTAAACGTTCATCGAGAACAGCGGCAGCGCCAGCGCCAGCATATTGATGATCAGGGTCGATACCCAGACCGGGGCGAAGCGGCGGCGCAGCTTGGCGACCTCGCTCCAGAACCAATGAGTCCGGGCCCCCACTTCCCACGGCTGCCCCTCGGCGCGCAGCGCGCTGGGATCGCCGAACACGGTGGCAGTCCACCCGGCATAGTCCGCCTCGACCCCGGCGAGCGGCTCCCACCGGGCCTCTCCGGTTTCGGGGCGCCAGACCAGCGCGTCGCCGTCGCGCAGTTCGTGAACGATGCACAGCCGGTCATCGCTCAGCGCCACCAGCGCGGGGTAGCTGGTCGGACGGTGCGACAACCGCTTGGGCCGCTGCGGATCGCAGTTGAGCCCCAGCACTTCCAGTGCGGGCTCGGCCTGGTGGAGCGGCAGGCGGCCCTGGGCGTCGAGCGCAAGGCCGGCCAGCATCGCCGGCGAGAACGGAACGCCGAAACGTTCCGCCAGCTGCGCCAGAGCCGCGACCAGCGGATCGGCAGGCAGGGTAACGGTGGAAGGCCCATCGGCCATAAAAGCACAATCCCGGTTGTGGCGCGTCCCTGCCCCCGAAGGAGCAGGGACCCCCAATCATGTCAGGAACGGCAAGCCGCTCCCGCGCACGCCCGCGCCTACTTCGGCAGGGTGCGGTATTCCAGTTCGGCCGGCTTGGGCGGGCCGTAGTTGAAGCGTTCGCGCTCCTTCTCGCCGGCACCGGCGCCGGGTGCGACATTCATCGCCGAGAGGAAGCGGTTGGTCGCGGCCAGCGTCTGGTACCGGGCAAACATCGCCGAGAACCGGGCGGTCTCCAGCCGGACCTGCGTGTTGTAGCGCGCGTTCTGCGAATCGAGCACGTCGAGCAGCGAGCGGCGACCGACATTGAACTGGCTGCGGTAGGACAGCAGCAGGTCGTCGCTGACCTTGCTCTGCAGTTCGAGATCGTTGGTGATCCGGGTCTGCGTGTCGAGCTTGGACCAGGCGGTGCGCACGTCTTCTTCCGACTGGCGCACAACGGTATAGAGCCGGTAACGCGCCTCGCTCGCGCGGCGGACCATCTCCTGGTAGTTCGCGCGGTTGATCCCGCCGTCGAAGATGTTCCAGCGCAGGAAAGCGCGGGCCTGGACGTCGCGGGTGTTGTGGTCGGTCCCGTCGATGTCGTGGCCGATGCGGCCGGTCAGATCGACGCCGATCTTGGGCAGCTGGTCGGCCTTGACGCTGTCGGCCAGCGCGTGACTGGCATCGACGTCGGCTTCGGCTTCGCGCACCCGCGGGTTCTGCGTGCGGGCTAAGCCGATCGCCTCGGCCACCGATCCCGGCATGGCTTCGGTCAGCAGCGGCGGCTGGACCACCGCGTCGACGTCAAGCCCCGACAGCGTGCGCAGCTGGATCTTGGCTTCGGTCAGCGCCTGCTGCGCCTCGATCGTGCGGACGCGCGCGGCCTGGAGCCGTTCCTGCGCCTGTTGCTGGTCGGCGATCGAAATCGAGCCCTGCTCGACGCCCGAACCCAGATCCTTCACCAGCGCTTCGTGGAAGGCGACATTGTCGGCGCTGGCCGCCACAACGCGCTGCTGAAGCAGCACGTCGAGGTACTGGCGGGCGACCTGCAGGCCGATGAACTCCGACCGTTCGACGACGCGCAGCGAAGCCCCGTCGACCCGTGCGGCCTGGCGCAGCAGTTCGCCGCGGCGGCGGCCGAAATCGATCGCGATCCATTCCGCGCGCGCTTCGGCGGAATAGGGATAGAGCGCATCATCGTCGAGCCCCACTGCCCTGCGCGCCGGGTTGTCGAGGTAGCGGATGCCCGCCGATCCTTCGATGTCGACCCGCGGCGCGTAGAGCCCCTGGGCCTGCTTGCGTTCGAACTGGATCGCTTCCTTGTTGTACTGCGCCTGGGCGATCTCGGGGTTCGAGTTCACCGCCACGGCGATGACGTCCTGCATCGATACCGGCGCCGATTGCGCCAATGCGGGCGATGCCACCGAGGCCAGAAGCGTGGCGATGCCGGCGGCGAGCGTTTTACGAATGGTCATGGTCCTGCCCCCTGCAATCAGTTCTGTACGGTGATTTCGACGCGGCGGTTCTGCGGGTTCCGCTCGCCATCGGCGGTCGGCACCTTGGGTTCGCCTTCACCGCGGCCCGAAACCGTCAGCTGCCCGCCATCCGCGCCCTGCGCGCCCAGCATCTGGGCGACGGCCGTGGCGCGGCGCACCGACAGCGCTTCGTTGTAGGGATCGCTGCCCGAACGGTCGGTGTGGCCGGTCACGGTCAGACCCTTCCAGCCGCAGGACTTGAGGTTCTGCGCCGCGGCCTGAATGATCGGCATGGCGCTTTCCGGCGGAACGGCGCTGTCCCATTCGAAGAACACGATGCCGGCAATGCTTTCGCGGCAGGCCGGGTTGTCGACCGGCGGCGGCGGCGCGATCACCACCGGGGGCTGTTCCTGCATGCGGTTGTAGGCGTCGAGGCACTTGCCGATCGACACCGGATCCTTGGTCCCGCTCTTCAGAAAGCCCAGCGCGATGCCGCACTGCGCCTTGGCCTGAAGCGCCCACAGGTGCCGCGGATTGTCGGCGCCGGTGACAGCCCCGTCCTGCGACAGCGCCAGCGCGGCGTCGTAGCGGTTGCCGATCTCTCCCTTGAGCGCCGAGACGGACATTCCCATCAGGTCGGACAAGGTCGCCTGGGCCTGGGCCGCGGCCGGAAAGACCACGGTTGCGGCGGCAAGCAGTGCCAGTTTCAGTTTCGCATCAGTGTGCATCGCGATATTCCCCAATTTCGCTGCAGTCTCATTCCCAATCATCACGCCAAGGCAGCGGCCTGTTCGTGATCGAGCGCCTGCATCAGGTTGAAATGCGACGCCCCCGCCTCATGGCCGGAACCCTGCACACTGCTGTCGAGCAGTCCCTGGAGTGCAAAGTCACCCGCCTTCGGCGAAGCTCCCAGTTCGACGGCGCCAGTGGCCGCAAAGTGATCGACCAGGTGATCGACCGCGTGGTTGTCCGCGACTTCGGCCAGCGCCTCGGCCACGGCGGGCTGCGCGGCGGCAGCGCCCTTGGCCTGCGCAGGAGCGGCCACGGTCAGCAGCGCGTCCATCGCCGCGTGGTTGGCATCAAGCCCGGCGAACAGCGCGCTCTTGGCTGCGGCCTGGGCCGTGGCTTCGGACGCATTGCTGCCGTGATCGGCCACCTTGTCGAGCGCGGCATGATCGCGCGCCGCATCGGCATGATCGGCCCGGCCATGGCTGTCAGCCAGCGCCGCCATCTTGCCCGCCGCAAGCGACGAGACCTGGGTGAAGGCGGGCTGCGCGGCAGCCGCCGGCAGATCGATGCTTGGCAAAGCGGCTGCCGGTGCGTCAGCGGTGTGGGCCGCCGCGGTGCGCAGGCCGGTGTCGGCCGCGGCACTGGCGTGGTCCACCGCCATTGCCGCGAGCAGTCCGGTTGCCGCCGCGCTCATCGCCGCCAGCTCGGCTGGCTGGGCCTGCCGCTGGAGCGCCGAGGTGGCGAAAGCGACGTCGGTGGCAAGGCCGGTCGTACCGTCAGCGCGGGTGTAGGTGGTCGTGCCGAACACCGTC
>ERZ1645185.309-NODE-309-length-20723-cov-8.734759_pt1 | contig 20723 bp, 12 predicted proteins | sample MGYA00575351_ERZ1645185 | MGnify/ENA primary metagenome ERZ1645185 (study PRJEB40838, sample SAMN11284767) | freshwater sediment metagenome | isolation source: river sediment | host: Sediment | place: India: Jana village, Kanpur | collected 2015-12-17 ...
TATACACCACGGTTCTGCAGTCTAATCAGTTTGCCCAATCCGCCCGGCGTGTGTCGCATGTGCAAGTGAAACCACGTCTTCCACGCCGTTCGACTCACTCGCGCGCACGAGATTGGACTGCGAATAATGCAGTCTAACGTTCAGTCGCGCCGAGAGTCGCGCAAGGGACACGGACCACCCCGGCGACCAGGCATTTGCGGGTACCTCCGGCGAACTCGACTTTACGGCCGCGGCGGCGGCACGGGGTGATCCAGCGGACTCCGCACACCCAGTCCGCCTCGATTGAGCACGTGCGTATACAGCATCGTCGTCGACACGTCGCGATGCCCAAGCAGTTCCTGCACCGTGCGGATGTCGTAGCCCGCCTCCAGCAGATGCGTCGCGAAAGAGTGCCGGAACGTGTGACACCCTACGCGTTGACCAATCCCAACACGACGGGCCGCCTCACCAACAGCCCGCTGCAATACGGTCGGATGCACATGGTGGGTGCGCCGCTGTTGCGCCTGCAGGTCCCAGTAGTCGCGCGACGCCGGGAATACCCACTGCCAGCCTCGGCTGCGAGCAGCACCAGCCGCCTTGGCGCCAGCGGCAAGCGGCAACACCACGTACCCGCCACCACGCCCCGCGCGCCGCTGCATCTCGGTCTGCACGCGCTGCAAATGCACCCGCAGCGGCTCTATCAGCGTGGCGGGCACCATCGTCACCCGATCGCGCCCACCCTTGCCGTGACGTACACGGATTTCACCACGGTCGAGGTCCACGTCCTTCACGCGCAGCGCGCAGCATTCCATGAGGCGCAGCCCCGAGCCGTACAATAGCGATGCCATGAGTCGGCTCGTGCCGTTCATTGCGCCGAGGACCTGGGCGACGGCCCCGCGCGACAGCACATTCGGCAGCACATGCGGCCGCTTGGCCGGCGCAATACCGACCATGGTGGGCAATGGCTGTTCGAGCACATCGCGATACAGAAACTGCAGCGCCGCCAACGCCTGATTCTGCGTAGCCGCAGCCACCCGCTTCTCAGTGGCGAGATACGACAGGAAATCGCGCACCGCAGTGGGCGGCAACTCGGCCGGATGCCGGCGCCCGTGAAAGTATTCATACGCGACGACCCACCGCACATTCGAACGCCCCACCCGCGAGTCGCGCAGCGTCTGCAGCACAGTGTCGCACGACACGCCGCAGCCCCGGCGGCCCCGCCGCCCCGTGAGCGGATCCCTGAGGGGGTGACGCCGGCGCGCACCGGAGCGTAGCGACGACGCGCGCACGGCCACCCCCGAAGAGAGCAGCGAATGGGGTGAGCGGGAGCCGACGGGGCGTGTTGCGCGCCGCGGAACCGCGCGAAACGACAAACTCCCCGCCGAGGCGAGGAGTTTACCGTCAACGACTTCAGGGCTGAGCGATCATCCGATCACGGCGTAATCGGCCGCGGCGCCGGTCCCTCAACCTTGCTGCGCACAATCTCCGGCTGACCCGCCGCCTTCAGCAGCGCGTTCACCTTCGGCAGGTTCGTCGTGATCACCCGCTCGAGATTCGCCAGCTCACCATCGGTCTTCGGGGCCAGCACGCCCCACACATCGTAGCTCTGCTTCGCCGGCCGACGCTCGCCGCTCATCACGAAGCCCATCAGCCCGCCCAGCTGATCGTTCAGGCGAATGGGGAAGTTGAGTGGATCCTGCCCACTCTGGTTCTTCGTCTGGTAGAGCGAATCCTCCACCACGTTCAGCGACCCCGCGAAGCTCTTCGCCAACGGCGCGAACGCCGCCACCGACGACATCTTCGGCAAACGATCGTCGAGCTCGCGCTTGATGTGCCGCGATTCGATCACGCCCTGATTGGCCGCCGTGATCTTGTCACGTACCTGCAGCGCAAAGCGCACCTGTTCCTTGAGATCAGCCTCGGTGGCCTCACTGCGCGGGTCGGGCAGCACGCGGAAGTCGTAACTCACCGGCGCCGAGTTCCCCGCTGTCATACGCACGCGATACGTACCCGGCGCCATCGCCGGCCCGTTGCCACGCCCCGCCCACGTAATCATGCCGCGGAACGCGACGGCATCATCGTGCTTCATGGTGTACGAGAAGCGGTTCACGCCCTTGCGGTTTCCCGGCTTGGGCGGCGCCGGCGGCGTGAAGCCCATCTCGGCGAAACGCGGGTCCACCGGAGCCTTCGTGGTATCGTTGCTTGCCGCGGTGCCCACCAGCTTCCCGGCCGCATCGTAGAACTCGAACTTCACCACCAGGCTGTCCGCCGGCAGACGATACGTGAACGTAGGCTGCGTCTGCCCGTTCAGCCGGTACACCGGCACCGGCTTGTACAGGTACGGCGCACTCCCCGCCGCCTTCGCCACACTGTCGGCCCAACGCAACGAGGTGAGGTTCTCCATCACCCAGAACGCCCGGCCGTGCGTCGAGATGGCGAGATCGTCGTCGCGCAGCATCATGTCGCTCACCGGCACCGGCGGCAGATTCTTCTGCAAGCTCTGCCAGTTGGCGCCCGCATCGTAGCTCACCCACACGCCGCGCTCGGTAGCAGCGTACAGCATGCCCGGGCGATGCAGGTCTTCACGAATGGCGCGTGTGAAGTGATCGGCCGTGATGCCATTCGTGATCTTCGTCCACGTCACCCCGTAGTCCGTAGTCTTGTACAGATACGGCGTGAAATCGTCCATCTGGTAGCGGTTGCCCGCCACGTACGCCGTACCCGCCGCGTGCTGGCCGGCTTCGATGATGCTCCAACGCATCCACTCCGGCAGCCCCTTGGGCGTCACGTTCTTCCACGTCACGCCGTTGTCACGGCTCACGTGCAGCAACCCATCATCGCTGCCCGTCCAGATCACACCCTTCACCAGCTTCGACTCGGCCAGCGTGAACACCGTACCGTAGTACTCCACGCTGGTCTGGTCCTTCGTGATCGGGCCACCGCTGGCGCCCAACGTGCGCGGATCGTTGCGCGTGAGATCGCGCGAAATGGGCGTCCACGTCATGCCGCGATCACGCGAACGGAACACCACGTTCGAACCCACGTAAATCGTGTTCGGATCGTGCGGCGAATGCACGATGGGATACGTCCACTGGAAGCGATACTTGCTGTCCTTGGCGTCGTGCCCCATGGGGTTGAGCGGCCACGGGTCGAGCGACAGCGACTTGCCGGTACGACGGTTGAGCATGTCCATGCTGCCGCCGTAGTTCGCGCCGTACGTGATGTCCGGGTCGCGCGGATCGCTGCTGATGTAGCCGCTTTCGCCGCCCGCCACGTTGTAGAACGTGCTGAACGGGCTCGCCGGCGTCGCAGGCGCGGCACCACCACCCATCATCTGCGCCATCATCGCTTCGCGACCACCCAGCGCCGCCGCGCGCACCGGGCCGCAGCTCGAACCCGCGTCCTGCTTGGCACCGCACACATGGTACGGGAAGTGATTGGTAAGATGCACGTGGTAGTACTGCCCCGTGGGCGCGGCCACCCGCGTGCTCGTCTTGCCGCCATCCTTGGTCACGATCAACCCGTTGTCGTGCGCCACCGCCAACCGCTCGGGGTTGGTGGGATCGATCCAGATGTCGTGGTTGTCGCCACCACCGAAGCCGCGACGGAACGTCTTGCCACCGTCCTTGCTCACCAGCGGGCTCACCTGCGGACCGTACACCGTGTTCGTGTCCTTGGGGTCGGCGTACAGCTTGCTGTAGTACCACGCGCGCTGACGCAGATTGCGATCGCCCGTCATAAACGTCCACGTGGCACCGGCATCGTCACTGCGATACACGCCGCCGTTGGGCTCGTGCTCCACAATGGCCCACAACCGGCTCGGCTTGGCCGGGCTCACCGTGATGCCGATGGCTCCCAACGGACCGCTCTGCGGCAATCCCGGGTTACGCGTGATCTCCGTCCACGTATCGCCACCATCGGTGGTCTTGAAGATGCCGCTGCCCATGCCACCGCTCACCAGCTGCCACGGCTTGCGACCGGCCTGCCAGAAGCTCACGTAGATGATCTTGGGGTTGCTCGGATCCATGATCATGTCCGCCACCCCGGTGCTGTCGTTGCGGAAGAGAATGTTCTTCCACGTCTTGCCACCGTCGGTGGTGCGGTACACGCCGCGTTCCTTGTTGGGGCCGAACACATGCCCCAACGCGCCCACGTACACGATGTCCGGATTGCTCGGATGAATGCGTACGCGTGCGATGTACTGCGTTTCCTTGAGCCCCATGTACTGCCACGTCTTGCCGGCGTCGGTGCTCTTCCACACGCCGTCGCCGTGGCTCACGTTGCCGCGAATGGGCGTTTCGCCACCGCCCACCCACACCACGTCGGGATTGCTCTGCTGCACGTCGATGCTGCCGATCGTGCCGCCGAAGTACGCGTCGGTGACGGGCACCACGGTCTTGCCGCCATCGGTGGTCTTCCAGACCCCACCGCCGGTAGTGCCCATGTAGTACTCGTCAGGACGGGCCGTGCTGCCGGCCACGGCGGTCATGCGACCGGCCTGATTGGGGCCGATGTTGCGCCACTTCACATCGAATGAGGTGTCGGCGTTGGCGGCCGGGCGCGCGCCCTGGCCACGTTGGGCGTGGGCCGGGGAGCCGATCGCACCCAAGGCGATCAGGCTGACGGCGGCCGCACGAGTACGGCGGGAGGAGTTTCGCACAGATAGGCTGATGGAGGGACGGGAAGTGTACGACTCCCTACGCAACCACCGGCGCGAAACGTTGGCAAGCGTCATCGAGCCGCACCATACTCCCCGTATGCCTACCCATCCGCTCGTCCGACTCGCCGCGCACTGCGCACTCGCGGCCACCCTCCTGGGCGCCGTCTCCCCCGCACGCACCCTCGCGCAGAGCACCACCGCCACCTTGCTCGACTATCGCACCACCGTACCGACCGGCTGGGTGAGCGGCCAGCCCTCGTCGAGCATGCGCCTGGCCGAGTACAAGGTGCCCGGCGCCGCCGGCACACTGCCGGTGGAGATCGTGGTGTACTTCTTCGGCCCCGGGCAGGGTGGATCACCCGAGGCCAACCTTGAACGGTGGAAGAGCCAGTTCAGCAATCCGTCGGGCGGGCCGGTGCAGGAAGCCGTGACCCACGAAACGGTGCGGGGCATGCCCTACACCATCGCCGAGTATCGCGGCACCTACGCCCGCGGTGTGGGCATGGGGTCCAGCGCCGATGCCGCACGCCCCGATCACATTCTCATGGCCGTGGTGGCGGAAACGCCCAAGGGCACGCTGTTCTTCCAGTGCTTCGGCCCGTCGGCCGCAGTTGAAAAACAGCGCGCCGCCTGTCTGTCGTTCGCGCGCGGACTCACCCCCTGACCGCGTAGCGAACCGAGCGCATGTCCGCGCCGCGCGTCGTCCTGCACCGCTTCGCCGAAGTGCGTGCCGCGTTGCGTTGCGCGGACCTCGCGGCACCGGGCGTGACGGTACCGCACGACCAGTCCCATCACGCGGTGCGGCACAGTGTGCGTGAGCAGGCGAGTGCCGCCTCGCTGCTCGAATTGCGCGACCCGTTCGCAACCCAGTTGTGCCTGCTGCTCGAGGCGCCACGCACCAGCTTGCCGTGGTGCTTCGTAGCCAATGTCGCGGTGCCGTGGGCGCTCGCCGTGACCGGCCAGCTCATGCATCTCACACCGGCGTGTGTACAGGGCGGCGCTGCACTGGCCGCCAATGTGTTCGAGTCTGCCGCTCACTCTGAGAACGGCGACAGCACGCCGGAAGCACTGGCCGCTACCAGCGCACTGTACCAACTGCTGGCGAACGCCGCGCCGGCGAACGCCGCACCGGCAAACGTCGCTGCAGTACAAACATTCGTGGCGCTCACGCAGTCGCTGCCGGCGCTGCTCGCCAACGCCATGCACGCGCTGCTGCTGCACACTGAACAATACGCGTGGCTGCGCGGTCAACATCACGCCACCTACGCCGCCGCCGCACACGAACTGCTACGGTTCGCCACACCCACACGCGCGGTGTATCGGCGCGCGCTGTGCGACACCATCATTGGCGAGCACGTGATCGCCACCGGCAGTCTCGTCGTGTTGCAGCTGGCTGCCGCCAATCGCGATCCGGTGCGCTTCACCAACCCCGACACGCTGCAGCTCGCGACCGGGCGAGCTGGGCATCTGTCCTTTGGGGCCGGCGCCCACCACTGCAGTGGCACGCCCATTGTGCAGGCACTGCTCGAGTGTCTGCTGGAGGCACTGGTTACCTCACCCGTTACCCTCGCGCCCGCGGGGCCAGTGTCGTGGCTCGATGGGGTCGCCCTCGCCGCCCCGACGCGGCTCCCGGTTACGGCGTCGCGCTGAACGACTCCCGCCCACCCACCACCGTTCGCAACACCTTCACGCGCATGAGCTGCGCGGGCGGTACGGCCAGCAGGTCGTCGCTCAGCACCACGAAATCGGCCAGCATACCTGTGCGCAGCACTCCGACGTCATTCTCCATGAACGCGGCATAGGCGGCATCACGCGTGTAATGACGCAGCGCCGCTTCCACGCCAATGCGACCAGCGGGGTACCAGCCTCCCGCCGGTGTACCCTCTGGCGTCATGCGCGTCACCGCCGTGTAGATGCCGCGCATCACGTCCATGGGAAACACCGGGTAGTCGCTGCCGAACGCCTGCACGGCCCCCGCATCGTCGAACTGTCGGAAGTTGTTGCTCAACGCCGCGCGTTTGGGTCCCAACAGTGGCGCGTAGTTGGTGAGCGTGGTGACATCGGGGGTGGCGAAGATCGCCTGCGTACTCGCAATCACCCCCAGCTGACGGAAGCGCGGCAAGTCGCGCACACTCGGCACCTCGATGTGCTCCACACGGTGCCGGCTGTCGCGCACTCCATGGCGACGGCGCGCCCCCGCGAACGCATCGAGCGCCATGCGCACCGCCTTGTCGCCAATCGCATGCAGCTCCACCTGCAGACCGGCACTGTCGTAGCGCGCCACCCCGCGGTCGAGCACCGACGCCGTCCAGAACGGCAGCCCGGTAGCGTCCGTATTCGCGTAGGGCTCGAGCATCGCCGCCGTCTGCGCGTCTACCGTGCCGTCGAGCATCCCCTTGGCAATGCCGTAGCGCAGCCACGGCCCGGTGTACTGCCGCTTGAGCTGCACGTAGCGCGCGAGCTGCGCGCGCGTGGCGTTGGGGTTGAACGGCACCGACACGTACCAGCGCAGCCGCATGGTGTTGGCCGCTGCTGCCGCCGCCAACGCGTCGAATACGTGCCCTTCAGGTTCACGACGCGAGGCCTCATGCACCATGGTGATGCCCAATCGCGCCGCCGCCTGCGTTTCCTCGTGCAGACGACGCGCGATGTCCGCGCGCGTGGGCGACGGAATGAGCCTCGACACGAGACCGCTGGCACTCTCCTTGAGCAGCCCGGTGGGCTCACCGCCGGCTCCGCGCTCAATCACGCCTTGCGCCGGGTCTTTCGTGGCCGCCGTGACTTTGGCCAGTCGCAGCGCCACACTGTTTGCCAGTGCCTGGTGTCCGTCGCGATCGGTAATGAGCACCGGCTGGTCGGGAAACGCCGCGTCGAGATGCTGCTTGTGCGCGGCGTTCTGCGGAAAGTCCGTCGGCGTCCAGCCGCGCCCCACCACCCACGCACCGGCGGGCAACGATGTGGCCCACGCCTGCAGCCGCCGTACGATCTCGCGCACGTTCCCCGCCCCTACCAGGTCCGCACGCGACTGCGTGGGCAAGTGCCAGTGCGCATCGATGAACCCCGGCACCACACGCTTCCCACCCAAGTCCACCACCCGCGTGCTCGGCCCGGCCGACGCGCGCACCTCGTCGTTGCGCCCTACCGCGACCAGGCGCCCACCCCGCACCGCGAACGCCTCCGCCGCCGGTTGCAGCGAATCACCCGTCCACACGCGCGCGTTCACATAAATCGCGTCGGCCGGTTGGGCGGCTACCCTCGAGAGAGGTAGCAGGAGGCAGATGGCGGGAAGCAGAGAGTAGTGGCGCATGGCGAGAATATGCACGCCCGTCGTTCGTGGCGTAGCTTCAGGAACTCCTCACACCTATTGGCCATGCTCATCGTACAAGTTTTCGTGCACGTGAAGCCCGAGTTCGTCGACGCCTTCAAGCTCGCCACACTCGACAACGCCACCAACAGCATTCGCGAGCCCGGCGTCGCGCGCTTCGACGTGCTGCAGCAACAGGACGATCCCACGCGCTTCACGCTCATCGAAGCATACCGCACCGACGACGCCCCCGCCGCGCACAAGGCCACCCCGCACTACGCCCGCTGGCGCGATACCGTGGAGCCCATGATGGCCGAGCCGCGTACGAACGTGAAGTACACCGACGTGCACGTCCCGGACTGACGGGAACTGCTCGTCGGAGACGCGGAGACACGGGGAACCCCATTGGTCATTCGCTGTTCTCCATGGACTCCGCTCCTCCGTGCGCTCTGCGTGAGCTGTTCAACCCAACCTGCCCCTGTACCGGCCCCGCCATGCGAACCGTACTCGTCTTGATCGCGCTCGCCATCGCTGCCAGCCCCACCGCCGCCCAACGTGCAGCGGGCATCGAGGTCACCGAAGCAAGCGTGACCGAATTGCAGGACGCGATGACCCGCGGTCGCGCCACCAGCGTGAGCATTACCCGCGCGTATCTTGCGCGCATCGCGGCGTACGATCAGGCCGGCCCGCGGCTCAACGCCATCATTCGCGTGAACCCGCGTGCGCTCGCCGAGGCCGCGCAACGCGATGCCGAACGCAAGGTGGGCAAGACACGCGGCCCGCTGCACGGCATCCCCGTGATTCTCAAGGACAACTACGATACCGGTGACATGCCCACGAGCGCCGGGTCACTCGCGCTCGCCACCAGCCAACCGGCCCGCGACGGCTTCGTGGTACAACGCCTGCGCGAGGCCGGCGCCATCGTGCTCGCCAAGGCCAACATGCACGAACTCGCCGCCGGCATCACCAACATCAGTTCACTCGGCGGACAGACGCGCAATCCGTACGACCCCGCACGCTGCCCCGGTGGCTCGAGTGGCGGCACGGGCGCGGCCATCGCGGCGAGCTTCGCCACCGTTGGCTGGGGCTCCGATACCTGCGGCAGCATCCGCATTCCCAGTGCGTTCGGCAGTCTGGTTGGCCTGCGCCCCACCATGGGCATGGTGAGCCGCACCGGCATCGTACCGCTCTCCCACACGCAGGATATTGGCGGACCGCTCGCGCGCACCGTAACCGACCTGGCCATCGCGCTCGACATTACGGCGGGATACGATGCTGCCGACGCGTCTACGGAAGTCATTCGCAACGGGCGCGCCAAATTTCTGCCAGCGCTTGATCTCGAAGCCCTCAATGGCACACGCATAGGCCTCTTTCTTCCGTACATGCGTGACACCGACAGCGAAATTGCCGACAGTGTGCGCGCGGCCCTGCGCGTCATGACCAAACGCGGAGCGACGGTGGTGGAAGTGCCCATGGCCGAATTTGATACGCTCATCAACAACACGAGCGCCATCAACATGGAAACGAAACACGATCTCGCCGCCTATCTCGCCACCGTGCCCAACGCCCCGGTGCGCACCATTGGCGAGATCGTGGCGCGAGGTCAGTTCGACCGCGAACTCGAAGTGCGCTTCCGCAGTGCCGATACTTTCCCCGCGCTCCCCAACGCCGCACACACCACCGTGCTCGCGCGGCAAAAGGCGTTGCGCGCGCGCGTCGTGTATCTGCTGGACAGTCTCAAACTCGACGCGTTGGCGTATCCCACGGTGCGTCAGAAGCCGGTATTCCCTGGACAGGTGCAGCCCGGCAGTACCTGTCCGTTGGGCGCGCAGAGTGGGTTGCCCAGCATTGCCATGCCTGTGGGATTCACGAGTGACGGCCTGCCCGTCAGCGTGGAGCTGCTGGGTAAGGCGTTCAGCGATGTGGATCTCGTGAGTTATGCCTACGCCTTTGAGCAAGCGGGCCCTCGGCGACGTCCACCATCCACCACGCCGGCACTCGTGAACGGCACGGCACCGGTGGCGACGCCGGTGGCCGTCACGCTGCGCGCAGGGAGCGCCGTGGTCACCGCGCGTCTCACCGTCGATGAGGTGCGCCACGAACTCCGCTGGCAGGTGAACACCTCAACGCCGAACGCCGTCGGCGCTGTCGTGCTGCGCCGCCGCGGCGGCGGCACCATCACGGGCCCCGCCTCAGGCACCAGCGGCAGCGCCCCCGCCATCGCCCGGATGACCATTCCCAACATCGCCCAGCGTGTGGTGGCACGGCTCATGGGGCCCGCCACGCGCACGGCAACGGGATCACTCCCGCTCACGTATGCCGATCGTATCGCATTCGCTGAGGGGCGGCTCAGCATCGGCGTACTGCACGCCAGCGGGGGCGAGCTGGTCGAGCGCACGGTGCGCCCCCGCGATCCGGTACATCAGCAAGATCGATAACTGCTCGGGGGAGACACGGAGGCGCGGAGGTCGCGGAGAACAACCCCCAGCTTCTTGCAGTTCTCCGCACTCTCCGTTCCTCCGTGTACTCTGCGCGAGCTTTTCAATCCAACTCCACGCCACACCGCACCCCGATGATCCGACGCCTACTCACCGCTGCGACCGCTACCGCGCTAGCCGCCACGCCGGCCATGGCCCAGCACAGCTATGCCAGTCCCGGCGCCACCTTCGACCCGCGCGTGCCCACCCCTGCACAGATCCTGGGCTACGAACTGGGCGACCGCTTCACCTCGCACAAGCACATGATGCGCTACGTCGAGCGCATTGCCGCCGTGAGCAAGCGGGTGAAGGTCGATACCGTGGCGCGCTCGTTCGAAGGACGCGAGATGTTGGTCATCACCGTGACCAGCGAAGCCAATCACGCCCGCCTCGCCGACATTCAGAAAGACGCGCAGCGCATTGCGGACCCTCGTGGCGCTGCCGCAGGTGACATCGACGCCGCCATCAAGCGGCTGCCCAGTGTGGTATGGCTGGCGCACAGCGTGCACGGCGGTGAAGCCAGTGGCGTGGAGGCAGGGCTCGGGCTGCTGTATCAGCTCGCCGCGGGGACCGATGCCGACACGAAGCTCGCCCTCGACAGCACCGTGGTGCTCATCGATCCCAATCAGAACCCCGACGGGCGTGAGCGACACGTTCACGATGTGGACAAGTACTGGAGCCCGCGCGGACTCAGCGACATCCCAGGCGCCATGAACAACGCCGGCGCGTGGCCGGGCCCGCGCACGAGCCACTACTACTTCGACCTCAACCGCGACTGGTACGCGCAGTCGCACCCCGAAACGCGTGGTCGTGCGCGCACCTTCCTCGCGTGGATGCCACATGTGGCCGTCGACCTGCACGAGCAAGGCTCCAGCGCCAGCTTCTACTTCGCGCCACCGCGCGAGCCTGACAACCAGAACAACCCCAAGCACCTCCCCAAGTGGTTCGACATCTTCGCGGCCGCACACGGCGCGGCGTTCGATACCCACGGCTGGAGCTACTTCCGTCGCGAAGGCTACGACAGCTTCTACCCTGGCTACGGCGAGGGGTGGCCCATGCTCACCGGCTCGGTGGGTATGCTCTTCGAAAGTGCCTCCAGCAGCGGCGGCGCCGTACGCCGCAGCGACGGCACCATTCGTACACTGCGCCAGGCGGCGTGGGAGCACTACACGGCCGAGTGGAACACCGTGCTCACGTCGGCACGTCGCCGCAGCGAACTGCTGCGTGATTACGCCGCAGCCCGCGCCAATGCCATCACCACCCACGCCAAGGGCCCGCTGCGCGGCATCGTGTTCACACGCGACGCGCAGGGACGCGCCGACTCGTTGGCCGCGCGCCTGCTCGACAACGGCATCGAGGTGAAGACGCTCACCGCCGATGTCACCATGCCCGCCGTGTCGTTCATGCGTGGCGCGAGCACAACGCAGAAGTTGCCGGCGCACAGCTACGTGGTCGACTTTGCGCAGCCGCAGGGCCACTTGGCCAAGGCACTGCTCGAACCCAACGCCGATCTCGACTCCGCCTTCGTGAAGTTCGAACTCGAGCTGCGTCGCACGGGACAGCGCAACCGCTTCTACGACATCACCGGCTGGTCGCTGCCGTACACCTATCGGGTGGACGCCTACACGGTGGCCACCATGCCCGGCGCGCTCACCACCTTCAGCCGCAGTGCGGACACGCGCGTCACCACGTACGAAGCACCGGCGCGCGCGCAATACGCGTACGCGTTCATGCCGGGCACTGAAGCGTCCACGCGTCTGTTGGCGGCGCTGCTCACCGACTCCATCAAGGTGTGGTACGCACCGTACGGATTCACCAGCCGCGGGCAGGCATTCCCCAACGGCGCCTTCGTGGTGCGCGTCCAGCCCAACCGCGCCGAGGTGCACGATGTTGTCACACGCCATGCCCGGTCCATTGGCGTGTCGCTCGCATCCATCGCCAGCGCCGGCGTTGACACCGGCACAGACCTCGGCAGTAACAGCGTCGTTCCCATTCCGCGACCGCGCATTGCGCTGCTGGGTGGCACGCCCGTGAGCGGCAACCCGTTTGGTTTCGCGTGGTACGCGCTCGATCAGCGCATCGGATACGCCAGCACCATCATCGACGCCAACTATGTGGCCGGTGGTGATCTGAATGCGTTTACTACCATCATCATGCCCAGCGTGCAGGCCGGCGCGCTCGATCGCGTGCTGGGCGACGGTGGGCGTCAGCGTCTGGTCGACTGGGTGCGCAACGGCGGCGTGCTCATCACCATGGAAGGTGCGAGCGCGTGGGTGGCGCAGGAACGCGTTGGACTGGTGCGCACGCGGGTGAAGCGCGACAGTGCGCGCGCCGACAGCACCGGCGGTGCACCGCTGCCCGGCGCATTCGCCGGTGTCATTGCGCGCGCCACCGTCGACTCGCTCTCGCCCATCACGGCTGGTATCCTGTCGCGCGAAATTCCCGTGTTCACCAGCGGCAACACCGTATTCAGCATTCCGCGCGACCTGCGCGCCGGCGAAGCGCTCATTCGCTACGCCCCCGCCGACCGCGTGAAGCTGAGCGGATACTACTGGCCCGAGAGTGCCGCCAAGCTTGGGGGCTCGCCCTACCTGTGGACCGAAAGCGCAGGACAGGGACGTGTGATCATGTTCGCGCAGGACCCGGTGTATCGAGACCAGCAGCGGGGAACGCTCCAGCTGTTCGCGAACGCGGTTCTCCTCGGCGGCACCTACTGAGATCTGAGGGCTCGGAGTTCAGTCGCCGAACTCAGAGGCTGAGAGGCTGAGAGTTGAGCCCGGATAGCGGTGAGAGTTGAGCTGGCTAGCGGTGAGAATTGAGCGTTTGCCCTCGACTCTCACCGCTAGAACCCTCAATTCTCACCGCTATCCGGGCTCAGCTCTCAGCCTCTCAACTCTTCATCGCACCGCTCGGATCTGAGACCTCAGATCTCAGAGCGAAGCCCGGTACGCCGCCGCGAATCTCGGCGCATCCGTCTCCCGCATCGCGCAGATCCCCACGCGCAGCCCTTCCGGCATCGGAATCACGAATACGTCACGCGTCTGCATGCGTTCGCAGGTTGCGAACGCATCCGCACCCCCGTCGAGCGTTACGAAGAACCCGCCGTCGTACGCGCACCCCGGCAGTCCTTCCGCCTTGAGCGCGGCATCCAGGGCAACCGCGCGACGTGCCAGCAGCGTACGCCAGGCGGAATGCTCCGACTCCAGGGCCGCCTGCAGCGCCGAGTCCTTGCTGATGCGATTGAGCACGCTCATGGGCCCGCGCGCGCAATTGCTCCAGGTGCCGCGGCAGCTCGTGATAAGCGCTCCCTGCAGCGCGGCGTCGGTGGTCCACGGAAACACCAACGCGCCCGCGCGCGCGCCGTACAGCGTGTACGCCTTGCTCAAGCTCAGGCACGCGCCCACCAGCACGTTGCCCTCAGCGCCAAAAGCGGCATAGTCGTCGAGCGCCTCGCGTACCTGCTGCGGATCGCGCGCGTAGTCGAGATACGCGAGATCCAGAATGAGCGTCACGGGCCCCTGGCTCGACACGTCGCGCAGCATCTCCAGCAGCGCCGCGCGATCGGCCTTGCTGAAGCTGCGTCCCGTGGGGTTGTGACATGGGTCGTTGAGCCACACGAGCAACCGGCCCTGCGCATCGAGAATGTCGCGGCACGCCGCTTCCCACGCGCCGATATCGATACCCGTGTCCACACTGGGATACGGCACCGTGGCCAGCTTCATCCCCACTTCTGCCGCCAGCGTGGAGTACGGCCCCCAGTACGGCGCTGCCGTGAGCACCGTATCGCCGCGATCGAGCAGGTTCTTGAGCGTCAGCGCCAGCGCGCCCGAGCCGCCAGGTGTTGCGACTCCTACCCCGATGCTCTTGAGCGAGGGCCAATGGCGCTGCACGAGATTGAGCAGATACGTCTGGTCGCCACCAATGGGGGCGTACGGCGCCACCTCGGCGCTCGTGAGCTGCTGCCACTGCCCCATCACCGTGTCGAGCACCACCAGCTTGCCCGCGTCGTCGTACAGCGCGCCAATGGTGGCATTGATCACCGCGGCGCCCTCGGCCGCGCGCTTCTGCGCCCGCCCGTTGAGCGTGAAGATCAGGTCGTCGCCGGCGAAGTCACGGCGCGAAGGCAGAAGGTGTGCGGTAGCGTCCATGCACGAAATCTAGCGCGCTTCGGCTCGGTGATTCCGCTCCGTGCCTCCCATCCTCCGTGCCTCTCGGTTCACCACGTCTGTCCGAAGCCCACCAGCGCCTTCCACGGCGCCGCTTGATCCACCGGCCGTGTCGCACCCAGGAACAGGGCGTTCCCGAACAGGCGTACCCCCGCCGATACGCTCGCACGCACCCGGCCGGTGGTCACCGACACCGGCGCCCACGACGCCAGCAGGGTGGGGTCATAGCCCGGGATGAGCCCCAGCATGGCCTCGCGAGCCGCGGTGTTCGGCGCGTCAGTCCAGCCGCTCTGCACACCCACGCTGAGCCCCGGGTTGATGGCCGGCAGCCAGAGGTTTTGCCCCAGTCGCAGCGGGTTCCGCAGGTACCGCGACGTGTAAATCGCACTCCCCCGCAACGACGCCGCCCGCGACCCGGCAAATTCCTTGTCACCGTACCCCGGCAGGTTCTGGTATTTGCCAAGCTCGAACAATTGTTGAGGCGGAATGCGCGACCCGGTCACCAGACCCGCATCGCCGCGGGCAATGAGCACCAGCGGCCCCAGCGGCTTGCGGCCATTCACGCGCACTTCAGCGCGTTGCCACGACAGCGTGCCGTCACCGCGCTCGTAAAACAGCCGTGCGCCGAGCCCCGGCTTCACGAACTCCGCCGCCCGATCAGGGTGCCACTCGAGCGTCGCGCTGCTGCGCACATACCCGCCTTGAGCAACGCCGCGATTCTCACGGAACGCATCGCCACCCAACGGTCCGCGCACATACTGCGACGGGCGCCACCGGTCGTCGGCATAGCCCACATCGGCGCGCACCAGCCAGCGCCGGTCGCCCACGCGTCGCACCACACCCACCGTGGCGAAGTTGCGCGACACATAGTCGTACGGGTCGATGGAAGCGAAAATTGCACCAAGGGAATTGCCCGAATCGAATGGCACCCGGAAGTCATTGGTGATGTCCATGCTGCGGCCACCACGCGCCTCGAGTGTCCACGGCCCGCGCGTGCGCTCCACACTCACGCGGCCACGCACCGTTTGTTCGGCCCACGCGTAACCGGCGTTGGCGCGCACGGTCACGCCGGGCGCGGCATCGCGCAGCGACCACTTGCCGCCGAGCCCCGTGAAGAATCCTTCCACACGATTGAAATGCACCACGTCGGCAGCGCGTGGGGCCGCGAGGTCGAAGCGCGGTGCCCCCGTGGTACGCCACCGATCGGGTCCGATATCCTGGAAGTCATCGCTGTGCATCCCTTCGGTGATGGCACCAAGGGGATTACGCCACTGCGCGAAACGCGTGAGCGAATCGGTGCTCGCATACGTGAGCGGACGGCGGGCGATCGCGCGCAGCGAGTCGGCAATGGCCAGCGTGGCTGCGTCGAGCACCGTGTCGTTCACCTGCATGTCGGCAAACTTCGACACAATACGGATGACCGCTCGCCCATCGCCGATTACCGGCACGTTGGCCTGCAACTCGATGCGCTGCGTGGCCGGCAGCCAGTACGCGCCGACACGTTCGCCATTTTCGTATTCCACATACGCCACCGCATCGGCCAGCGTGCGCGCGAGTGGTGAGCGCGAAGCGCCGGTGCGCAGGAAGTACCCGCGCAACCGAACGAGCGTACCGCGCGAGGCATCGAGGTCCATCTCGCCGTCGAACAACACCACCTTGCCCTGTACATCAGCGCGTGGCTGTACGCGCACGTGAGCAATGGGAATGGTGCGATCGCCCGCGCGCATGATCACCACGGTATCGCCGCCACTGTACGTGTAGTACGCATCGCGATCGGTGGCGAGCGGATGCACGGCCGGCAACGTGTCGTTGCCATCGCGGCCGCGAGAAACGGCGGCCGCCTGTCCGCGCGAGTTCGACGATCGCGGGCGCACACGCAACCGGTTGCCGTACAGTACGGGGTTGAGCCACCCGGTCTGGAATAGCGTCAGCATCGACACGTTGGCACCCGACTGCTGCGCCCGATAGCCGTTCACCCGCTGCTCGTACGCCCCGGTGCGGTTCCAGCGCATCGCGCTCGACACCTGTTCAATGGCCGCGACCGCTTCGGTCCCCTCTTCTCGACGCAGAAGAATGGCGATTTCGGTTTCCACATTCGCCTTGTAGGAAATCAGGCTGTCGGGAAGCCGGTTGTTCCGACTGGCGTTCGACAGCAGTTGGGCGAGCGCGGGGCGGGGCGCCGGCTGCGTCTGCGCCGACTGCGCGTGCAGCGGCGGCACCAAACCAATCAACAGGGCGGTCAGAGCCGCGTATGTGCGAAACGTGAGCATGTCGCCATGTACGCCGGAGACGGCGCCGAAGTTGCACGGCGCCGTCTCCGCTGAAGCCCTGGCTACCGCTTCCGCAGCAGCGCCACGTATTCCTCGGCGGTGCCCCACTCGTGCATGGCATCATCGAGCGCGTCCCGGGCTTCGTCGAGGCTTTTGCCGAGTGCCGCCGCCTTCTTTACGCCCGCCGGGTTGTCGTACAGCGTGGCGTCATCGAGCTGTTCGGTAAGATCGGCAATCTTCGACTCCAGCGTGCTCACGCGCAGCTCCGCATCGGCCAGCGCCTTCTCAGCGGCTCGCAGCAGCTTCTTCGGGTCACCACCGGCGGCCTTCTCGCGTTCCCGCTGATCACGCTCGCGGTCGCGCGCCCGCGAGGCGCGCTCCGCTTCCTTGCGGTCATCCGCCCGCGACTGCTTCGCCTCACTCGCCATGCGCTCGGCCCGCATCGCTTCCCACTCCACGAAGGTACCGGGGAAGATCTGCAGCTGGTTGTTCCGCAGCTCCCACACCTGCGTGGCGAGGCCGCGCAGCACGGCACGATCGTGGCTCACGATGAGCACGCTGCCTTCGTAGTCCTCGACGGCGTCTTCCAGCACTTCGATGCTTTCCACGTCGAGGTGGTTCGTGGGCTCGTCGAGGATGAGCAGATTGTTCGTGCTCAACGTGAGCAGCGCCATGGCCACACGCGCGCGTTCGCCACCGGACAAGGTGCCAATAGTGCGCTGCGCCTCGTCGCCGCTGAAACCGTAGCGACCGAGATGTCCCTGCACCTGGCGCCGCTCCCAAAGCGGACGCTCGTTGGCGATAGCGTCGTAGATGCTGCTTTCGAGCGGCAGATGTCCCACGTCTTGCCGGTAGTACGCCACGCTCGTGCTGGGGCCCACTTTCACTTCGCCGCCGAGCGGCGGCATCTCGCCGAGCAGCGTCTTGATGAGCGTGCTCTTGCCGGCACCGTTGGGGCCAACGAGGGCCACCACTTCGTTGCGCTCCAACACCACCGTCACGTCGTTCACCAGCGTGCGCGGCCCATTCGGCGTGGGCACCCCCACCGTGACATCCTTCGCTTCGATCACGCGATCACCGCTGCGCGTGCCGGCATCGAGGCGCAACGCCATCACGCCGTCACCCCCGATCGGCGCGGAGAGACGCGGCATGCGCGCCAGCAGCTTGCGACGTCCCTTCGCCTGACGCGTGTTCTGCCCGGCAAGATTGCGCGCGATGTAGTCCATCTCCGACGCGATCTTGTTCTGCTGCTTTTCGAACTGTCGCTGTTGCGTGAGACGCCGCTCTTCGCGCTGCTGCACGAAGCTTTCGTAGCTGCCTGTGTACGCGAACGCCGTGCCCCCCTCGAAGTGCAGCACATGATCGGCCATGGCCTGCAGGAAGGCGCGGTCGTGGCTGATGCAGATTACCGTTTTATCGGTACTCGCGAGGTAGCCTTCGAGCCAGGCGGTGGTATCGAGGTCGAGGTGGTTGGTGGGTTCGTCGAGGATGTACAGGTCGGCGGGTGTGGCCAACTGCCGCGCCAGCGCCACGCGTCCGCGCTCGCCGCCGCTCAGTGTGCCGATGCGCGTTTGGCGAGCCATGTCGGGCTCGAAGCCCACGCCCATGAGAATGGAATCCACCTTCGACGCCATCTCGTAGCCGCCATCGCGCTCGAAGCGCTCGAGGTCGCGGCCGTACTTCTCCATGGCGCCTTCGCTGTGATCGTGCTCGAGGTTGGCGGCCTGCTGCGCGAGCGAATGCTCCAGCTTGCGCAGGTCGCCGAAGGCGTCGGCCACGATGTCCCACAGACTCTGATCGGCCGGGAAGCGCCGGTGCTGGTCCATGAGCGCCACCCGCAGCCCCGGCGTGCGCGCGACCGACCCGCGGGTGGGCTGCAAGTCGCCCGTGATGAGCCGCACGAGCGTGGTCTTGCCAGTCCCGTTGCGTCCCACGATGGCCCAGCGATCGCCGGCCGCCACCGTGAAGGAGATGTCGCGAAAGATTTCCGAGGCGCCGAAATCGACGCCCGCGTTGCCGAGGGAGAAGAGCGTCATGCTAGAGAGTAATCAGACGGCCACGCACTGCCGAATCACGGCGGCCGCATCGCGCAACGCCTGCCGCTGCGGAGTGCTCCATTTGTGCACACGGCGCACGAGGCGCCAGGCCTTGAACCACTCCTTCCACCCCATGGCCAGGTCGCCGAAGCGCGGTAGCGAGAGCATCAGCGGGAGCGCCCACCACGGCGACCATCCTGCCGTGGCCAGCACCACCGCCGCCAGCAAGGCCACCACCACCCACCACACCAGCACCAGATAGAGCCCCGGCACCATGCAGCCGGCCACCAGATCGGGTCGCGACCGGGCGTTCTTTTTGGCCAGGGCGTACACGAGGGGCAGAATGGGGCCGTTGAGTGCCCACCCAATCGCCGCCGCCGGCAGCCCCATCCACAGCACGATCGTCGGCACGGGGGCCGCGGCCTTGGTGACATCCAGCGAATGCAGCAAGCGGGCATGATCGACCGCCGACGTGCCAATGCCGCCGGCCTCTTCCACGGCGCGGGCTAACTGGTGTGCGGCCGTTCGTGCGCGAACCGCCGTGGGGCCGGGGCCATCGCCATGGGCCTGCCGCGCCAGATCGGCGGCCTTGGTCACGAGAACCGGAGCGGCCGACAGTGGGTCGTTGGGTGTCTGCAACGCCGCAGCCGCGGCGATGAGTTCGTCGCGGGTGGCCCCCTCCTCCCAGCTGGCGGAGTTGCGCGTGACCGCCAGCAAGGCCTCGCGAACGGCGTGGGTAAGCGCTGCCAGCCCGCGCTCATCGGCCGGCTGCGCCTCGTACCACGCGCGGGCCGACCACGGCGTGCCTACCACCGACGTCAGGTCGCTTCCCCAGCGCCTCGGAGCCTCGTACTGATGTCCGAACGGGACAATGGTGACATCATTTTTTGCGCCAGCATCAAGATGGTCTAGCACCATCTTGGCGACACCTGTACGCAATCTCCCGATTTGCGGCACATCGTGCACGCCGCCCTCAGGAAAGACCGCCACTACATCACCCGCCGCCAGCGCCGCCAGCACCGTGTCGTTGGCCGCTTGGTTGATCGCGGCCAGGTCGATCCCCTCGGCTTTCATCTTCCGCGCGTCGCGCACCCGGGCCACCGGAATCACCGCCATGGCCTCGTACATCGCCCGCGCGATCGGGTTGGTGGTCACCGACACCGTGGCGATATAGCGCGGATGACGTGGCGTCACGAACAACCCGCCAATCACATCCGGCAGATCGTTGGGGTGGTTGCCCACCAGCAGCACCGGGCCCTGCGTCGGCACCCGCTCCCGACCCACGACCCGGTGCTCACGATAGAACCAGCGCAGACAACGCGTGGAGACCCAGTAGACAACCCGGCGGAACATCATGCGGGTCAAGAAAACACCGCAGGCCGCCTGACACCATGCGTTGGTGCGCTCAGTTGATGACGCCCTCCTTCCGTCGTGCCCGCGCCACCGCGATCAACCCCGATAGCCCTGCCACGACCAACCCCACAGCGGCCGGTTCGGAAACGACGCGCGTACGCTGCGCCACTTCCACGGTCATCGTCCCGCGATTGTCCCAGAAGCAGCAGTCGGGAATGAACAGCCGGACCGAAGCGGACTCCTGCAGCACGAGTGTCATCGGGGCGAACGCATTCGCAAATGCCAGCTCGGGCGTGGCGTAGAAGTCCGAAGTCGTAGGCGTTTCGCGTTCGCCCCCATCCCATCCGTACCGTTTCGATTCTCCGCCGTTCACCTGATAGTAGAAGGGGGTGTGAAAGCCGGTATGACAGTTCGCCCCGTTGACGTCGCATCGTTCGAGGTAACTCCACGGCGACCAGGCACCGGCGGTCACGCCGAT
>ERZ1645185.310-NODE-310-length-20720-cov-5.202274_pt1 | contig 20720 bp, 20 predicted proteins | sample MGYA00575351_ERZ1645185 | MGnify/ENA primary metagenome ERZ1645185 (study PRJEB40838, sample SAMN11284767) | freshwater sediment metagenome | isolation source: river sediment | host: Sediment | place: India: Jana village, Kanpur | collected 2015-12-17 ...
GGCAAGGAGCAGCGGTATGACGTCGTGATCGGCGCCGATGGCTCGTCATCCGAACTTCGCCAATCCCTGTTTCCCGATGGCCCGTCGCTCGAATTTGTTGGCCAAGGATGTTGGCGAATGCTGGCGGAGCGTCCGTCGACAGTAACAGGTCCCGAAATCTACTTCGGTGAAAACAATATCAAGGTCGGGCTTAATCCCTGCTCCCCGCAACACATGTATATCTTTGCGACCATCGCCATGCCCGGCAACCCACGCATTGCCGATGAGGACCTCCCCTCGAAAATGCGAGAGATCCTCGCACAGTTCGGTGGTCACATGGGGATGGCCCGAGACTCGATCGGACCAGACTCGTCGATCAACTACCGGCCGCTCCATGCCATGCTCAAGCAGCCGCCCTGGCACGTTGGGCGCATCGGTCTGATCGGGGACGCAGTTCACGCAACCACGCCGCATCTGGCGTCGGGCGCTGGGCTCGCCATTGAGGACGGCCTCATTCTCGGTGATATGCTCAGCGAAGGTTTCGACGTTGAAGATACCTGGACCCGTTTCGAAGCGCGGCGCTGGGATCGAGCTCGTCTTGTCGTTGAGAACAGTCTGATGATCGCCCGCATCGAGCAGGAAGGTAACGCCGACGAAGAAATTCAGCGGCTTATGGGCGAGAGTTCTCACGCACTCGCCAAGCCATACTGAGGAGTTTACCGATGATATTCGAGATTGCCGAGATCGACGTAACCGAAGGTCAGGAAGAGGCATTCGTCGCTGCGGTGTCGGAGGCAGCGCCGCATTTCAAAGCCGCCAAGGGCTGTCACTCTCTCAAGCTAGCGCGTTCAATCGAGATGCCGTCTCGCTTTCGCCTAATCGTGGGCTGGGAGACCGTCGACAATCACATGGTGGACTTCCGCGAGTCGCCCGGCTTCTCAGCCTGGCGGGCGCTTGCCAGTCCATTTTTTGCCGCCCCACCGCGGGTGGAACACGTCGCCTACACTTTGGAAGCATTCTGATTGCAGGTTTGCGTCAGCAGATTTTTTTGGGAACTACACTATGGCAAACTGGTTGAAGCGCGGCGCGACCGCCGAGGCAAAGGCGGACGCCGACCGCAAGGTTCGCGACATCGTCGAGGCATCTCTCGCCGATATCGAGGTGCGCGGCGACGCTGCGGTGCGCGAGATGAGCAACAAGTTCGACGGCTGGGACCGCGACGATTATCGCCTGAGCCAGGCCGAAATCGACGCCTGCGTTGACAGCCTGACCCCGCAGGAGCGCAAGGACATCGAATTCGCCCAGGCCCAGGTCCGCAACTTCGCGCAGATCCAGCGTGACAGCATGAAGGACGTTGAGGTTGAGACGATGCCCGGCGTGGTGCTGGGCCACAAGAACCTGCCGATCCAGAACGCCGGCTGCTATGTTCCCGGTGGCAAGTATCCGTTGCTTGCTTCAGCCCACATGAGCGTGATCACCGCCAAGGTTGCCGGCGTGCCGCGCGTCATCACTTGCGCCCCGCCGTTCCAAGGCACCCCGGCCCGGGCAATCGTCGCGGCCCAGGCGATGGCCGGGGCGGACGCGATCTATGCGCTGGGCGGAATCCAGGCGATCGGGGCCATGGCGATCGGCACCGAAACGATCGACCCGGTCGATATCCTGGTCGGCCCCGGCAACGCTTTCGTCGCCGAAGCCAAGCGCCAGCTGTTCGGCCGGGTGGGTATCGACCTGTTCGCCGGGCCGACCGAAACGCTGATCATCGCCGACGAGATCGGCTGCGATCCGGAAATGGCCGCCACCGACATCCTCGGCCAGGTCGAACACGGGCCGGACAGCCCGGGCGTGCTGCTCACCAACAGCGAGAAGTTCGCGCGGGAAACCATGGCCGAGGTCGAGCGGCTGCTGCAGATCCTGCCCACCGCCGATCATGCCCGCAAGGCGTGGGAAGCCTATGGCGAAGTGATCGTCTGCGACAGCTATGACGAGATGGTGAAGGTTGCCGACGAGATCGCCAGCGAGCACGTTCAGGTGATGACCGCCGACCCGGACTATTTCCTCAACAACATGACCAACTACGGCGCGCTGTTCCTGGGCAACCGCACCAACGTTTCCTACGGCGACAAGGTGATCGGCACCAACCACACCCTGCCGACCAAGAAGGCGGCGCGCTATACCGGCGGGCTGTGGGTCGGCAAGTTCCTCAAGACCTGCACTTACCAGAAGGTGCTGACTGACGAGGCATCGACGCTGGTTGGCGAATATTGCAGCCGTCTCTGCGCGCTTGAAGGCTTTGCCGGGCATGGCGAACAGGCCAACATCCGCGTCCGGCGCTTCGGCGGGCGCAACGTGCCCTATGCCGGCCAGGCCGAGCCGAGCGAACTGACCCGGGCGTGACGAGCATCTGGCGCTGCGGAATTCGAAAGCAGCGCCAGATGCAAATTAGCAGTCAGAATGAGCAACCTAAAGAGCGACATCGAAGCAGAGCTCTACGCGCGTTAGGCAATGTGGCTGCACTCGCTTATTACCGTGCTCATTCTGTACAATATTGCGATCGGATTTTTCATGGAAGGCTTCGCGCGGAGACTCAACAGAGTGATGCTTCCACTCCACTGGGCGAGTGGGTTGACCGATGATCCGCCGCATGTGGTCTCGCGTAAACGGCAATGGAGGTCTTAGGTGGACTTCGATTCAAACTGCGGTCGACTTGCCGGGAAGGTCGCCGTTGTCACCGGCGCAGCGAACGGCATCGGCGAAGGGTGCGCACAGAAATTCGAGCAACAGGGGGCAACTGTGGTCCGGTTGGACATCTCCGGGACGGCCCGGGGCTGCGACCTGCTGGATGAAGAACAGGTTTCGATAACGTTTGCCGCAATCGGGGCCGAGCATGGGCGGATCGACATTTTGGTCAACGCGGCAGCATTTGCAGTCTTCCGGTGGATCGAGGAACTCAGTTACGAGGACTGGAAGCGCACACTTGCCAGTGAACTCGATATCGTCTTCCTGCCGACCAAGGCTGCGTGGCCTTGGCTTAAAGCGAGTGGCAAAGCATCCATCATCAACTTCGCTTCAGCGAACGCGAGACACGCGCTGCAAGGTTCTCCTGCCCTCGCCCATTGTGCAGGTAAGGGCGGGATTCTGGCCATGACGCGGCAACTGGCGATGGAGGGAGCACCGCACGGGATCAGGGCCAACACAATTGCCCCCGGCTTCATTCTGACAGCTGCGACCAAACGGCACATGTTGGCCGACCCTGGCTTCGAAGGAAAAGTGCTGGAGAAGAATATGTTGAAGTTTCTCGGCACACCCGAGGATATCGCATGGTGCGCAACGTGGCTCGCATCTGACGAATCTCGCTACGTGACGGCTGCCGACATTGCGGTCGATGCCGGCGGCACCGCCTGGTAAGTGGCAGAGAAATTATGACCGCCCCCCTTCCCATTACTCCTTCGTTGCGGCTCGATGGCAAGCGCGCTGTCGTCACGGGAGCCGGTCGCGGCATCGGGCTTGCTGCCGCTGCGGCCTTCGCCCAGGCCGGTGCCAGCGTGGTTCTTGTCGCCAGGACCGCAAACGAAATCGGCCGGGCAGCTGCCCAGATTGGCCCACTTGCCCAGGCCGCCGTCCTCGATGTTTCCGACCTCGACGCCGTGACGCAATTCTTTGCCGAGCAGGAGCCATTCGAGATTCTGCTGAATAATGCCGGTACCAATCGGCCCAAGCCTATGTGGGACGTAGTTGAGGCAGATTATGACGCAGTTCTCGATCTGAATCTCAAGAGCGCATTTTTCGTGGCGCAGGCCTGCGCGCGCCGAATGATAGAAACGGGCACGAAGGGCAGCCTGATCCACATGGGTAGCCAGATGGGCCATGTCGGCGGCCCCAACCGCAGTCTCTATTGTGCAAGCAAATGGGCCCTGGAAGGAATGAACAAAGCCTTTGCTTTGGATCTTGCTCCCCATGGCATACGCTCGAACACGATCGCTCCCACGTTCATCGAAACACCCCTCACTCGGCCATTCTTCGAGGACGAAGCGTTTAAGGCCAGCGTTCTCACTAAAATCAAGCTGGGCAGGATTGGTAAAGTCGAAGATTTGATGGGTGCCGTCGTGTTTCTCGCGTCCGACGCTTCGGCGCTGATGACAGGGACCAGCATGATCGTCGATGGCGGCTGGACCGCAGACTAGGAACTTCAATGGCCAACTTCGTATTCCACCACGGCGGCGTCTCGATCCCTGACCTCGAAGAAGCGGTAGCGTGGTACGAGCGCGTTCTCGGTTTCACGCTCGAAAAGCGGTTCTGGATCGAAGCAGCGCGCTCGCATACGGCCATGATCCGGAAGGGTCCCCTGCGAATGGAGCTGTTTCAGGTCGAAGGAGCGCAGCCGCTTCCGGAGGACCGGCGCCATCCACCGCGAGACGTCCAGACGCACGGCAACAAGCACGTCGCGTTCCGCGTTGGCAACATAGACGAATTCCTGGCGGAGATGCGAGACAAGGGCGTCGATATTGCCTTCGTGGTGAAGGAAGAATTCGGCAGCGGCTGCTTTATCCGCGATTGCGCCGGCAATCTCATCGAATTCGTCGAGGACCCGGCCGACGCTCCGATCTAGCTCCGCGGCGCGACAATAATCGGGTCGGCAAGGTCCGGGCAGAATGGCCACTCCGCCCGGACACCTGCATTCCTGTCAGACCGGCTCTGCCAACTTCTTGCGGATCCGATCGGTCATTTCGACGGGATTCCCGGCGGCTTCAGGATGCATTTCCCATTCACCGAGCTGGATCGAGCTGGTGCCGACCAGTTTGGCGCGTTCGAACCGCCGATCCATGAAGGCGCGCAGCGCGGCATCGACATCCTTGGCCGCCAGTTCCTCGGCCAGCACCACCGCATCTTCGACCGCCATCGCCGCGCCCTGCCCCAGGTGCGGCGTGGCGCTGTGCGCGGCATCGCCGATCAGCACGACGTGGCCCTTGTACCACGGATCGGGCATGATGCAGGCTTCAAGCGGGCGATAGACCACGAGGGCCGGATCGGTCACAGCCTTGGCGGCTTCGCCGAGGATGCCGCCGTAGCCTTCAAGTCGCTTGCGCAGCTCCACATCAAGCGTCTCAGCGGCAAACTTGGGGTTTCCCGGCTCTTCGAACACAGCAAAAATATACATCTCTTCGGGAGTCAGCGGACAGTAACCGGCCTTGCCCTTATCCTTGCCGATATAGATGTCGCTCCATTCAAGATCCGCCGGGCGCGCGACATTGTACCGCCACACACCCTGACCGGTGAACCTTGGTGCCGCCTCGGGCCAGAGTACCTTGCGGACTGCCGAATAGTTGCCGTCGGCGCCGACGAGAAGATCATAGGACCCATTCGTACCATCCGAAAAACTGACGTCGACACCGAATCCGGTGTCCACGAAGCTTTCGAATGTCACGCCAAGCCGCACAGGTATGCCGAGTTCCTTGACCTTGGAGGTGAGAACGTCGTGCAACGCGGGACGCGTCAGTCCGAGATCGGCCGGAAGTCCGTCGACGGCCGGTTCACCCGGCAGCTCGGAGATCACCTCGCCGTCCATGTTCATGAAACGGGCGCCCCGATAGGGATAGCCCGCCGCGACGGCGGCCTTGCCAAGCCCAAGCTGTTCGAGCGCCCGGACGAAATTGGCCTGTACGATGATACCCACGTGGTAGACCTTCCAGTCCTTGTCACGTTCGACCACTTCGACCCCGACGCCCTTCTGGTGCAGTCCTATGGCGAGGGCCAGACCGCCTACGCCGCCGCCGACGATCAAGACCTTGTTTGCTTTTGACATCTCTATGTGCCTTTCAATTCCAGACCGTAACGGCCCAGGTTCAACGGATGTTTTCTAGTTCGCGTCTGCTGCAAGGAAGCGGAGCTGATCATCTCGGGCATACGAGACATCCCAATTGGGCTCGCCTTTCATCCATTCCGGAAGCTCGTGCATGAAGATCGCAGTACCGAAGGCGCCGTCCCAGACCCTCGGTTTCCAGCCATCGTCGACCATGTCGCAATCGGCGCCATATTCCATATCGCCGCCCAGCTCTGGTACGTTGAGATAGAGGAACGCCGCCGATGTCAGACGATGGCGACCAAGCCCCCAACCTCCAGCGAAGCTATACCCGCGCCGTTCGAGAACGTTCTTGCCCACCATGATCTCGTCGATGTCTTCGAGCTCGAAATTGGCGTGATGGAATTTCAGCGTTCCATCGAAACCGGGCATCGGTGCGTTGGCGTTGGCGAGAAAGATGTTGTGATGCTCGTACGCACCGTCGGCCCGCAAGTAGATGCCGAAGCCCTTCTGGACATCAGTAATGCGGAAGCCGAGCCGATCACGGTAATACTCCATGGCCAGCTGGACGTCGGGAAATGTCCAGACGCAGTGGTGGATTCGCTTGGGCACGGCGCGCTGCAGCCACTTGCGCGGCTGATTCAGGCGTCCGATGCGCCCGACGGTGTTGTCTGGGCTCGGAGAACCGAAGACGTCCCGCGCCCGCCAGACTTCCAGGGCAATTGCCTGACCGAACGGTGTTACGAAGCGGACGATATCCTCCCGATCCGTGGTCAGATCATGGTCGCGCTCGAGGTCGGCCTTGAGCCTTTCAAGGCTTTCGCGACTATCAACCGACCAGGTACATTCGTGGACACCAATTCCCGTCTGCCGTGTCGCCGCCGGCAGATCTGAGTGTCCGCGCTTCAGCAGCACGACCTGCGCCCCGTTCATGGTTTCGAAGCAGCTTCGATCGTCTCCGACGGAAAGCTTCGTCAAACCATAGTCTGCGAAGAAGCGAGTGGTCTTTTCTAGATCGTCGACCAGAAAGGTCAGGCGCCGAATTCCAGTAATTGCCATAACAATGTCTCCCACGAATGTGGGGACACCGGTGCGACGGTTGCTCGGAAATCTTCTTGATATCGCTCAAACTGCACGCATGGATTGATTGGCTCAAGACTATCCATGCCTTGGATAGTTCAATCATCCCCCCCCGCACGCCAAATCTCTCCGCATGCATCGGAGACGTGCGCGTCGCGAGCTTGTTCGAAAAGGACGAAACTCAGTTCTTGCGAAACAGGAGCGTCAACAGGAAGACGAAGGTCTTGAAGTCAAGCAGCTTCAGCGCCGCACGCGCTTCGGCCGGGGTCAACTTGGCGACCATCGGCATGGCCCCGAAGATCTTGCCGCGGATAACCAGGTTGCCGTCCTCTCCGGCAATCTTGCGGATCGCCATCAGTTCCTTGTCATTGGCGTCAAGGATCGTCGCGGTTGGTACTTTGGGCTTCTTGGTCATCACACGGCCCTCCCGCAGACCTTGTCGTAATCGATGCCTTCGTCGTCCATCATCTGGATCGCGGTCGCCCGGCCCGCCCCGAACACCCCGCCGCCCGGATGCATAAACGGCCCGACGAGATAGAGCCCCTCGATCTCGGGCACACGCAGGCTCCCCAGGTCCGGGGTCGGACGATGGCCGGCCGACTGGTAGAAGAATGGCGCGCAACCGTGAATGTCGCCCTTGACGAAGCTTGCGGGGCTGTCGCGCTCATGGTCCAGTGGCGAGCGGACCAACCGGCCGATGATGTTGTCGTCGCTCAGGTTCTTGTAGAACTTGCGATACTGGGTCAGCGCCTTGTCAGCGATCTCCTCCTTGCGCTCGTCCCACGACTGCGGTCCACCTGGATGGAGATTGTATGGCGCGAAATTTACGCCGTAGAACACACCGGCCCCTTCCGGCGCCCGGCTCGGATCGAAAATCGAATTGTCCCCGCCGGTTGCCAGTCGTTCGGTCGGCTCGCCGCGGCGCAGCTTGTCGTAGACCAGCTGCATGTCCCGAACCGAGTAGAAGTCCATCAATTCAACCATCATCGCATTGCAGTCATTGCCGACCTTGAGCTGCGCGCGTTCCTTGAGCGCCATGTGGGTGAGATTGATCGAGAAGGTCGATTGCGTGACGCGCTCGGCCCGCTCAAGCACTGGTTCGGGTACTTCGGCGACGAACTTGCGCAGGACATGCGGGTGGATCGCGGCAATCACCCCGTCCCGCGCCATGAAGGTCTCGCCGTCGACGAGTTCAAGGCCGACCGCCTTGCCGGAAGAGACCAGCACCTTCTTCACCTCGGCATTGCAGCGCACCTCGCCGCCAAAATGCTCGATCGCGCGAACCAGCGCGTGGCTGAGTTGACCGGAACCGCCCTTGGGCATTGAACACCCGAAGGTGTGCACGATGCCGGGCATGACAAAGGCGCCCATACCCGTGCCCAATTCATCCGGCATTTGCAGGTTCTCTGTCACCATCCGAACGATATGGATCTTGAGCAGTTCACTGTCGAAGTAGGCGTCGACAATATCGAGCGCGCTTCGCTGCATGAGGTCGAGCAGAAAACGGCCCTCGTCCGACTGGTCCATCATCGCCACGAACGCACCGAGCGGAAACGGGGGCGCGTACATTCCGCTCATCAGCATCGGCAATGCAGTCTGGCTCATGCCAACGAACTTGCGATAGGCCTCGGCATCCTTGGGGCTGGCCACCCGGGCGAGTTCCTCGCAGGTCTTGTCGAGATCCTTGTAAGACCTGATGACCGTTCCATCTTCCCAGATGCTGGCATGAACCAGGTCCGGGTAAATGTACTCGAGACCGAACTTTGAAAGCAGACCCAGCTCGTCCTCGCGCAGCATGGGGTTGCCCTGGATCATGATATGCACATTTGAGTGCTCGTCGTGCCAGAACCCGGGCTGGATCAGTTCTCGCGTCGAGACACCGCCGCCGTAGTGCGGCTTGCGCTCGAGCACGAGTACCTTCTTGCCCGCCTTGGCCATATAGGCTGCGGCGACAAGACCATTGTGTCCCGCGCCCATGACGACGATGTCGTGCTGGCTCATTTCAATGTTCTCCCGAGAAGAAGGCGCGGAACCCGGCGATGCCGGGGACGTGGCTGGCACAACCCCCATCGGCAACGAGCAGCTGCCCTGTGATATTGCGAGCGGCATCGGACGCGAGGAAGGCAACTGCCTCGGCAATGTCTTCCGGTTCACCCAACTGGTCACGTAGCGTTTCGTCTTCCACTGCCTTGCGGAGGGCCGGCGGGAACGCCTCACGCAGCGCCGGCGTCATGGTCATCCCGGGGGCGACCGCGTTGCAGCGCACGCCGTGAACTCCGTGACTCGCGGCGATTGATCGCGTCATCTGAATGATCGCCGCCTTGCTTGAGGAATAGGCCGCCTGAATCATGTGCCCCTGCAACGCGAGGTTGCTTACGGTATTGACGATATTGCCGCGCGAGGCGCGCAGGTGAGGAAGCGCAGCACGGCAAGCTATCATGGCGCCGCGCACATTGACCCGATAAGTCCGATCCCAGAGCTCGGTTGCCATGTGCTCGATGTCGCCGTCATTCGCTGCGACATCGGGCCCGAGCAGCGCAGCATTGTTGTGCAGAACGTCGAGGCGGCCAAACCGCGCTATGGTTTCGGCAATGAGGCCTTCAATCGACGATTCGTCTTCGAGGTCGAGGGGCATAGCCATTGCCCCGGGGAGCGTTCGGGAAAGTTCCGCCGCACGGTCATAAGCGAGATCGGCGATCACGACTTTCGCTCCGCGGACTGAAAACAGCTGGGCCGTCGCGAAGCCGATTCCGCCAGCTCCACCAGTGATAATCGCAACCTTGTCGGTCAGACGGATTGAGTCTTCAGGCACTGAGCTCTCCGTGGCCATAATGTATCCCAAAGCATCTAAATGGTGGCGCGCTCAATGAGAAGAAGGTACTTTTTTGTACCCAATCAATTCCTGCAAAGGTGTGCCAATGACACTCCGCTCCAATCCCGGGCTCGCGGCGCTTGCGGCGGAAATGGAAACTCATGGTGCAACTCGCGATGCCCCAACCCGATCAGTCATGGCGCTTCTCGGCGATCGGTGGTCGACGTTGATCATGCTTGTGCTTGCAGAGACGACGCTTCGTCACTCGGAACTGAAAGCGACACTTGAAAAGCTGTCGTCCGAACAGGCCATCTCGCAAAAAATCCTCACGGAGAAGTTGCGTCGGCTGGAACGAGATGGTTTCGTCGCGAGGATCGCGGGAAACGGCCCAACTCCGATGGTCAACTATGAACTTACCGATCTGGGGCGCGGCTTTCACAAGCAGATTCGCCGGTTAATCGGGTGGATCAACGACAACGCCGAAACAATCCTCTCATCACGAATGGAAGCGGACGCCTGATCCATGATCGCGCGCTTCCCATGACACAAGGCCGGAGCCCTGGTCCGGTTACAGACCAGGGCTCCACCCCCATCAGAAGCTTGCCGACACCCGCACACCGTAGGTCAGCGGCGCCGAATAGTGGCCAACCGCAATGCCGATCGGCGAAGACTGCGGCGCGAGGTTGTGTCGCTTGTCTTCGAGATTGAGCACGTAGCCCGACACCGACCAGCCACCATTGGGATTGCGCAGTGTCAGATTGAGATCGGTCGACCAGTAGCCGGGGATGCGTTCAAACGCGAGGTATTCGAACGCGCCCCACTGGCTGTCGCGCCAGGCGGTATTGACCGAACCGACAAGTTCCAGATCGCTGCCGAGCGGGACGATCTGTTCGGCACCGAGATTGACGGTCCATTTCGGCGAGAAGAGCAGCGGATTACCCGAGCAGTTGAAATCCTTCACCGGAGCGCCGCCAGCAGTTGCCCCCGTCAGCGTGAAGGGGCACGAGAAATTGTCGCGCGGTGCCGCGGTGAAGAGATGCAGGTCGTCGTACTTCGTATCGAGGTACTGCACCTTTGCGCTCAGGGTGGTGTTCGATGCAGGCTTGGCGATCACGTCCAGATCGAAGCCCTTGATCGTGGCGCGGCCTGCGTTTTCGTTCGAATTGATCAGCGTCCCGCTATTGTCGACAGTAAAGTAGGTGATCTGCTGATCCTTGTACTTCCACAGGAACGCTTCGAAGTTCACCTGAAGCTTGTTGTCGAGGAAACGATTCTTCGAGCCGATCGAGTAAGCCGTGATGTATTCCGGCTTGTAACTCGGCCGACCTTCGGCAAGCTGGAAGCCGCCAGCGCGGTAACCCGATTCAACGGTTGCATAGAGCAGGTTGGTCGCGCCGATGTCATACTCGGCCGACGCCTTCCACGTCACCCGCGAGTACGTCCCCTTGTCGACCACCGGGAAGTGCGTCTTGAGAATGAGCCCAGCGCCCGACATGACCGGGAAGACCTGGTCGTTGGGCTGCGCTGTGCTTCCCGCTGGAATCCAACCATTTGAGACCAGCCAGCTGATGGTGTCGTTCACGCTGAGGAAATTGGGATAGCGCGGAAGTGCGCCAGGATTGGCACAACCGCCCGGAAGCCCGCCCACCCCGAACGATGCCGGCGGTGTGACGGGCGGGATGCCGCCGCAGAACGTGATGAAGTTGTTGATGAGCCCGTCGATCGACTTGTTGTCATGTGTGTAGCGAGCCCCGCCGATCAGACGGAATTTATCGCCGAGATGGGCGGTAAGCTGTCCGAACAAAGCCCAGCTCTCGGTCTTGTGATCGTAATGCTGGATCGGCAGCACGAACTCCTGATTGTACTCGTTGGCGGCGTGAATCTTCTCGTTGAAGTAATAGCCGCCAAGAACGTAATCGAGAGCGCCGGTCTGACCCGCGAGGCGGGTTTCCAGGCTGAACTGCTTGATATCCTCGTTCGTGCGAGCGGTGTTGAATGCCGGCGCATTGAAGGTGGAGCGGTCCTTGCTCTCACGGTAAGCAGGAATGATCGTCAATTTGCCAAGCCCGGTGGTCACGTTGACCTCGGCGTTCAAGCCCCAATAGGTCGCATCGAGCTTTGGCGTCGCGTTGAGGGGGGCCAGAAAGCCGAACCCCGGAGCGCCAAGAACAGTCGTGCGATAGGCATTGGCCGCAGCCGAACCGAAGCCCTCGTCCACACCGAGACCGGACGGGATGAATGTATAGGTCGCCCCCGGGATGTAGCTGCCAATATATCCGCCACCGAAGCCCTTCCCGCCGACGTGGGTGAAGTCCCCACCGATCCGCACGGAAAGGTCAGACGACGGCTGATACAGGAATTGAGCGCGAAGGCCGACGCGCTTGGCGTCATCCGTGCCATCCTTGTTGTAGCCATCGTGCTGGAGATACGAACCGGCTACGCGGATCGCGGAATCGTCCCCGGTTGCCACGTTGACGTGCGCGTCGCCGCTGATCGCGTTGAAATTGCCATAGCCTGCGGTGAAGCCCATTCCGGTCTTGCCGAGTTCGGGCCGCGCCGGAATGATGTTGATTGCCCCGCCTGTCGCGTTGCGTCCATAGAGAATGCCTTGCGGCCCCTTGAGGACTTCGACTCGCTGGAGATCGTAGAACGCTGCACCAAAGACGCCGCCGCCGCGACCGAGGACCACCCCGTCATAGCTGGGCGTCACTGCCGGATCATTGTAGCTGCTCGACGTGATGTTTCCCACACCGCGCACGAAAATCGAGGTTATCGAACCGCCCGCAGATGGCATGCTGATGGAGGGGACCGACTTGGTAAGATCGGTGGCCGACGAGATCCCCCGCTCGCCGAGGTCGGCACCGGTCACGGCATCGATTGCGATGCCAGCCTTTTGCAGCGATTCTTCCTTCTTCTGCGCAGTAACGACGATCTCACCGATGCCGGTATTGTCGTCGGCGGCCGCAGCTTCCTGAGCGAACGCGGGCTGCGTCAAGATCATCAGAGAAAGGGCTGTCGAACCCAAAAGCAATTTACGCATGTCTAATCCTCCCAAAGGCGCTGGGTTTTTACCGTGATCCCGCCGTTAGAGCACGTAGCGCAACACGTCCTGCCGATTGAATGGATTGGATGTATCCATGGCGCAGATGCATTCGGGCAGCTTGAACTGAACTTTCGCATCAGTCAGGCAAGTGTGCGACCAACATCGGTGAAAACGTCGACCGCTTTTCCTGAGGCTAAGCGCGGAGTGCGCTGGCTCCGTTCAGCAGCCAGCACCGTGTTTTCGAGCAGGCAAGCGATCGTCATCGGACCGACCCCGCCCGGTACGGGCGTCACCGCCTTGGCATGGTCAAGTTCGTGGGTCGCGCAGTCGCCAACCAGCTTGGTGGCTCCGCCCGCATTCTCGACCCTGGTTATGCCGACATCGATGACGATCGCTCCGGGCTTGACCCAATAGCCCCGGACCAGATGCGGAGCGCCGGCAGCAGCTATGATGATGTCAGCCTTGCGCGCGACATCGGCCAATTGGAGCGTCTCGATGTGCGTTACCGTGACAGTAGCTTCGCGTTCGAGGAGGAGCATGGCGATCGGTTTGCCGACAATGTTCGATTTCCCGATCACCACGACGTTCAGCCCGCGATAGTCGGTAACCACCTGGTCGAGCAGTTTCATGATGCCCAAAGGCGTGCATGGGACGAGCCCGCCGGTTCCGGTCGAAAGCCGCCCGACATTGACCGGATGAAAGCCATCGACGTCCTTGAGCGGGTGAATCCGGTCGAGAATCTCGGCCGGATCGAGCCCCGAAGGAAGCGGCAGCTGGATGAGAATGCCGTGCACACCGTCATCCTGGTTGAGGCTGTCGATCAGTTCGAGCAATTCGGCCTGGGTCGTGTTGGCAGAACGTCGATGTTCGAGCGAGCGAATGCCGGCACGAGCGCATTGCGCGACCTTTCGCCTGACGTAGACTTCGCTGGCGGGGTCGTTTCCGACCAGGATGACCGCCAACGCCGGCTCAACTCCCAAGGCCTTGAGACGCTCGACCCGCTCGGCCGTGGCCGCCAGAACCTGAGCTGCAACCGCCTTGCCGTCGATCAGTTGTGCCACGTCTCAGCCCTTGAACACGACAGTGCGGTGGCCGTTGAGGAAGACCCGGTCCTCGAGTTGGTAGTGCACCGCAGTGGCAATGACGCGGCGCTCGATGTCGCGGCCCTTGCGAACAAGATCGTCGGGCAGATCGGCATGACTGATTGCTTCGACGTCCTGGTGAATGATCGGCCCTTCGTCGAGGTCGGCGGTGACATAGTGCGCGGTCGCGCCAATCATCTTGACCCCGCGTTCGTAAGCTTGGTGGTAGGGCTTGGCGCCCTTGAAGCCGGGCAGGAAGGAGTGATGGATGTTGATGCATCGACCGGACAGGAAAGCGGCCAGGTCGTCCGACAGGATCTGCATGTAGCGCGCGAGGACGACGAGCTCGGCGCCGGTTTCGGTGACGACCTGCTTGATCTGAGCTTCCTGCTGCGGCTTGGTGTCCTTTGTGATCGGGAAATGATGGTACGGGATATCGCCCATCAGCGAGGTGGTGAGCGCTTCTTTCGGATGGTTCGAGATTATCGCCACCACTTCCATGTTCAGCTCGCCGATGCGGTAGCGGTAGAGAAGGTCACCAAAGGCATGGTCGAATTTCGAGACCATCAGGACGACTTTAGTCGGCACCGAGTTGTCGCGGATTGCCCATTCCATGCCGAGCTCACTGCCGATCGGTGCAAAGCCGGCTTCGAGCTCAGCAAGGTCTTTGCTGTCGGAGTCGAACACGACCCGCATGAAGAAGCGCTTGGTCTCGTTGTCGTTGAACTGCTGGGCGTCGACGATGTTGCAACCCGCCGCAGCGAGAAAACCGGCAACACGCGCAACCAGCCCGGGCTGGTCATCGCATTGGATGCGGAGGGTGAAATTTGCCATTTGATGGTCCTTGAAATGCAGCGTTGCCAGGCGGCTAAATTTGCCCGCCGGCCAACGCCTTGGAACGAAACAGCTGCAGCACTGCCAGGACTGCAAGCGCGGAGCCGCTGGCCATGACCAAAGCGACAGCAGCGCGATCAAGGCCAGCTGAGAAGAGCAGGCCCCCGACAATCGGACCCAGCGCCGCCCCTCCCCGGCCAAGCCCGATCACCAGCCCTGTGCCACCGCCGCGCAAGTGGGGCGGATAGGATGCTGCGATCAGGGCATAGAGGCCGACGATAACGGCATTGGTGCTGAACCCGGCTGCAGCGGCGGCCCATGAAAGGGCAGGAAGGGTGGCGGGGGCATTGCCGAACAGGACGAGAAAGATCGACGATGTCGAAAGAACTGCGATCATCAGGCCGCGCAGCGAAAACCGGGCGGTCATGAACGATAGGCCGAAGGAGCCGATGACGCCCCCGACATTTGCCCAAACAAGCACGCTCGCCGCCTGTGACGCCGGAATGCCCAGGTCGGCCACGATCTTGGGTATCCATTTGAGCATGAAGTAGAACGACATCATGTGGAGGAAATAGGCGGACGTGAGGAGCAGCGTCAGCGCACGGAGTGGCGGGGCAAACAGCGCCGCAAATGCCGGCCGATCGGTGGCCGCGACGTCCGCCACCTCTTCGATGGGTTGGTGCCCGAGCATTTTGAGGCTGCGATTGACGGCATCGAGTCGGGCGGCCCCGGACTTCCGGCGCATCAGCGTATCGAAGCCTTCGGGGAGAATGAAGGCAGCTACGGGAAGTAGAACAGCGGTTAGTGCCGCGCCCAGATAGAAGACATGCCGCCAATCGCCGCCCGCAAGCAACTGCGACGAGATCGCACCGCCGACGACTGCCCCTAACGGATAGCCTGCCGCCATCAGAGCGACCGACATGGTCCGCGTTCTTGTGCTGGACGCTCCGGCAGCCAGCGCGCTGATCGATGCGAGAAGACCGCCGATACCAAGACCGGTGACGAACCTGATCAGGCCTAGCAGAAACGGACTTGTGCTCAGCGCCGCTAGCACCATCCCGACCGTCATTAAGGCAAGGCAGAACAGGGTTGTGGCGCGGCGACCGATGCGGTCAGCGAGCTGCCCCAAGGCGATCGAACCGACCGCCATGCCGACCAGTTCCATCGAGAGGACGATCCCCAGAGCCGCACGTTCGATGCCCCATTCCTTGGAAATTCCGGGTGCGGCAAAACTGACCGAGAGAACGTCAAAGCCATCGAGGCCATTGAGAATTACGCAGAGGCCAACGACGACCTTCTGACGCAAAGTCATCGGTGAATCGGCGATGATCACTCTGGGATCGGTGCCGCCCTGCCACATGTTCGCATCTCCCCATCATTTTTTCGGGATCGCCTGCGCCACCCTCGCTGCGATCGTTCTTCACCCGTTGAGCAGCCTCACTCACCTCACCGGGGCGATGTGAGGCTGCTCGGGGAGATCTAGTCACACCTGATTGGCAAGATAAGGACGGTAGCCCTCTCGAACCTTGGAGGGGACGGGGCTCGAGGCGGCCACTGCGCGGACCGTAACTTGCTTGTGGCGCTCCACCAACGGACGGTTGGAGCCGCCATTGGGCTCGCCCCAGGTCAGTTCAACGGTATCGCCTTCCTTGACCACACTGGGATCGAGCAGCGCGAGGGAGATCCAGCGCCGGGCGTTCGAGCTATAGACCACATAAGTCGAGAAACCTGCCGCCCGCTGGCCGTTGACCTTCACTTCATCGAATGGGAAAGTGGCATAATAGGCAGCCGGAGCTTCCATCCACTTGGCACGCTCATCGCCTTCGTTGAACTGCGAACGGAAGATGTCGATCACATCATCGTTGTCCCACATAAGCGTCATCTTCTGGAGATGCTGCCCGTCCTTGCGGACCTCCAGCGCCTCACGGCCGATGAAGTCGTGATTGAAGTCCACGAACTTGTAGCCGGCATCCCACGGTGTGATGTAATAGTCCTCGATCTTGTCCGAGGTGAAGCTGCCGCCAAGCGATGAGCCAGCTTCGAAGCCGACATCCGGCAGCCACTTGCGATAGTCGGCGAGCTTCGGATCGGAATAGATCGCGGGAAGCACCGAAGCGAACCATCCACTTTCGGTAGAAGCTGTCGAATATGCACGGGCTCCGCCCTGAAGCATGCCGAGATCACGGCCCGCGGCGAGAATTGCTGCACGCACCTCTTCAGCCTCGTCAGCGGGTCCGATCAGTTCGAGGCCCGGAGCACCTGCCATGCCGTGCTTCAAGGCACGGACATTGCGCCCGCAGATCTTGATCTGGCCCATCGAGAAGAACTTGATATCACCGATCGGACCACCGTTGAGCCGTTCAAGGATCTCCCAGGCCTTCGGCCCCTGCACTTCGAAGCGGAACGAGCGGCGCTTGGGATGAGCGGTATTGGTCGTGCGTTCGTCGCGTTCGACTACCACGTCGTAGCCGCCGGCAACGGCATTGTACTGCACCCAATTGGGTATGTGCGGCCGACCGACGATGTTGACCCGGTAATCGTCTAGCCCGAACAGCACCGCATCGCCAATGACATGACCTTCATGGCTGCAGCACACGATCTGCTTGGCCTTGTTCCGGCCGAAATTCTTGTAGTTGTTGATCGACAGGTCCGAGAGCAGGCGGATTGTATCCGGACCTTCGACGTAGAGATCGGTCATGTGATGAGATTGATCAAGCAGGACCGCTGTGTTGTTCCAGGCCTCCATCTCATCGCGCCAGTTTGAGAACTCGGACGCAACCGGGAACACGTACTGCCCGATTTGCGAATTGCGCAGCATTGCCAGCGCCCCGCCCGAACGATCGATCTTGTCCTGCAAACTGCCCATTTCAACCTTCTCCTCAGCGTGAATCGCGTCGAACCGCCGTTAGCTTGGTGGATCCTGAAACGCAAAGGGTTTGTATCCCTTTGATATGGAGGTGGTCGAGAAAAGCGGTATTTTGCGCCACTAACCGATGAATTTTATCGCAAAAGGTATCCCATAGGGGGGAATTTTGGGATACAAAACTCATTGACATTTGCCGCTGCGTGCCGTTTCGTGACCAGATGAACGGATCGCTCGAGAACACTTTGAAAGAAATGATCCTGCGCGAGGAGCTGCGGCCCGGCGAAAGGGTTACCGAAGCCGCACTCGCGGAACGCTTAGGCGTATCGCGCACGCCTATTCGGAATGTCTTGCCGCGCCTTGCCGCCGAGGGTTTCCTTCAGCCGGTTGGCAAGCGGGGGTTCGTCATCGCCGACTTCGGGGAACGCGAGATCTTCGAGGCGCTTGATTTACGCGCACTGCTCGAGGGCTGGGCCGCGCGCAATCTCGCCGAGCTGGGAGTAAGCTCATCGCTCCTTGCCGAATTGGAAGATTGCCTCGCGCAAGGCGACACGCTGTTCGAAAAGCATCATCTCGATCGCGAGGACGAGCAACAATACGGCATCATGAATGAGCGGTTTCACCGGCTGATCATCGAAGGCTGTCGCTCGCCGATGCTCTCGATGTTCATTGAACGCCTGAACAACGTGCCGTTTGTACCTCCGTCGGTGATCGTCTTTGATCAAGTGGGGCTGCGCGCTGCATTCGACATGCTCCACCGTGCCCATGGCTTTCATCACGCCATCGTCGATGCGATCAAGAAGGGCGATGGCGCCCGGGCAGAATTCCTGTTCCGAGAACACGCCAACCATCAACGCGTGAGCATGTTTGAACGGCGTAGAGCCCGTCAAGACAGCAGGTAATCCGATTCGGGCGCGTGGGGCATGGGCAGGCGCCAGCGCAAACTAGGTGAATACCCGGTCGACCCTGCTCGCACCCCGACTCGCTAGCTGAAAGAAGGCCCTCGCATGAGTGCTTGGGATACCAAAGAGGCGCATATTTTGCATTAGGTGGAATATTCCTGGAGTTTGGGATACATTAATTCTATACACCGTCGCACTGATTCACAGTGGCGGATGCAGCGTCCGCGCGGCTGGAGCGAACAGATGTCACGACCTGTTATTCACCCCGACTGGTTGATCCGCCCGAAGGATGTGCTCCACGGCTATTCCCTTGAAGTAACCGCCAAGGACATCCCGGCTCTGAACGAAGCGGCGCCAGACATCTGGGAGGGAGCCCCTATCGCGGTCCCATTCTTGCCAGGTGAAAGCCACGCTGCTCGGGTCGAGGCCGCAAAGGCAGTTCGTGCATTGGGGTTTGAGCCGATGCCGCATTTTTCAGCACGGCGCATAGCATCGCAGGAGGAATTCGAGACCTATCTGGCAGATGCGGTTAGAGAAGCAGGAGTCGAACGCTGCTTTGTTGTGGCCGGAGATCCTTCAATTCCGGCGGGCCCCTTTCCAGACAGTTCATCTTTGATCGCAACTTGCGCCTTTGAGCGCGCCGGCATCAAGGTTATCGGCATCGGCGGGCATCCCGAAGGTCATCCGGTGATGACTGACGAACAATGCTGGACCGTACTGGCCAGCAAGTGTTCCGAAATCGAAGGACGCGGCATGGCACCGCTGATCGTAACCCAATTCGCCTTCGATGCGGATGCAATGCTCGCCTGGCTGAAAGAGTTGCGACTTCGCGGGCTTGACCATGCAGTTCGGGTCGGAGTTCCGGGGCCAGCCGGCATCAAGACCTTGGCGCGCTTCGCTGCAATGTGCGGCGTCGGTGCCTCGACAGCGGTTCTGAAGAAATACGGGATCTCGATCGGGCAGCTGATCGGAACGGCGGGACCCGACAAGTTCCTTCTGAAATTGAAAACGGGTTTGGGCCCAGAGCATGGCCCGGTGCGGCTTCATTTCTACCCATTTGGCGGCGTGAGCAAGACTGTCAGCTGGATTGCGGACTACCGGCAGCGAAGCGATTGAGCGCGCCAGGCTCGAAAATCAGAAGGCGGCCTGCTCGATCATCCAACGGTCAATTTCCGATTCTATCCAGATGGTGCACCTGGACCCGAGCGATCGGGAGCGTGGAAATCGACCTTCGCTCATTCGCTGGTAGATTGCAGAGCGTTTGAGACCCACGCGTGCCTCCACTTCTGGAAGGCGTAGAAAACGCATCGGTGTTGCGGTCTGGAGTTCGGCGGACTGTTCGTTGGCCATGTACTCAAGCCAAGCTAGACTGTGAAACGTTCAGCGATGGAATCGCCGCGGCTGTTGAGGTCGATGATATGGCGATGGAGGGTTCGAGCCAGAAGCTTTGCGGTACCATTGGCCCAACGCGGCCTAAGCTCATCGAAATTGTCGCCGAGTTGCTCGATAATTTCGACCGGCGCTCGTTTGAACAGTTCACCGAGGAAACGGGCAGGTGGCGTACCTCCGCGCGCCAAAGCGAAGTCTTCTCCAGCCAGCAACAGGAGCAGCAGCGTTTCTTCCCCTGCTTGGCCTGCAGCATCTAGAATCGCCAGTGCTTCGCCGAGCGTGAAAGGACGATCTCCGGAGAGCGACCGTCTCAGGCTATCGCGCTTCATCCCCGACAGCCGCGCAATCTCGGAATTCGATTTGCCGCTGGAATCGACTGCGCGCCAAAGCAAACGCGCGACACGGGTCGGAAGGTCAATGGGTACCTGGTCCATGGTTTGTCGACTCGAACAGTTTAGCCTTCAGCTATCCTTGGTTTTCGGCTGTAGGAAAGCGAAAAGAACATATAAGAAACATCTAGGAATTCCATAACGGGACATGCCTCGGAGGTCGTGCAGAACCGCGCATGATTCGCGCACCGGCGCGCAGGCATTACGCAGAAGGCGCCAAAAGGCACGCAATCACGACGTATTTCCGCGCACGATATCGACTGCACCGAGCTCGCTTCCGATTTAGAATCCCAAAATCGACTGAGGAAGCTGTTCCCGATTTCCTACAGCCCAACTTCTCCGCACCAAGAACGTACAGCGAACATCCGCTGTGCCATCCCAGACGGAGAATTGTCCCCATGAATGCCACTGCCCTCCCCTCGATCCGCCGCGGTGCCCACCTCGGCAAGCTTGCCAGCGTGGCCCTGCCGGTCGCGATCGGCGCGCTTGCCGCCAGCGCCGCCTATGCCGGCGCCGACACGACCTTCGCCCCTGCCCTGCAGAAGTTCAC
>ERZ1645185.311-NODE-311-length-20704-cov-8.846966_pt1 | contig 20704 bp, 17 predicted proteins | sample MGYA00575351_ERZ1645185 | MGnify/ENA primary metagenome ERZ1645185 (study PRJEB40838, sample SAMN11284767) | freshwater sediment metagenome | isolation source: river sediment | host: Sediment | place: India: Jana village, Kanpur | collected 2015-12-17 ...
CTCGCCGCTGGATGGTCCAGTGGCGGCTATCGCCAGCCATTGGCGGTTAGTTTCGGAGGCCCCTTATGTCCCCCACGGACGAACAAGCCCCGCGCCTGATCGACTGCGCCGAGGTGCAGCATCAGACCGGATTCGGTCGCTCCAAGATCGGTGAACTGGTTCGCGACAAGAACTCGGACTTCCCAAAGCCGCTGCACGTCATGCGACACCGCCGCTGGGTGGCGAGCGAGGTGGCGGCATGGATCAATCGCCAGATCGAACGCCGCGACGCGGCGGGGGCGGGTGGCGAGTGAACGCCTCCTACCTCGCCGGCGCGCCGCCGGGCTTCAAAAACGACGAAACCCAGGCCGGCCAGGGTCTGGGTTTCGGTATACAGCAGGTCAACGGGTTCGGACTGCAGGTAGACGATAGCACGCTGCGCTGGGGGCAATACGAGGCACGACGGCGCGCACGCCGCGAGCGCCCTGGTAGCTGCTTGCTGGCAGAGATCGAGCAATGAGCACGCACATCATGGCCGCGTGCTGGCCGCTCAGGATGCCCCCTACGCCAAAGTCGGTGCTGATGTCGTTGGCGGATAACGCCAACGATCAAGGGGTCTGCTGGCCCAGCATCGCAACGATCTGCACCCGCACCTGCTACACCGAGCGGACCGTCCAAGGAGCCATCAGGTGGTTGGCGGAGAAGGGATTGATCGAAGTCGAAATCCGCCCGGGGCGTTCGACGCTCTACCGCGTCGCCGTTGCAGCGGCTCGGTTGACACCCCGCAACTCCTGCGGGGAGCAGCAGATGCGCTCCACCCCCGCAGACGCTGCCCGCACCCCCGCAGCAAATGCCCCGGACCCCCGCAGCTCTCGCACCCAGAACCGTAAAGAACAATCAAGGAACCGTCAGGAACCGCCAAAAAAGGATCGCAAAGCGCGTCATGAACTCGGTGTCGATGATCTGATTGCCGAAGGCGTGGAACGCCAGCACGCCGAGGATTGGCTGCAAGTGCGCCGCGTGAAGCGCGCGCCCCTGACACTGACGGCATGGGCTGACGTGAAGAGCGAAGCCGTGAAGGCGGGTATCACCGCCGCCGAGGCTGTCCGCATTGCTGCAGCAAAGTCCTGGCAGGGCTTCAAGGCTGCGTGGTGGGAGAGCGGTGGTGGAAAGCAAGTGCGCTCGCCCCGAGAGTCCCTGTCAGAGCAATCGGCTCGCTTGAACCGCGAGCACGACATGCGGGAGGTGCTCCATGAAGCCTCTCGCTGACGTTGCTGTGACGGTCTTGGAGCACGCCGGTGTGAATGCCGCGCAAAACGTCTGCACGGCTGCCGCAGCAGAGCCGCCGGCCACGTGGCTGCGACGGATCTGGGAACGCATGACGGCGCTTTACGGTCACGCGTGGGTCAATCTCCATGGCGTCACCCCGCACGACGAAACGGGTGCGCTTTCGCTGTCGGGCGACACCTGGGCGCGAGCTCTGGATGGATTGCGGGGCCAGCAGATCTCGGCGGGCATCAAGGCGTGCGTCGCCGAGGGCGCGGAGTTCCCGCCTTCCGCGCCGAGGTTCCGGGCCATGTCCTTGGGAGTGCCTAGCTTGGCGTCAGTGCGCTCCGAACTGCGCCACGGTGGTTCGTCGCCCTTCGCCCGGGCAATCTGGGCCGAACTGGATGTCTATCGCTATCGGCAGGCCAGCGCCGACCAGGGCGACCGTCTGCTGCGCGATGCTTACGAGCTGGTGCGTGAGCGCGTCATGCGTGGCCAGGCGCTGCCCGAGCCGCCGGCCGCGGTGATCCCACATGACTCCTCCAAACCAACACCGGCGACGCCCGAGCAACTCAAGAAACACTTCGCCTCCATCCGGGCCTCGCTTGCCACGCGTGATGGAGGTGAGGCATGACGGCCATCCCGATGATCGTCACGCCGCGTCTGATCGGCCTAGACACCGTCCCCGCCGTCGATGCGCGCGAATTGCATGCCTTTCTGGGAGTGGCGACCCCGTTCCGCGACTGGATGGTCAGGCGCATCGAAACGTATGGTTTCCGCGAGGGCGAGGACTTTCACGCAGAACTGCGCGCTAGTCCCGGCGGCCGCCCTTCGCGGGAGTACGCCATCAGCCTGGGGATGGCCAAGGAGTTGGCCATGGTGGAGCGCGGCGAAAAGGGCCGGCAGGCGCGGGCTTACTTCCTCGAGTGCGAGCGCCGCGCCAAGGCTGCGGCTGTGCAACCAGACTACCTGCTACCCGCCACGATCGATGCCCGCCTGAACCGGATCGAGCGCGTGCTGGATGCCCAGCAGGAAAAAGCTGCTGCGCTTGATCTGTTGACCACCCACGACCGAGGCGCGGTGTGCTTGACGGAGGCAGCCAAACTGCTCGGGCAGAAGCCCCGTGCGTTCAACATCTGGCTGTGCGAGTCTCGGTGGATTTTCCGGGCGCACGACTGGGGCACCTGGCAGGCCTACCAGCGGCGCATCGACGATGGCGTGTTGTGCCACGTGATGGTCCCGATCCGGCGTAATGACGGCCGCCGAGAGTTGCACCCGCAAGTGAAGGTCACATCCGCAGGCTTGCGGAGGCTGGCCCATATGCTGGCGACCGACGCCCACAAGACGGGCCGCGCCTTGTCCCGCACTTCCTAGGCGCAGGCGAGCGAGTGATGGGCTGCGTGGATCCGCGGGCTGGCATGCCCCCGCACGATCGTCGGCCGGGGAGGAACAGTGAGTTTCGTTCCAAAACGTCGGTAGATATTCCAAATCTACCGACACTATGGAACACTCCAGCCATGACCGATCCGGCAGCCACCGCGAAAGCACTCATCCAGCGCAAGGGTGCGGTCCGCTCGCGGGAGCTGGTGGACGCCGGCGTCGCCCGTGTGCAGCTCTCGCGCCTGGTCGCGGCCGGCGAGCTGATCAGGCTGGCGCGGGGCGTCTACACCGCACCCGGGGTGGCGCTGCCTGGCAGCGAGGAAGGCGTGCTGGTGGTCGCCGAGCGCATCCCCGAGGCGAGACTGTGCCTCCTCACGGCCCTGCGGCTGCATGGCCTGACCACCCAGGCGCCGTTCGAGGTGTGGATCGCCATCGGCAACAAGGACCGGCTGCCGCGTCTGGACTGGCCCCCGCTGCGGGTCCTCCGGTTTTCAGGAGAGGCCCTCACAGCAGGGCTCGAGACCCGCACGATGGGCAGCAAGCAGGTGCGCGTCACCACTGTCGCCAAGACGGTGGCGGACTGCTTCAAGTTCCGCAGTCTGGTCGGCCTGGACGTTGCCATCGAGGCGCTGCGCGAGGCCCTGCGTGCGCGTGCTGCCAGCGTGGACGAGCTCTGGAAATACGCGGCCATTTGCCGCGTCACCACGATCATGCGGCCCTACCTGGAGGCACTGGCATGAACGGGCGGGTGCCCGCCGCCAGCCGGACCGCCTCCATTCGCCAGCGCCTCCTGGATCGGGCGCGGGCGCGCGGCGAAGAGTTCCAGCTTGTGCTCGACCGCTTCGCCGTGGAGCGGCTGCTGTATCGCCTGTCGGTCTCGCCGCACCGCGACCAGTTCCTGCTCAAGGGCGCGCTGCTGTTTGCCCTGTGGTTCGATGCGCCGCACCGGCCCACACGGGACGCCGATCTGCTGGGCTTCGGCTCGGCCGACGGCGAGCGGTTGCACGCCGTCATCGCGGAGCTGTGCGCGATCGATTCCGATGACGGCCTGCGGTTCGAGCTGGGCTCGATCCAGATAGAGCCCATCCGCGAGGAGGCCGCCTATGAAGGGCTGCGTGCCCGTCTGGTGGCGTATCTGGGCGGCGCCCGCTGCCATGTGCAGTGGGATGTCGGCTTTGGCGATGCGGTGACGCCGGGCCCGCAGGACATGGACTGTCCGGTGATGCTGGACGAGTTCCCGCCGCCGCGCCTGCGTGTGTATCCCCGCGAGACCGTCTTCGCCGAGAAGCTGGAGGCCATCGCCACGCTGGGGATTGCCAACAGCCGGATGAAGGACTACTTCGACCTGCTGGCGCTGATGCGCGAGCAGGCGATGGCGCCCGCCACCCTGGCCGATGCCATCCGCGCGACCTTCCAGCGCCGCGGCACCGCGCCGCCCGAGGGCGTGCCGTTCGGCCTGACCGACGCCTTTGCCTCCGATGCGCAGAAGCAGTCCCAGTGGGCTGCCTTCCAGCGCCGCAACCGGCTGGCCGCCCCGGCGCTTGCCGCGGTGGTGGCGGAACTCCGGGCCTTTTTCATTGCGCTGGACCCCTGGGCTGGCGACCGCCATCCCGCCCACGGTCAGCCCCAACCCCAACAGACACCATGAGCCAACTCCAGACCATCGAAGCCATAGAAAAGCGCCTGTGGAGCGCCGCTGACCTCCTGCGCGCCAACTCCGGCCTGGCCAGCAACGAGTACTTCATGCCCGTGATGGGCCTGATCTTCCTGCGCCATGCCCACAGCCGCTACCTGGCGGTCAAACCGCAGATCGAGGCGGGCCTGCCCAGCCGGGGCGGCAAAGTCCGTGCGCTGACCAAGGAGGACTTCAGCCAGCAGGGCGCCATCTTTCTGCGCCCGGAAGCGCAGTTCGACCATCTGGTCAGCCTGCCGGATTCAGCCGACCGCGCTGCCGCCATCATCGCCGCGATGGAGAGCATCGAGGCCGACTACGCCGCTCTGCGCGGCGTGCTGCCCAAGGCGGACTACCAGAAGATCGGCAACGAGGACCTGGGCGAGCTGCTGCGCAAGCTCAACCCGGAGGAGCTCAAGACCGCCAACGGCGACATTTTTGGCCGCATCTACGAGTACTTCCTGACCCAGTTCGCCGACCAGGGCGCGCACGACGGCGGCGAGTTCTTCACGCCCATCTCCATCGTGCAGATGATCGCCAACCTGATCGAGCCGGAGCGCGGCAGCGTGCTGGACCCGGCCTGCGGGTCCGGCGGCATGTTCGTGCAGAGCGCCAACCTGGTGGAGCGCAACCACGGCGACCCCAGCAAGGCGCTGACCTTCTGGGGCATGGAGAAGAACGCCACCACCATCAAGCTGGCGCAGATGAACCTGGCCGTGCACGGGCTGCAGGGCAACATCGCCGAGGCCATCAGCTACTACAGCGACCCGCACGAACTGGTGGGCAAGGCCGACTACGTGATGGCCAACCCGCCGTTCAACGTGGACGAGGTGGACGCGGAAAAGGTCCGCAACGACCCGCGCCTGCCGTTCGGCCTGCCCGGCGTGAACAAGGCGGGCAAGGTCAGCAACGGCAACTACCTGTGGATCTCCTACTTCTACAGCTACCTGTCCAAGCGCGGCCGCGCCGGCTTCGTGATGTCCTCGCAGGCGTCCAGCGCCGGGCGCGACGAAGCCAAGGTGCGCCAGAAGCTGGTGGAAACCGGCGATGTGGACGTGATGGTGGCCATCCGCGGCAACTTCTTCTACACGCGCACCGTGCCCTGCGAGCTGTGGTTCTTCGACAAGGCCAAGCCGGCGCAGCACCGCGACCACGTCCTGATGCTGGACGCCCGCAACGTCTACCGCAAGGTGACGCGCAAGATCTACGACTTCAGCCCGGAGCAACTGGCCAACCTGACCAGCATCGTCTGGCTCTACCGCGGGCAACAGGACCGCTTCCTGGCGCTGGTGCGTGAGCATCTGCTTGCCTGCATCCAGGCCGCCCTGGCCAGCCTTGCACCGCTGCGCGAGGCGCACGCGGCGCTGGCCGTGTGGGCCAACCTGCTGCGCGGCCCCCTGCAGGAAGGCGACGCCCTGATGGCGCAGGTGGCGTTGGATGACGCCATGACGCAGTTCAATCGGGATGTCGTGGCCTTTCACACCCAGGCCAATGCTGTCGCCGCGAACGGGATCCCGGACGGTGCGGGCAACACCGAGCTCCATGAAGCCGCAGCGCGGCTGGCACCGCTGGCCGAGGCCAGCCGCGATCTGGTCAAGGCGGTGGACCACCTCTACAAGCTGGCCGGGCATGCGCTGGACGCCAAGCAGGGCGACGCCAACAGCCGCGACCTCAACCGCCAGCGCAAGGCCGCGGACGAGGCCCGCAGGGCCGCGGTGGAGGCGCTGAAGCCGGTGCGCTATTTCCTCCGGCAGGCGCTGTGGCTGCAGGAACGCTTCCCGGAGGCCGAGCTGCGCGATGTGCCGGGGCTGGTGAAGCGGGTCAGCCGCGCCGAGATCGAAGCCAACGACTGGTCGCTGACGCCCGGTCGTTATGTCGGCGTGGCACCGGAGGAGGTGGACGAGGACTTCGACTTCGAAGTCGCGCTGCGCGACATCCACGTCGAGCTGACCGGCTTGAACGAGGAGGCTGTTGCGCTGGCGGCGAAGATCGCGCGCAACTTTGAGGAGTTGGGGGCGTGACTGTTGACTTGCTTGAGTTGCAATCACTTACAGAGACTGAGCGTCCCATCACTTACGGCGTTGTGAAGCCGGGGGTGGAGGACCCAGAGAAGGGCGTTCTTTTCGTTCGCGGCGGTGATATTGCGGACGGGAGTATCGACATTAGCGTGTTGCGAACGATCACCCAGGAAGTGTCCGCCCCATACGCGAGAACAATTCTGCGCGGTGGGGAAGTCGTCATCTCGCTTGTGGGAAACCCCGGTGCGGTGGCGGTGGTGCCAGACTCATTGGTTGGCGCGAATCTGGCGCGTCAGGTGGGTCTGATTGCCTTGAAGCCTGAATATCACGCGCCCTATGTCAAGTACTACTTGATGTCTCCGCAAGGGAAGGCAGAGCTGTTTCAAAGAACACAGGGCGCTGTCCAACAGGTCATCAACCTCGCTGACCTGAAGAAGATCAAGGTTCGTGTTTTGCCTAAACCGGAGCAGGAGCGCATCGCTGGGGTTCTCTCCGCCTACGACGACCTGATCGAAAACAACCGCCGCCGCATCGCGCTGCTGGAGCAATCTGCCCGCCTGTTGTACCGCGAATGGTTCGTGCACCTGCGCTTTCCCGGCCACGAGCACGTCAAGGTGGTGGATGGCGTGCCGGAGGGGTGGGAGCGAAAGACGATGGCGGACGTCGCGGAGACCGTTGGTGGCGGTACGCCTTCCACGGCGGTTTCCGCCTATTGGGATGATGGGGATGTCACTTGGTTTTCGCCCACGGATCTGACCAACAACGATTGCCTGGCTTTGCTGAGCTCCGGCAAGAAGATCACCGAGGCTGGTCTGAAAAACAGCTCGGCCAAGATGCTCCCGCCCGAGACGATCCTGATGAGTAGCCGCGCTTCCATCGGTTACTTCGGGTTGCATGACAAGCCGGCGTGCACCAACCAAGGGTTCATCTCTCTGATTCCGCGTGACGAGCAGTATCGCTACTACCTGCTCTACAACCTTATGTTCCGGAAGGGCGAGATCGAGTCGAAGGCCGGTGGGACTACGTACAAGGAGATCAACAAATCTACTTTTCGAGGGATGACGATCATTTGGCCTGACAAGACTTTAGCCAGTGGGTTCTCGGATTTCGCAAAGGATGTGATGCAGCAGGTTCGGACGCTTAAGAGGCAGAACGAAAAGCTAGCTCAGGCCCGCGACCTACTCCTCCCTCGCCTGATGAGCGGCGACCTGGTGGTTTGATAGGCTGGGCACAGGGGGCTTCCGCATGCCGTTGAACGAAGACACGCTGGTCCAGCAGACCACCGCCGACTACCTGTGCAGTGTGCTGGGTTGGCGCAGCGAATACGCCTACAACACCGAGGTGCTGGGCCCGGAAGGCAGCTTCGGCCGCAAGAGCGAACAGGACGTGGTGCTGACCCGCATCCTGGGCGAGAAGCTGATGACGCTCAATCCTGGCCTGCCCGACGCCGCCTACCGGGACGCCCTGCGCCAGATTGTGGAGGTGGGCGCCGGCCTGCGTGGCATGGCCGCCAACCGCGAGAAGTACGAGCTCCTCCGCGACGGCGTGAAGGTCAGCTACCGCAAGCCCGACGGAACGCTCGAAGCACGCACCCTGCGCGTCTTCGACTTCGACAACGCGGAGAACAATGACTTCCTGGCCGTACGCGAGCTATGGGTCAAGGGTGAGCTTTACCGCCGCCGGCCGGACATCATCGGCTTCGTCAACGGCATCCCGTTGCTGTTCATCGAATGCAAGACCATCCACAAGAACCTGCGCAAGGCGTACGACCAGAATCTGAAGGACTACCAGGACACCATCCCGCATCTGTTCCACCACAACGCCTTCCTGCTGCTGGCCAATGGCAGCGAGGCCAAGATCGGCGCGCTGGGCGGTAAGTACGAGCACTTCCACAACTGGAAGCGGCTGGAGGAAGCCGAGCCCGGCCAGGTGGACATGGAAACCCTGCTGAAGGGCGTCTGCGACAAGCGCAATTTCCTGGACCTCTTCGAGAACTTCATCCTGTTCGACGACGTGGGCGAGCGCACCATCAAGATCGTGGCGCGCAACCACCAGTTTCTGGGCGTTAACCGCGCCATCCGCGCCGTGGCCAACCGCGCGCAGAACCAGGGCAGGCTGGGCGTGTTCTGGCACACGCAGGGCAGTGGCAAGAGCTATTCGATGCTGTTCTTCACCCGCAAGGTGCACCGGCGGGTGGGCGGCAACTACACCTTCGTGATCGTCACCGACCGCGATGACCTGGACGGCCAGATCTACCAGACCTACGTGGGCTGCGGCGTGGTGGGCGAGGGCGACGACGCCCGTGCGGCCAGCGGCACCCACCTGAAAGCCCTGCTGGGCCAACACAAGGGCTACGTCTTCAGCCTGGTGCAGAAGTTCAACGAGCAGGTGGACCCGGACAACCCGTATTCGCGGCGCGACGACATCATCGTGATCAGCGATGAGGCGCATCGCACCCAGTACGGCACGCTGGCGCTGAACATGCGCAATGCCCTGCCGGGGGCAAGCTTCATCGGGTTCACCGGCACCCCGCTGATGGGCGACGACGAGAGGACGCGCCAGGTGTTCGGCGACTACGTCTCCACCTATGACTTCCGCCGTGCGGTGGACGATGGCGCCACCGTGCCCCTGTACTACGACGCCCGCGGCGAGAAGCTCAAGGTCGCCACCGACGACCTGAACCAGCGCATCGCCGACAAGCTGGCCGAGTTCGAGGATGAGCTCAACGCCGACCCGGACGCGCAGCGGCGGCTGGAAGCGGCCATGGGCCGCGACTACCACGTCATCACCGCCGATGAGCGGCTGGACCGGATCGCCCGGGACTTCGTGCGGCATTACGCCGAAGGGTGGGAGAGCGGCAAGGCGATGTTCGTCTGCATCGACAAGCCCACCTGCGTGCGGATGCACGGGCTGATCGAGAAGTACTGGACCGAACACATCCATGCGCTGACGGTCCGGAACAACAGCGAGACCGACGACCAGGCGCTGGCGGAACGGACCCGCCAGCTCAAGTGGATGGGCGAGACCCGCTTCGCCGTGATGGTCAGCGAGGAGCAGGGCGAGGTGGACCGCTTCCGCCGGCTGGGGCTGGACATCCAGCCGCACCGACGGCTGATCAAGGAAGGCTGGAGCGTGCCCGGGGCACGCAAGCCGCTGACCATGGAGGATGCGTTCAAGAAGGCCGACCACCCGTTCCGCGTGGCGATTGTCTGCGCGATGTGGATGACGGGCTTCGATGTGCCGACCCTGGGCACGCTGTACCTGGACAAGCCGCTCAAGGCGCACACCCTGATGCAGGCCATCGCCCGCGCCAACCGCGTAGCGGAGGGCAAGACCAACGGCCTGATCGTGGATTACTGCGGGATCCTGAAGAACCTGCGCCGCGCGCTGGCGACCTTCGCCGGGGCGACGGGAGAGGGCGAACCCGGCGGCGAGGGCGTGGACCCCGCGCAGCCCGAAGAGCGGCTGTTGGACCTGCTGGACGGGGCCTTGGCCGAGGTGACGGTATGGCTGAGCCAGCGGCAGGTGCCGCTGTCCGCGATCGTGGATAGCACTGGCTTCCAGCGCAACAAGGCGATCCTGGACGCCAAGGAGTCGATCAACGAGAACGACGAGACCCGCAAGCGCTTCGAGCTGATGGCCCGTGCGGTGCTGGGTCGCTTCAAGTCCTGCGTGCATGTAGCCGGCGTCAACGTGCGGCGCGCCCACGTGGACGCCGTGGTGATCCTCTACAAGAGCCTCCGGGAGGACGTGGAACAGGCGGACATCAGCCACATCCTCTTGGCCCTGCGGGAGGAGGTGAACCAGGCCATCGTAGCGGCGGACGCCAAGGCCACGCCGGCGGGCGCGCCTGCTGTGGCGGAAGAGCGCCTGTTCGACATCAGCAAGATCGATTTCGCCAAGTTGCTGACGGAGTTCCAGCGCAGCGGCCGCAAACAGACCACAGTGCAGAGCCTGAAGGCTGCCATCGAATCCCGCTTGGCCAGGTTGCTGGCCATGAACCCAGCCCGCAAGGACTACCAGGAGCAGTACGAGCGGATCGTGGCCGACTACAACCGCGAGGTGGACCGCGCCACCATCGAGGCCACCTTCCAGCGCCTCCTGCTGCTCAGCCAGGGCCTCAACCAGGAGGAGCAGCGGGCCGTCGAACTGGGGCTGGACGAGGAGACGCTGGCGCTGTTCGACCTGCTGCGCAAGCCGGATCTGGACAAGCGGGGCATCGAAAAGCTGAAGGGGGTGTCCAAGTCTCTGCTCACTACCCTGAAGGCCCGCCTGGCCGAGATCGCCAACTGGCAGGCCACCGAAGGCAATCGCGACGCGGTCCGCGTGGCGATCCACGACTTTCTCTATGACGACACCACCGGGCTGCCGCTGGACCTCTACGACGAGCGCGACGTCGAGACGACGACCGAGGCCGTGTACGAGCACGTCTGGCGGGTCTATCCGACGTTGCCTTCGCCGGTTTATGCCTGACCGGCGTTTGTTGAGGAGGTCTGGCTGGTGCTGGCCGCATACTCCAGGTCGCGGGCCTTCAATGGGGCGTTGAGAGCATCCAGCGATGCCACAAAAAACGAAGGTCCAGCCTGAGCATGGCCCTTCGTTGCCGGCATGCCACGTAACAGGGGTGGTGCAGGGCAAAGAGGACTCTATGTCACGCCCGATTTGTGATCAACGGGGCCCCGCGACAGGTGGGTGTGCCCCCTAGAAGCGCACCTGGCGGCGTTGAATTTTCACACCCGGGCTCGCGTGCATCGGGTGCTAGCCTTGCGTTAGCGAACGGGGGCGTGAAATGGTCCGAACGGGTTTGGCGGTTGCATGTCTGGCACTCGTGGCGTGCAGCGGCCCAGAGCCCGGCGCCCATCCTGAGACGCGGGTATCCCCTGTGGCGGTCCAGGCACCTGTGCCCGAACCGACCCCCACCATCGACGCACTTATTGACAGCGTGCCAGCCGAAAAGAGGGAGGTGCTCCTTCAGGCCGCGGTTGCGAAGGTCGCGGACGAATATCGCGCGGACTGGATGTTGACCGAAACGGCCGGAAGCCAAGCCATGTGGCAGCACGCGGTCAAGATCTATGAGTCCGGACGGACAGGACTCACGTTCCACGGTCTGATCAAGGAGGCCTTCCAGGTGACCCGCGAGGACTTCCTCAATCGTGCGGAGGTGGCCAAGACCTCCGCCGATATCCTCGCTCGCGCCCAGGTGGAGGCGGCGAGGAATCGTCAGATCAGCCGAATGCTGCGGGAGCAGGAAATCTGGGTGGAGAGGGAGCGGGCCGCCCAGCAGGCGGCGCTGGACGCCGAGGCGAAAGCGGCGGCCAGGGCAGAGGCCGCGTATGCCGATGGGGTGTATCAGCAGCAGGTTCAACAGGCGCGACAAGCCGAGCAGGCGTATCAACCATCACGGGCTATGCCGGTCAACCCGAGCCGGTTCGATCCGGAGAATGTCGGCTTCGATTCGCGCCATGGCTATACCGCCCCTCGCTATGAATCCCGCGATCGCGACCGCAGCACGCGCGTGCAGACGGCGCCCCGGCGTTTCCAGGATCAGTACGGCAACTGGTACGAGCAACAACCTGGCTCAGGCTTTGCTCGTGATGAGCGAACTGGCAAGCAATGCCTCGTGAACGGGGCCACGGTGCAATGCAATTGAAGGTCGCGAGATTCGATCCGCCCGAGGTAGGTGTTTGGTAGGTGGTTCAGATCAACCTACCGACCCATCAAGTACCCCGCACGGGACCTCCCCCAATGCAAAAACGCCCCGCTTTCGCAGGGCGCTTTGCCGTACTTTTGCCGTACTCGCTCTGTGTTGCTGAGCTAAGTGCTTGATGTATTGGTGGGCGGTGCAGGGTTCGAACCTGCGACCCTTGCCGTGTGAAGGCAATGCTCTACCGCTGAGCTAACCGCCCGGGTTGGGCCGCGCATTTTACATGAATGGACCCGCCCGGCAAGTTCCCGCGCCAATGGCGTGATGCCTGCTTCATCTCTCGGTACGCGTCATGCTGCATCATGCTTGGCGCGATCCTGTTTGGCGCGTTTTTTGCATCGTGCGCATAATGGCGAATGTGACGCCTGTCCCATGGAGGGTCGAGAGGATGCCGAAGTCTTGGATGCGCTGGTGCCTGCCTGCGCTGTTGTGGCTGTTCCTCGCAGGGTGCGCCAGCGGTGGCGGGCAGCGGCCCACCGGTAACGTCGTCGCGGCCTTGCCGGCGCCGGACTCCACGTCGGCGGATGGGGCCTACTCCGGTGCAAGCGACTACCGGATAGGTGCGCAGGATCTTCTGAACATCAGCGTGTTCGGGGTCGAGGAACTGAATAAGGACGTCCGCGTCAATTCCAATGGACAGGTGTCCTTACCCCTCGTGGGAACGGTCATGGCCGGCGGGCGAACGATCCCCGAACTCGAGTCGGACCTCGCCAGGAAATACGCCGCCGGCTACCTGCAGAACCCGCAGGTGACCGTGTTCGTCAAGGAATTCACCAGCCAGCGCATCACCCTCGAGGGTGCGGTGGCCAAGCCCGGCATCTATCCGCTCACCGGGCGCACCACGCTGCTGCAAGCCATCGCGCTCGGTGGCGGTGTGGACGACAGGACGGCGGATCTCGGCGGCATCGTGCTGATGCGCCAGGTGGGCGGCAAGCGGCAGGCCGCGGTCTTCGACCTGCGCCAGGTACGGCGTGGCGTGACCGAGGATCCGCAGGTGTACGGCGACGACATCATCGTGGTCGAGCAATCCGGCAGCAAGACCGCGCTCCGGCGCTTCATCGAGGCCGTCCCGGCCTTCGGCATCTTCAGCTGGCTCTGAGGCAGGACGCGACAGATGAGCAACGATCAACTGCCGGCGAGCCCGGCGAGCGGCGACGACCGTTTTCCGGTCCAGGCGCCAGCGGGTCACGGCGCGCTCGCGCAGCGCCATCCGGTGCCGTTCAACCCCTTGCAGTACCAGGATGAGCCGGGCAAGGGCGACTCCGACGAAATCGACCTGCTCGCTTACTGGCATATCCTGGTCAAGCGTCGCTGGCTCGTCCTGAGTGTCGTTGTCGCCGCCGCCGCGGTGGCCCTGCTGGCCACCCTCATGACCACCCCCGTGTACCGGGCGAGCGTGCTGGTCGAATTGCAGAAGGATTCGATGCAGGTCGTGCAGGTCGGTGGCGTCCAGCCTGCGGACTTCGGCGGCTGGGATCCCGAATTCATGCAGACCCAGATCCAGCTGATCCAGAGCCAGTCGCTGGCCGAGCGCGTCGCCGATGAACTGAACCTGGATGCGGCCACGATGGATGCGCTGAACCAGCCGGGTGGCCTGCAGCGAATCGTGGCCCTGCTGCGCCCGCAAGCGAAAGGAAGCGAAACATCCCCGGCGGCACCCACGCAGCAGGAGGCGGATGCCGAGTTGCGGGCGGCCGCGGGGCTGGTCCGCGGTGGGTTGAGCGTGGACTCGGTGCGCGATTCGCGGCTCGTCTGGATCAACTACGACAGCACGGCGCCCGATTTCTCGGTACGGGTGGCGAATGCAGTGGCAGACGGCTTCATCGCGTCGGGGCTGGAGCGCAGGTTCGGCGCCACGTCTTACGCGAAGACGTACCTTGAGGACCAGCTGAAGCTGACCAAGGCCAAGCTCGAGGAGTCGGAGCGCAAGCTGGTCGAGTTCGCGCAGAAGGAGAACCTCGTCAATACCGGCGAGGAAGGGCAGTCGCTGGCGACCCAGAACCTGACCCAGCTCAACGCCGCCCTGGCCACGGCGCAGGACCAGCGGATCCGTGCGCAGGCGCGCTGGCGCCAGGCCGCATCGGGTGGCGCGCTGCCCGCGGACATGATCGGCAATTCCAACATCCGCGTACTGCAGCAGCAAAAGGCGCAGCTACAGGGGCAGTACCAGCAGAAGCTGCAGACCTTCAAGCCGGATTACCCGGAGATGCTGCAGTTGAAGGGCCAGATGGACGAGCTGGACAACCAGATCGCCCGCGAGACCTCCGGCGTGCGCGCTTCGGTCAAGGCCGAGTACGATGCCGCTGCCTCGCAGGAGGGGATGCTCAAGGCCCAGATTGCGCAGCTGCGCAATGAAGCCCTGTCGGTCGACGGCCGCAGCATCCAGTACAACATCCTCAAGCGCGAGGCCGACACCAACCGCCAGCTCTACGACAGCCTGCTGCAGCGCTACAAGGAAATCGGCGTTGCCGGGGACGTGCGTGCCAACAACATCTCGATCATCGATCGCGCGCAGGGCGCGGGACGGATCAAGCCGAGCCTGCAACGCAACCTGATGATGGGCTTGCTGGCCGGCTTGCTGCTCGGCGTGCTGCTTGCGTTCGTGCTCGAGTTCCTGGACGACACCCTGAAGACGCCGGAAGACATCGAGCAGAAGCTCAAGCTCGCGGTGCTCGGCGTCATCCCGAAGCTCGGCCCGAAAGAAAGCATGGCGCTGGCCGCCGCAGATCCGCAGTCGGCATTCTCGGAGGCCTACCGCTCGGTCCGCACCGCCCTGCAGTTCGCGACCGACCATGGCGTGCCCAGAACCTTGCTCGTCACCAGTTCGGGTCCCGGGGAGGGCAAGTCGACCACGGCGCAGACCCTGGCCCGCAACTACACCCAGCTCGGCAAGCGCGTGCTGTTGATCGAGGCCGACCTCCGCAATCCTTCTCTCAAGCGCAGCATGCGCCTGGATGCGTCCGACCTCGGCCTGAGCAACCTGTTGGCGGGCGCCTGCACGCTCAGCGAAGCCACGCTCGATACCGATGATCCGCGCCTCAAGGTGATCCTGGCTGGTCCTCTGCCCCCGAATCCCGCGGAATTGCTCTCGGGGAGCAAGTTGGTGTCGGCGCTGACCGTTGCCACCGAGACGTACGACCAGGTCATCCTCGACGGCCCCCCGACGCTCGGCCTGGCGGATGCGCTGATCCTGGCCAACGCGGTCGATGGCACGATGCTGGTGGTGACCAGCGGCAAGACCAAGATCAGTACCGCCCAGGCATCCGTGAAGCGCCTGGCCTCCGCGCGGGCGCGGATCGTCGGGGCGCTGCTGGCGAAGTACGATGCCCGCACGGCCGGCTACGGTTACCGCTACGAGTCGTACTACGGCTACGGCAACCAGCCCAGGTTGGGCAAGGGCTGAGCATGGCGGGGGCGAGGGGAGGCGCCCTGGAATGGGCACTGGCGCTCTTGCAGGCGCCGGGCGAGCGGCATGCCCTGCGCCAGCGTCCCTTGCCGGACGGGGTGGACCTGGTCCTGTCGATCGCCTCCGGCGGGCGCTCCGCAGCCTTGGCCGAGGCCGTGGCCGAGACCGGGCACGACGAGGCGACGCTGCGCGAAGCGGCCCGTTTCTACGCCCGCGAAATCCTGTTCTACCCGCAGGCGGATGCCTACCGCATGCTTGGCGTGCCGCCGGATGCGCCGGCCGAGGTCATTCGCGGCCATCACCGCCTGCTCCAGCAATGGCTGCATCCCGATCGCCAGCAAAGCGAGGACGATGCGGTCTTCGCCGCCCGCATCAATACGGCGTGGAACCAGTTGCGCACCCAGCCATTGCGCGATGCCTACGACGCGAGCCTGCGCGACGCGAACGTGCAGGTCGCCGATGCGGCACCCGCGCGCAATGCGGTGGGCTGGATCGCGACGCCGGTGGACGTGCCGAGCGAGCCCCCGCGCTGGCAGCGTTGGCCGGCGATGGTGTTCGGGATTGCCTGCCTTGTCCTCGTCGCGCTGGTCTTGGTCGAAGCAGATCGCCCGCCGCCATCGGTGGCGCTGGCCGCGGGCGAGGAAACGGTCGACGAGGCGGGCGAGGACGCAGGCTTCAACTTCTCGGTCCCGGTCCTGCGCAAGGCCGTCGCCGCCATCAAGCGTTCCGCGGCGCCGCCCGCGCGCGATCCGCCGCCTGTGCTGCCTGCGACGGCGACACGTCTGCCGGAGCAAACGCTAGTCAAGGGCCCGACGGCGGTGCCTGAGTTACCGGCAACCGGCGCGAGCAGGGTCGAGGCAGCGCTCGCCGACGTACCTGCCGAGCAGACGGAGCCGGATCCAGTCCGCCCATCGCCCGAGATCGCGCAAGCGGATCCGCCACCTGCACGGGCCGTCGACCCGCCCCCACCCAGCCGGCCGGCCCTGCAGGCCAGGACTGCCACGGCAGTCGCGGCGGCTGCTCCCGCCGTCCCGGCGATCGAGGCCCCAGATCCGGCACGGGTCCGCTCCGCCCGGGTGGTCGGCATGCAACTGATCGATTTCGTGACGGCAAGGCGGCGCGCGCCGCCGCCGATCTGGAACAATCCATCGGCCCAGGCGCAAGCCGCGCAGGCGGCCACCAGCCTGCAGGCGCGCGGGCGGGTGCGCGCTGGCGAACCCGATTGGCGGGTCGGCAAGGACACCGCCGAGGTCAGCGTGCGGTTCGAGGCGAGCGGCGCCCCGGCCGGCACCGTGCGGGCCAAGTTGGCATGGCGCGCCGAGCAATGGCTGGTGACCCGCGTGGACACGGAGCTGCCGCAATGATCGCCGCACGACGCAACGCCATCTTCGTCCTGCTGGTGCTCCTTGCGATGCTGGCTGCCTGGCGTGTCTACGGCCAGATGCAGGCGGAGCGCCATGCCGCCACGGACCCGGAACGCGCATTGCACTGGCGCCCGAACGACCCGCGTGCCCTGCAGGTGCTGGCGGAGCGACGGCTGCAGGCAGGCGATGGCGCGGGCGCGGCCAGGCTCGCCCGACAACTGCTCGCCCACGAGCCGTTGCAGGGGCAGGCTTACCGGGTCCTGGCCCAGGTCGCCGAGCGCGAAGGCGACCTGGGACAGGCCCTCAAGCTCCATCTCATTGCCGCGCGGCTGGCGCCGCGTGACCTCGCGACGCAGGCCTGGCTGACCCAGCATTTCCTCCAGAAGGGCGATTATCGACAAGCTTTGTCACATGTCGACCGCGTCCTGCGGATGTCTCCAGCCGCCGGCAAACGGGTCTACCCCGTGTTCGCACAGCTTGCCCGCGACGATGCCTTCGCCGACGCCTTGGCGATCATGCTCGCCGAGCATCCGCCGTGGCGGCCCGGTTTGCTTGCCGCCCTCCAGGATCCGCGCGCTGGCGACCCGGTCGCGGCAGGGCGCATCCTGCAGGCGCTCAAGGCCCGCGGCGACCTGACCCCGGAAGACGAGGCACGCTGGCTCGACAGCCTCATGAAACAGGGGCGCTGGGGCGAGGCCTTTGCCCGCTGGGCCGACGGGGTTCCCAAGCCGGGCGGCAGGCTGCCATTGCTTTACAACGGCGGCTTCGAATCCACGCCCACCAGCACCGGCTTCGACTGGCGGGTACGCAAGGTGCCGGGCGTGGTGGCACGGGTGGAAACCCTGGCGGGCGCCAGCGGTTCGGCGGCTTACCTGCGGTTCCTGAATCGACGCGTGGGGGAGTCGGGACTTGAGCACCCCCTCTACCTGTCCCCCGGCGATTATCGGCTCGACGCCCGCCTGCGTGCCCAGGCGCTGCGCAGCGAACTGGGCCTGCAATGGCGCATCAGCTGCGCGAGCGGCGGGCGGGAGCTAGGCCGTGGCGAAGCGATTGAAGGCAGCTTCGGCTGGCAGGGCCGCAGCGTGGCCTTCACCGTCCCGACACGCGGCTGCGAGGGACAATGGCTGCGCTTGGTAAACCCCGTGAGCGCCGGTGCCGGGCAGCGCGTCTCGGGCGAACTCTGGATCGATGACGTTGCCGTGTCCGTCCGTCGCCCATAGCCTCCGCCCATCGTCGGACCGGGCACGAGCGTCTCGAAATGGGTATGCTTGTGCCCTGGATTCTAGGGGTTGTGAGTTGGCACGGCCCTTGCTAGCCTCTGTGACCGAGGTCTCACAAAGTTGCGGTAAATTCATGTCGTCCAAACGAAAGGAAGCCCGGATGAAGAAGCTGTCTCTCGCGCTGTTGGCCGTTGCGGCGCTGGCCGCCACGCCCGCGTTCGCGCAGCAGGGCAAGACCGATTGGGACAAGATCGTGCTGGAGGACAAGGCCGGCAACGTGATGACCAGCACCGGCGGCGATTACCAGACCGCGGAAATCGGCAAGTTGCTCGTCGTCGGCGAGAACATGATGCTCAGCGGCGAAAAGAGCCTGGCCAAGGTCGTTTACTACGAGCTGGACGATAACGGCAACGTCGTGCACAAGTGCGTGCGCGATTACAAGGATCCGAACACGTACATCATCGATGCATCCTGCGTTCCGGCGGCTGCCTGGGCATCCAGCAAGGGCGTGATCATCGGGGCTGCAGTGGTTGCGGCAGCGTTGCTTGGTTCGGGCGGCGACAAGGATCCAGGCCCGGTCAGTAACGGTCCCCGCAACTAACCGCGCCGCGGAGTTGCAGTAGAGTACGCAGGGCAGGTCGAGAGACCTGCCCTGTTGCTTTTGGGTTGCCTGGGAGCCTCATTGGACCTCTCCGAACTGCCTCGTCGCCTGTTGCTTCCCATGCTGCTGGCGTTCCTGTGCGCGTGCTGGATGCTGGGGGGGGTGACCTCCGATGCCACCGCCGCCGACGAATGGCTGATCCTGCTCTCCCTGCCGTTGCTGCTCGTCGCTGGCTGGATCCTGCTGGCCGAGGGTATCGACGCCCCTGTGTCGCGATGGGCGCTCGTCGCCGCCGCGGCGATCCTCGCGGTGCCGTTGCTGCAACTGCTGCCGATGCCTGCAGGACTCTGGGGCATGCCCACGGCACGGACAGCACTTACGGTAGACCTGACTGTCGCGGGCGTGCGTGCCCCAGCCCTGCATTGGGCGCTGGCGCCGACTGCCACCGAAGGCGCGCTCTGGAGCCTCTTGCCCGCCATGGCCATGTTCGCAGGGACGCTTGCGCTGGCGCCTCGCCAACGCGGCATGGTGGTGCGCGCGATCCTCCTTCTGGTCGGCGCCAACGTGCTGTTCGCGTTCTTCCAGGCCGGCTTGCCCGTCGATAGCGCACTACGACTGTACGGTGATGCAGGCAGTGGTTTCGGCGGGCTGCTGGCGAACACCAACCACCAAGCCACCGCGCTGGTGATTGCCATGGTATTGGCGGTCGGCTGTGCGGTGCACGCACGGCGACGCGACCAGGCGGGCCGCGGCCATCCCTACGCCTGGATGGCCTACGCGGCATATGCCGGGGCTTGCTTCCTGCTGCTTCCGCTGACGACATCGCGTGCCGGCATGGCGCTCGCGCTGCCGGCGCTTGCGGCGGTGCTCGTGCTGACGGGGGCGATCGGGCTGCATCGTCGTCGCCGCCCCTCGCGGCGAAGCTTGGCCGTGTTGGCGGTCGTGGTGCTGCTGGCCGTCGTCGGCATCCGCGCCGCCATCGGCTGGATGGCGGTCGATGAGGCGGAAGAGCTCCGGCATCTCATTGCAGCGGCGACGCTCCGCATGGGCAGTGGGCAGTCACCGTGGGGCAGTGGGGTGGGCAGCTTCGTGCAGGTGTTCGCGCAGTCCGCCCCCCAGCAGCTCTGGATGGATGTGTACGTCAACCATGCCCATAACGAATTCGCGCAGTGGTGGCTGGAGGCAGGCGTGATGGGCGCGCTGGTGCTCGGGGGAATCCTGGCCTTGCTCGCCTATCTCGGGTGGCGGGTGATGCGCATGGCCGGCCGCGATGGCACGGCAATCCTCGCGGCCTCCTGCCTGACCGCGATCCTGGCCGTGCTGGTGCATTCGTTCGCGGACTTTCCGCTGCGGACGCTCACGCTGATGGCCACCGTTGCTGCACTGGCCGGATTGATGGTGGGCGCGCTTGGGGACCCTGAGCTTGGCGCGTCGCCGCAGGCGGCATCCATCGAGGACTGAGGCAGGCGGTCACGTCGCCTCGCGCCGGACTTCCGCGGATCGATTGGTCATAATGACGCGCCGCATCATGGAACCTGCACGAATGGACTTGCCGCAGCGCCTCGCCCGCACCCGCATCGCCATCATCGGACTCGGCTACGTCGGCCTGCCGCTGGCGGTGGAGTTCGGCAAGCGTTACGACACCGTCGGGTTGGACATCAACCCGTCGCGCATCGCCGAGCTTCGCCAAGGGCGGGACAGCACCCTGGAGGTGGAGCCGGAATTGCTGGCGGAAGCGGCCCGGCTGTCCTACGCCGACGCGATCGAGGGCGTGGCGTCGTGCAACGTGTACATCGTGACCGTGCCGACCCCGATCGACGCCGCCAAGCGCCCCGACCTGACGCCGCTGGTGAAGGCGAGCGAGGCCATCGGCGGCGTGCTCAAGCCCGGCGACACCGTGGTCTACGAGTCGACGGTCTACCCCGGCTGCACCGAGGAGATCTGCGTGCCGATCCTGGAGCGTACCTCGGGCCTGGCCTTCAATCGCGACTTCTTCGTCGGCTACAGCCCCGAACGCATCAACCCCGGCGACAAGGCCCACCGCGTCACCAACATCCTCAAGGTCACGTCCGGCTCCACGCCGGAGACCGCCGA
>ERZ1645185.312-NODE-312-length-20663-cov-29.272418_pt1 | contig 20663 bp, 18 predicted proteins | sample MGYA00575351_ERZ1645185 | MGnify/ENA primary metagenome ERZ1645185 (study PRJEB40838, sample SAMN11284767) | freshwater sediment metagenome | isolation source: river sediment | host: Sediment | place: India: Jana village, Kanpur | collected 2015-12-17 ...
CCTTCGCGACGGTCGGCGGCCAGCTTGAAACCGAGTTCCAGAACGTCGGCGTTCAACTCAACCTCCCGATTTTCCAGGGCGGGCTCGTCAGATCGCGCCAGAACGAGGCAAGCGCAAACCGTGCCGCGACAGAATCCACCCTTGAACAGACCCGCCGCAACTCGGCACTGCTGGCCCGCCAGAGCTACCTCGGCTCGGTCAACGGCTTGGCGCAGGTCCGCGCCCTGAAGGCTGCACTGATCTCATCCCAGTCTTCGCTGGAATCCAACCGCTTGGGATTCGATGTCGGCGTCCGCATCAACATCGACGTCCTCAACGCGGAAACCCAGGTACTGGTGACCCGCCGCGACTTGGCCAGGGCCGTCGTCGACACGCTGATGTCCCAGCTCAGGCTGAAGGCTGCGGTTGGAAATCTGAGCGAGGACGACGTGCTGGAAATCAACGCACTCCTCGACTCCACCGCTACGAAGTAAGCGCCGAACGGATCAGCGCCACCGTCCGCGCGGTGGCGCCGCGATGCACTTGGGCGAAGCCCAGGGCGGAAGCACGCATTTTCCGAAGTTCGTCGAGATCCCCCAGCATCCGCACGACAACTGCCACCAGTTCCTCTGCATCGGCCACCCGTAACGCCGCACCGGCGGCGACGGCGTCATCCGTCGCCTGCAGAAAATTGAAGGTATGCGGCCCGACCAGGACCGGGCAGCCGCAGGCGGCAGCCTCGATCAGGTTCTGCCCGCCAAGCGGCAGCAGGCTTCCCCCGATGAACGCAAGGTCGGCCAAGGCGTAGTAGGCCGCCATCTCGCCCATACTGTCGCCCAGCCAAACCTCGTGATCCGGTCCTGGCAGCGCAGCGCTGCGCCGGACCATGCGCCAGCCATCGCGCTCAATCAGCGCCGCAACTTCATCGAAACGCTGTGGATGGCGGGGTACCACGACCAGCAACACCCCCGGCAATGCCGCCTGCCGCCAGGCCGCGAGCAACAAGGCTTCTTCTCCTTCCCGCGTGCTGGCCGCGACCCAAACCCTGCGTCCGCCCAGCGCTTCACGCCAGGAATCGCCGAGGGCAAGCGCAGCAGCCGAAGGGACGACGTCAAACTTCAGGTTGCCGCAGACTTCGACTCGCGGCGCACCCAGCGCCGCAAGGCGCCCGCCATCTCCGGCCGTTTGCGCGGCGACCGCCGCCAGCGAGGCGAACGCGGGTCGCGCCAAGGCCTCCACCCGCGAATAGCCGCGAGCCGAGCGCTCCGAAAGGCGGGCATTGGCGAGCATCACCGGCACACCGCGCCGCCGGGCAGCTGCCAGGAGGTTCGGCCAAATCTCGGTTTCCATCAGCACGCCGAATGCCGGGGAAAAATGCCCCAAAAAGCGGTCGACCGCACCAGCATAATCGTAGGGGAGGTAGGCGACGATGACCGCATCGCCATAGACAGTGCGTGCCGCCTCGCGCCCGGTCGGCGTCATGCAGGTCATCAGGATGCGGTACGCCGGCCAGCCAGCCTGCAGCGCCTCGATAAGCGGCTGTGCGGCGCGCGTCTCGCCAACCGAAACAGCATGCACCCAGATGACTCGGGTCGGCGCAACCGGCCGGTAGTAGCCGAGCCGCTCGCCGACATTGCGCAGGTACTCCGGTTGGCGACGACCCCGCCAGACCAGGCGCAGCGCGATCAGCGGCGCCAGTACGATTAGGAGCAGGTTATAGAAGAAGCGCGCCACAACGCTCAGGCAAGACCAGTGGAGGCCAGCGCCTCCCCGACGGCAGCGAGTACGGTCGGGTAGTCGGGCGGCATGCCCTTACGGCCGAAGCTCTTGCAGTAGGCATCGCCATAGACCGCTGCCTGCGCGCCATCGGAGTCGCAGAAGATGCCGACGGTTGGCCTGGCCAGCGCCGCAGCAAAGTGCGTGAAACCCGTATCCAGCCCGACCACCAGCTTGGAGCCGACCAAGAAGCGTGCGGCCACATCGAGCGTCATCAGCGGCGGCACCACGGCGCCAGGCAACACGGCGGCGAGGCGCTCCGCACGCGCCATTTCCTCGGTGCTGCCCCAGGGCAGCACCGCAGCCAAGCCACGTTCTGCAAGGTGTTGGCCAAGCGCCGCCCAGTGCGCTTCCGGCCACAGCTTCTCCGGCCGACTGGCGGCGTGCATCAGCACGCAGTAGGGACCGTGCGGCAGCCAGTCGGCGACCAGCGGCTCGGCGCGGATGTTGAATCGTGGCGGCGTGTCGATGGCGTAGCCCAGCGCGCCGGCGCCGACGGCGCGGCAACGGTCGATGACGTGCCGCGACCAGGCGATGGGCAGAGCCTGGTCGTAGAACTGCGCGACACCGCCTTCCTTGATGCTGTGTCGGTCGCCGCCGACGATGCGGCCGTGCGCCAGTTTGTCGACGGCGAGGCTCTTCCACAGCCCCTGAGTATCGAGGATCAGGTCGTAGCGCTCGGCCCGCAGGGCCACCTTGAAGGCGCCCATCTCACGCCAGGTGGCGGCCTGCCCGAGCTGCTTGCGCCAACGCCGCCAGGCTACCGGCAGGACGCGCCGTACGCCCGGATGCAACGCCGGAATGGGCGCATAAGCCTCCTCGGCAACCCAGTCGATCTGCGCGTCCGGGGCAAATGCAAGCAGGTCGCTGACTAGTGGCAGGTTGTGAACCAGATCGCCCATCGAGGACATCTTGACCAACAAGATTTTGAGCATCGGCGAAAAGGCCCTTAGAATTTTCGACCAGCATGCGATTATACCCGCCGATGCCCCCCCTCCCTGCCTCTCGCCCCGTTTCGGCGGTGCTCATTACCCTCGACGCCGCCGCCAGCCTGGCTGCGACGCTGGAGACGCTCGCATTCGCTGACGAAATCATTGTCGTCGACTCCGGGAGCCGCGATGGCACGCCGGAGATCGCTCGACGATACGGCGCCCGCGTCATCGAGCAGGCCTGGCTGGGGTTTGGTCGGCAAAAGGCCTTCGCGGTGGCTCAGGCCAGGAACGACTGGGTCCTTTGCCTCGACGCCGACGAGCGCCTCAGCCCGGCGCTCGCGGCGAGCATCGCCGCCGCGCTCGGCGGCACCGGCGAACCGGCTCATCAGGCCTGGCGCATGGCCCGCTGCAATCGTTTTCTCGGCCGCTACCTGCGGCACGGCGAAGGCTACCCGGACTGGAACCTGCGTCTTTTCCACCGCGCGCATGCCCGCTGGTCGGACGACGCGGTTCATGAACACGTCCTGACCGAGGCATCGGTCGGCACGCTGACTGGCGACCTGCTGCACGATTCCGCCGAAACACTGGCGGGCTACCTTCAGAAGCAGAACCGCTACACCACACTCGCCGCCGAGGCCGCCGTCGCTGCCGGCAAGCGGGTCGGGGCCGCGCGGCTGCTGCTCAGCCCGTTGGTGCGCTTCGTAAAATTCTACGTGGTTCGCCAAGGCTTTCGCGACGGCTTGCCGGGCTTGGTCCATATCGCCATCGGCTGTTTCAACAGCTTCGCCAAGTACGCCAAGATGCTCGAGATCCAGCGCATCGCGTCGGACACAAAGGTCAAACAATGAAAATTCTCGTTACCGGTGCTGCCGGCTTTATCGGCATGTCCACGACGTTGCGCCTGCTGGAGCGCGGCGACGAAATCGTCGGCATCGACAACCTCAACGACTACTATGATGTCAGCCTCAAGGCGGCAAGGTTGGCGCGGCTGACACCGCACACCCAGTTCCGGTTCGTCCGGCTGGATATTGCCGACCGCCGCGGCGTCGAGGAACTTTTCGCCAGGGAACGCTTCGACCGGGTCGTCCATCTTGCTGCCCAAGCCGGCGTGCGCTACTCGCTGAAGAATCCGCACGCCTATGCGGACAGCAATCTCGTCGGTTTCGTGAACATCCTGGAGGGCTGCCGCCACAATGCCGTCGCGCACCTCGTCTACGCCTCGAGTTCAAGCGTTTACGGCGGCAACACCCGGATGCCGTTCTCCGAGAATGACAACGTGGATCATCCGGTCAGCCTGTATGCAGCGACCAAGAAGGCGAACGAGCTGATGGCCCACACCTACAGCCACCTCTACGGACTGCCGACTACCGGCCTGCGATTCTTCACCGTTTATGGGCCGTGGGGACGCCCCGATATGGCCTACTTCAGCTTCACCAAGGCCATCCTCGAAGGCAGGCCGATCGACGTCTTCAACCATGGCGACATGCGGCGCGATTTCACCTATATCGACGATATCGTGGAAGGTGTCGTGCGCACGCTTGACCGGACCGCCACGGCCGACTCCGCCTACGACCCCGAAACTGCCGGCGCGGCGACCGGCAATGTTCCCTACCGGGTTTTCAACATCGGCAACCACGCGCCGGTGCCGCTGCTCGAGTTCATCGGAACACTCGAGGAGGCACTCGGACGAAAGGCGGAAAAACGGCTGCTGCCGATGCAGGACGGCGATGTCCCAGCGACTTATGCCGATACGTCGAGGCTCGGCGAGTGGGTCGGCTTTGCCCCGGCCACCCCGATCCACGAGGGAATCCGGCGGTTTGTCGACTGGTATCGAGACTATTACCGGACCTGAGGATGGCGACTTACGCGATCGGCGATATCCAGGGCTGCTACGACTCGCTGCAGCGGCTGCTTGAGCTTTGCGCCTTCGACCCTTCCCGCGACCGCCTCTGGCTTGTCGGCGACCTGGTCAATCGCGGCCCACGCTCGCTGGAAACCCTGCGTTTCTTCAAGTCGCTGGGCCCGGCCGCGCTGACCGTCCTCGGCAACCACGACCTCTACCTGTTGATGGTCGCCGAGGGCGGGGCGAAGTACCGCGGCAAGGACGACACGCTGGATGACATCCTCGAGGCCCCGGATCGGACCGACCTCCTCGACTGGCTGCGCCGGCAGCCGCTATGCCACACCGAGGGCGAGTATTGCCTCGTCCATGCGGGCCTGCTGCCGCAGTGGACGGCAAAACGCGCACGCGAGCTCGCACGCGAAGCCGAAAAAGCGCTGCAGGGCCCGGGTTTCCACGAGTTCGTCATGAATCTGTGGGGCAGCGAGCCGGCAGCATGGTCGGACGACCTCACCGGCTGGCCGCGCCTGCGCGTCATCGTCAATGCCATGACCCGGATGCGCTTCTGCACGCTGGATGGCACGATGGAATTCAAGGTCAAAGGCAAGGTTGCCAATGCGCCGGCCGGCCACCTGCCGTGGTTCGACCTGCCCGGGCGCCGCAGCGCCGACTCGGTGCTCATCACCGGGCACTGGTCGGCGCTCGGCTTGAAGATCACCCCCAACCTGCTCGCCCTCGATTCCGGCTGCCTGTGGGGCGGCCACCTGACGGCGGTCAGGCTCGAAGATCGCCGGGTCTTCCAGGTGGATTGCTCGCCAGGGGAAGCCCAGCTGCCAAAGCGATAGCGGCACGCGCCGCGGCGGCCACCTGGCGGCGGTCTTCGCCGGTCAGCCCACAGGGTGCAGTAACCACGAGGCGGGCAACGATACGGCGGCGACCGATGATCGCCCGTGCGCATTCTGCAAGCGAGACATCGCCGTCATAGCGTGGCGCCAGGCTGCGCTGGCCATCCGCTTCCCAATAGGAAAGCGCCACCGGCAGAACGGGCCGCCCGGCCGCGAGCGCCGGCTGCAGGAGGGCACCGTGGAAGTGCAGCAGCGCACGCCCGTCGGTCGTCGTACCCTCGGGGAAAACCGCCACGTGCTTGCCGGCACCGAGGATGGCCGCGACCTGCTCGTTGATGATCTTGGCATGGCCGCGGCTGCCGCGGCGCAGGAAGACCGTATCGTTCTTCGCCGCCAGCCAGCCGATGACCGGCCAGCGCCGCACTTCCTCCTTGGACACGAAGGCGGCCGGCAACGCCGCATTGATGACGAAGATATCGGCCCACGAAATGTGGTTGGCGACCAGCAGCGCCCCGGGCAGCACTTCGCGGAGATCAGCCTGCAGTTCGATTCCGAGCGCGTCGAGCACGGCGGCCGACCAGCTCTGCCTTAACAGCAGGCGGCGCCGGTCACCGCAGAAAGGGAAAACGCTCAGCGCGACGGCTCCGCCAGATGCGAACAGCAGAACGAGACGGAATATGCGGTAAGCGCGGGTCGGCAGGCGGGCTTCGTTCAGTCGGATTGTCCCAGGTAGTGCTTGGCGTAGCGGCCGGCCACGCGCGCCATCGGCATCAGGACGGGCAAGTCGGCCGTATTGAAGTCCGGATCCCAGGCCGGCTCGCCGCAGATCCATGCCCCGGCACGCAAATAGCCCTTGATCAGCGGCGGCGGCTCGACCGGATGGTCATTCTGCAAAGCCGCCAGTGGCAGCGGACAGCGGGGGAAAACCCGGTACTCCTGCGGCCCCAGATGGTTCGCTGCGAGCCGATTATACAAGCTCGCGGCAGCGTGGCCCCCATCAGCCATGCTGATCGAGGCACAGCCCATCAGGTACTCATGGCCGTTGTCCTGCATGAAACGGGCAAGACCTGCCCAGAGCAGCGTGATGCTCGCTCCCGTCCGGTAATCGGGGTGAACGCACGAACGCCCGATCTCGACAAGCTTCGGGCGCAGGTGCTGGAGCCTGGTCAGGTCGAATTCGTTTTCCGAGTAGTAGCCGACCTTGCGCGCCCTGTCGGGCGGCAGGATGCGATAGGTGCCAACCACTTCGCCGCTGCCGGCATCGCGCACGACGAGGTGCTCGCAGTAGGGATCATAGATGTCATGGTCGACCCCGGGCGTGCGGCTGGGCAGGCTGGCACCCAGTTCGCCGGCAAAAACCCGCCAGCGGAGACGTTGGGCCTCGAGAATTTCGCCCGGCGTGCGTGCGAAGCCGACTGTTAGGCGATGCCGCTGCGGGCGCTGGCGACCGATTCCGGTGTGCAGATTGTCCATTGCGTTCTCCATGAGTTCATGGAGAACAAGTTTGTCCGACGAGCTTTACATGCGCGTTGCCATCCGATGACGGCAGTATTTCACCAGGGCAGGCTGCCGAAGGCACTCCGGAAGCGCTCACCGATTTCTTCACGGCTCGGTCGGTGGTTCTGGCCACCGCGATGCGCGATCTTGATCGCGCCCATCACCGCGGCCAACCGCCCGGTGCGCACCCAGTCGTAGCCGTTGGCGATGCCGTAGAGCAGGCCTGCCCGGTAAGCGTCGCCGCAGCCAGTCGGATCAACGATGGCGTCGGCGGGCACGCAGGCGATGCGATGACAGGTTCCGTCGGCGTAGATGTGCGACCCCTCGCCGCCGCGGGTGACGACCAGCGCCTTCACCCGGCCCGCCAGTTGCTCCAAGCTGTGACCGGTACGTTCGCAGGCCAGCTTGGCTTCGTAATCATTGAAGCAGGCGTAGTCGGCCAGCTCCAGGAAATCGAGCAGGTCGTCGCCGGAGAACATCGGCAGGCCCTGGCCCGGATCGAAGATGAAGGGTACGCCTGCCGCAGCAAAGTCGCGCGCATGCTGCAGCATGCCCTCGCGACCGTCCGGCGCGACGATGCCGAGGCGGGCATTGGCGCGGTCGACCTTGTTCAGGTGCGAAAAACTCATCGCGCCGGGATGGAAGGCGGTGATCTGGTTGTCGTCGAGGTCGGTCGTGATGAAGGCCTGGGCCGTGAAGCTGCCCGGCACCTGGCGCACGTGGGTGCGATCCAGGCCGAACTGGTCGAGGCGGTCGAGGTAAGGCTGGGCATCGTCGCCAACGGTGGCCATGATCGCGGGATCGCCGCCGAGCAGCATCAGGTTGTAGGCGATGTTGCCGGCGCAGCCGCCGAACTCGCGGCGCATTTCAGGCACCAGGAAAGCGACGTTAAGGATGTGGATCTGTTCGGGAAGGATGTGGTTCCGGAAGCGGTCCGCGAAGACCATGATGTTGTCGAAGGCAAGGGAACCGCAGATAAGTGTGGTCATGGTCAAGGATAGAAGACGAAAAGGCGGTAGCCGCCGGCACCCAGCCCCTTGGCGTCGAGCCAGATGCGGACCGGAGCTTCGCTTCCCGGCGGGAAGGCGGAGAGATCGGCCCCTGGCGGCAGGTAATCCTTCGCTGCCAGCACGCGGCGCGCGATGACCGTGTCGGCAGTATCGGTCAGTGTCAGTTCAAGCAGCGGCCACTCCTGGGCGTAGGCCGCACGATTGCGCAGCAGCGCATTGAGGACAAGGAGTCCGCGGCCCTGCTCGGACTGCAGGTCGGACGACTCGATGCTGATCAATTCCGTATCGCGCGACAAGGGAACCTCGATTCCGAGCAGCTCGAATGCGGCACCGGCATCAGGCACCCGGCGCACCAGTTCGACGCGCCACGCGTATGCAGTCTGGGCGAGCAGGCCGACCAGCAGCAAGGCAGCCGCGAGCAGGTAAGGCCAGCGGGTGCGCTTTTCAGCGCCCGCAAAGCCACCCGGCCCGCCACTCAAGACGCCGTCCGCCCACCGGTTGTATCCTGGCGTCTCCGACAGTTCACGCGCCGCCACGAGTCCGGCAGCCCGCGCTCGTTCGGCCTCGTCGTCGCCCGCATGAAGGTCTGTCGCGGCAATTGGCAGAGCCCCTTCTGCAACCGTCGTAGCGGAGGCTTCAGGAACATTGCCGGCACCGCCATCCGCGTCTGCCGGCTGCTTCACGCCAGCGGGCGCTTCTTCCGGAACGGCGGGTTCGGTCGAGACTGCCTCTTCCCGTGCCACGTCCTGCACAACTTCATGCTGGATTTCCGGAGGAGTTTCGTGCGGTGCGGCAGCGTATGCCACGTCGGGTGCCTGGTCCGGGTGGCCTGGGTCAAGGTCAGCGCCTGCCCGCGATTCGTCGTCGGCCGCACCCTCGCTTTCGCCGGGCGTCGCCACAGCATCAGCGTCGCCTTCCGCAGCTTTCGCGTCCGGCATTTCCAGGCACTCCAAGGCGTCGACCGCAGTGCTTCCGGCCGGTGGCGGGTGTTGCTCAGCGGCCGGCGGGATCCCTCCCTGCGCCGCCTGGTCGTCGATCAGCTCGTCGAGTGCGTTGAAAACGGCATGGCAATAGCCACAACGGACCTTGCCCGACTTGAGGCGCAACTGCTCTGCAGTCACCCGGAAGACCGTGCGGCAGGCCGGGCAGCGGGTACGCATCAGGGCTTGACCCCGGCCAGGCAGACCCAGTCCTCACGCACATCGGCGACCTGGAGCGGCAACCAGCGCGCGTAGATACCGATGATCTCGTCGGCCTGCTCGCGCAGGATGCCGGAGAGCGCCAGGCGGCCGCCGCGGCGGACATGCGCGCAAATGGCCGGCGCCAGAACGCGCAGCGGATTGGAAAGGATGTTGGCCACGACGAAATCATACTCGCCCGCAACCGGCTCGGCCGAATCGAAGAAGCTGGCCGAGACGCCATTGCGTTCGGCATTGGCGCGTGCAGCCTCGACCGCCTGCGGGTCGATGTCGACCCCGACCACGCTTGCCGCCCCCAGCCGCGCTGCCGCGATGGCGAGGATGCCCGAGCCGCAGCCATAGTCGAGCACACGCTCGCCGCCGCGGACCTCGCGCTCGAGCCACTCGAGGCACAGGCGGGTGGTCGGATGGGAACCGGTCCCGAAAGCCATGCCGGGATCGAGGACGAGGTTGATTGCCGCCGGATCGGGCGCCTCGTGCCAGGAAGGGACGATCCACAAGCGCCCGGAAACGCGGATCGGGTCGAACTGGGACTGGGTCAGCTGCACCCAGTTCTGTTCGGCAACCGGCTCGACCGAGAATGCCGGCGCCGGCAAGCCGAGCGCGCGGGCTGCCGTGCCGAGCAGGGACGCAACATCGGCGTCCGCCTCGAGCAGCGCGACCACGCGCGAACGCGCCCATCCCGGCGTAGTCAGCGAACCGGGTTCGCCGAACTGTGGCTGCTCGTCGGGCGTTCCGGCATCCGCATCCTCGATCGAAGCGGAGAGCGCCCCCGCTTCGAGCAGGGCATCGCAGAATGGCTCGGCTTGACCGGCATCGGTCAGGAAACTGACGCTTTGCCAGCCCATTGGCTACTTCTTCACTTCGCCTTTTTCGGCGAGGCGCTTTTCAAGATAGTGGATGCTTGTCCCCCCCTCGATGAAGCGCGCATCCTGCATCAATTCCTGGTGCAGCGGGATGTTGGTCTTGATCCCCTGGATGCTCATCTCCGACAACGCGATGCGCATGCGACGGATGGCCTGTTCCCGCGTGTCGCCATAGGAGATCACCTTGGCGACCATCGAATCGTAGTGCGATGGCACCGTGTAGCCTTGGTAGATGTGCGAATCGACGCGGATGCCGGGCCCGCCGGGAGGGTGATAGAACTCGATCCTGCCGGGAGATGGCACGAACGTGAAGGGATCTTCGGCGTTAATGCGGCACTCGATGGCGTGACCACGGAAAGTCACGTCCTTCTGGCGGTAGCGCAACCGGTCGCCGAACGCGACGCGGATCTGCTCCTGGACGATGTCGATGCCGGTAATCGCCTCCGACACCGGGTGCTCGACCTGAACGCGCGTGTTCATTTCGATGAAGTAGAACTCGCCATTCTCGTACAGGAACTCGAAGGTACCTGCACCGCGGTATTTGATCTTGCGGCAGGCCTCGGCGCAGCGTTCACCGATGCGCGAGATCAGGCGGGCCGGAATGTGCGGCGCCGGCGCCTCCTCGATGATCTTCTGGTGCCGGCGCTGCATCGAGCAGTCGCGCTCGCCGAGGTAGATGGCGTTGCCATGCTGATCGGCCATGATCTGGATTTCCACATGGCGCGGATTTTCCAGGTACTTCTCCATGTATACCGTGGGGTTGCCGAAGGCGGTCTGCGCCTCGGTACGCGTCATCTGCGCCGCGTTGACCAGCGCCGCCTCGGTGTGTGCCACGCGCATGCCACGCCCGCCACCGCCGCCAGCAGCCTTGATGATCACCGGATAGCCGATGGCGCGCGCAATCTTGACGATCTCCTTCGGGTCCTCGGGCAGCGCCCCGTCGGAACCCGGGACGCACGGCACTCCCGCCGCCTTCATCGCGTTCTTGGCAGAAACCTTGTCGCCCATCAGGCGGATGGTTTCGGCGCGCGGACCGATGAAGACGAATCCCGAGGTCTCGACCCGCTCGGCGAAGTCGGCATTCTCGGAAAGGAAGCCATAACCGGGGTGGATGGCCTCGGCATCGGTCACCTCGGCCGCCGAGATGATGGCCGGAATATTCAGGTAGCTGAGGGCCGACTGAGCGGGGCCGATGCACACCGATTCGTCGGCCAGCTTGACGTACTTTGCCTCGCGGTCCGCCTCGGAATGGACGACAACAGTCCGGATGCCCAGTTCGCGGCAGGCGCGCTGGACGCGGAGCGCAATCTCCCCGCGGTTGGCGATAAGGATCTTGCCGAACATGGCGCGGTCAGCCGATGATGAACAGCGGCTGACCGAACTCCACCGGCTCGCCATTCTCGACCAGGATCTCCTTGACGACGCCGCTGGCGTCGGATTCGATCTCGTTGAGGAGTTTCATCGCCTCGATGATGCACAGGGTTTCGCCTTCCTTGACCGCTTGGCCGACCTGGACGAAAGATTCGGCGCCCGGCGACGGCGAGCGGTAGAAGGTGCCGACCATCGGCGCCTTGACCACATGGCCTTCCGGGACATCGTCCTCGTCGTCGAGGCTCATCGAGGAGACGGCCGACGCTGCACCAGGTGCCATCGCCGCAGGCATGGCGTAGTGCTGCACCGGCGGGGCGGCAACGGCACCGTAATGCTTGGCGATGCGGACCTTTTCCTCGCCCTCGGTCACTTCCAGCTCCGAAATGCCGGATTCCTGTACCAGGTCGATCAGTTTCTTCAGCTTGCGCAGATCCATGGAGACTCCTTCTCTAGTTTCATGGGCGCCTGACGGCACCGCAACCGGCCCTGTGCCGGACTATTCGATGTTGATGCGGGTAAGCACGTAGTCGAGGGCCAGGCGGTACCCCTCGTGGCCCAGTCCGCAGATCACGCCAACGGCAAGATCGGAAAAATACGAGTTGTGCCGGAATGACTCGCGGGCATGCACGTTCGACAGGTGCACCTCGACGAAGGGGATGGCCACCGCCGCCAGGGCATCACGCAACGCGACGCTGGTATGGGTGTAGGCTGCCGGATTGATGATGATCGCGCGCACGCCCTGCTCGCGGGCCGCATGGATGCGTTCGATCAACGCCCCCTCATGGTTGCTCTGGAATGACTCGAGGTCGACCCCGGCGGTCTCGGCCAGACGGGCCAGCGACACGTTGATGTCGGACAGCGTGACACTGCCGTATACTTCAGGCTCACGCGTCCCCAAAAGGTTCAGGTTCGGGCCGTGAATGACCAGAACCCGTGGCTTTTGGCTCTGCTTCGAAGTGGATTTTTGCCTCTTCATGGCTGCAAGTTTGCCGCAAATCGCAGCAATTTGTCCAGCTTATTCGGAAATCAGCCTACGCAGGGCGTCTGCCCGGATACGCTCTCGAGCCCGCCCGTCGCGCGCCTTGAGGACCACTCGCTCGAGCTGCGGCGGCAGGATGATCAGGTTCGCATCCGCGCTCTCCGTCTCGACAACGAGCACCGCCTCCGCACGCTCGGCCCGAGGCTCCGCATGCGCGAACTCGACCCCGTGGTTGAGCAGGAAGATTTCGACCTCCTTGGCGCTGTCCGGAAACATCTGAATGTCGATGCGCGAATGCTCTCCCGCCGTCCCTTCGAGCACGGAACCGACAAGATACGGCGAGAACGGGGCGAGCAGGTCGAGCAGCTCCAGCGCCGACCGGCGCATCGCCAGAAGCATCCCGGCGTGCTCGTCGTCATCGAACAGGCTGCGGTAGGCACGCAACTCGGCCTCGACCTCGGCGTTGTCCGGGAAGGCCGCATGTGTCGGCAAGCCAAGCTGGCGGGCAGCCTTGCGCTTGGCGTGGTGATAGTCGGTAATCCCGTCTTCGGCCATCAGCCGGGCAGCGGCAGCGGCGATCGCCGAGCGAGTGCTGGGGCCCGCACGGGGCCGGTCGTGACGCGGCATGACAACTCGATCAAGGTAGAATCCCGCCCATTCTAACCACACTGCGCGCCATGCACATTCACATCCTCGGCATCTGCGGCACCTTCATGGGCGGCGTTGCCCAGCTGGCGGTCGCGGCCGGCCACAAGGTCACCGGCTGCGATACCAACGTCTATCCGCCGATGAGCGACCAGCTGCGCGACGCCGGCATCGAACTCACCGAAGGCTTCGACACCGGCCAACTGGCGCTGGCGCCGGACGTCTTCGTCATCGGCAACGCCATTTCGCGCGGCAACCCGCTGCTCGAAGCCATCCTCGACCAGGGCCTGCCCTACGTCTCGGGGCCGCAATGGCTGGCCGAGAATGTCCTGCAGGGTCGCTGGGTACTTGGCGTCGCCGGCACTCACGGCAAAACGACGACCGCCTCGATGCTGGCCTGGATCCTCGAGGACGCCGGGATGGCGCCCGGCTTCCTGATCGGCGGGGTACCGCTGAATTTCGGGGTATCGGCCCGCCCCGGCGACACGCCCTTCTTCGTCATCGAGGCCGACGAATACGACACCGCTTTCTGCGACAAACGCTCGAAATTCGTCCATTACCGGCCGCGGACCGTCGTCCTCAACAACCTGGAGTTCGATCACGCCGACATCTTCAACGATCTTGCTGCGATCGAGACACAATTTCACCATTTGGTGCGCACCCTGCCGCAATCCGGGCTGATCGTCTCGAATGCCGGCGAAGCCAGCCTCGAGCGCGTGCTGCAGCGCGGCTGCTGGACCCCGGTCGAGCGCTTCAACGACGCCGCCGGTTATCGGGTCAGCGGCGATGATGCCCGGGGCGACCTGGTCCTGCACGGCCCGGAAGGCATCATCGCCCGCAGCCGCTGGCAACTGTCCGGCGAGCACAACCGGGCCAACGCCTGCGCTGCCCTGCTTGCCGCCCGCCATGTCGGCGTCTCGCTGGCGCACGGGCTGGATGCGCTCTCGCGCTTCGTCAATGTCAAGCGGCGGATGGAAGTACGCGGCGAAGTGCGCGGCGTCACCGTCTATGACGACTTCGCACATCACCCGACGGCGATAGCCACCACCGTCGCCGGCCTGCGACGCAAGGTCGGCGAGGCCCGCATCCTCGCGGTACTCGAGCCGCGTTCCAACACCATGAAGCTGGGCACGATGAAGTCGCAGCTACCCGACAGCCTGGGCGAAGTCGATATCGCGTTCTGCTACGGCGCCAACCTGGGCTGGGATGCCCGCGAAGCGTTGGCGCCAATGGGCGAGCGCGCCATCGTAGAGGAGGAACTCGACCGCCTGGTCGATCAGGTCGTCATGGCTGCCCAACCAGGAGACCACATTCTGGTCATGAGCAATGGCGGTTTCGGTGGCATTCACAGCAAGATACTTGCTGGTTTAATGCAGTAAGCTGCCGATTGACTACACCTGCGCGGCCAGCCGGAAAAATGGGCCGAATATGAAAATGGCGCGGCGAGGTTTCCCTCCCGCGCCTTACCGAAGCAAGTGACTCAGCGCTCCATGGACTCGACTACAGCCAGCGCCGTCATGTTAACTACACGGCGCACGGTAGCGGTGGCGGTCATGACGTGGACCGGGCGAGCCACGCCGAGCAGGACGGGGCCGATGGTGACCCCTTCGCCGGACGTCATCTTGATCAGGTTGTAGCTGATGTTGGCGGCGTCGATATTCGGCATGATCAGCAGGTTGGCTTCGCCCTTGAGCGGCGAATCGGGATTGGCCGAGCGGCGAATGCCCTCGTCGAGCGCCGAATCGCCATGCATTTCACCGTCGACTTCGAGTTCGCCGGCGGACAGCGCGCCAACCAGACCGGCTGCCATCGCCATCTTGCGCGCGGACTCGGAGCCGCTGGAACCGAAGTTGGAGTGCGACAGAAGGGCGACCTTCGGCTGCATGCCGAAGCGCCTGACCTGCTCGGCCGCCATCAGGGTCATCTCGGCGATTTCCTGGGCACTCGGATTCTCATTGACGTGCGTATCGCAGATGAACAGCGAACGGCCCGGCAACATGAGGTAGTTCATCGCGGCCATCGTGGCTACGCCATTGCGCTTGCCGATGATGTTATTGACCACGCCGAGATGGTGGCTGTACTGGCCGGTCATGCCGCAGATCAGGCCGTCGGCGTAACCGAGTTTGAGCAGCATGGCGCCGATCACCGTCGGCTTGCGGCGCAGTGCATCCTTGGCGATTCCCGGCGTCACGCCGCGGCGCACCATCAGTTTGTGGTAGGCCTGCCAGCACTCGCGGTAGCGCTCGTCGGATTCCGGATTGACGATGTCGAAATCGACGCCCGGCTTGATCCGCAACTTGGCCTTCTCGAGGCGGCGCTCGATGACCTCCGGCCGGCCAATGAGGATCGGACGGGCGAATTTTTCCTCGATCACGACCTGAACAGCACGCAACACGCGCTCTTCTTCACCTTCCGAGTAGATGATGCGCTTGCCCTTGGCCTGCCGCGCGGCCTGGAAGATGGCACGCATGCCGGTCCCGGTGTGATACACGAACTCGGACAGCTTGGCGCGATAGGCATCCCAGTCGGAAATCGGGCGCGTCGCGACGCCGGAGTCCATCGCCGCCTTGGCGACGGCCGGCGCGATCTTGACGATCAGGCGCGGATCGAAAGGCTTCGGGATCAGGTATTCCGGACCGAAACTCAGGTTTGCACCGGGATAGGCCATGGCCACTTCATCGGTGACCTCGGCTTCGGCCAACTCGGCAATGGCACGCACGGAAGCCATCTTCATCTCTTCGGTGATGCGGGTGGCGCCGACGTCGAGGGCGCCACGGAAGATGAAGGGGAAGCAGAGCACGTTGTTGACCTGATTCACGTAGTCCGAGCGACCGGTGGCGATGATCGCTTCCGGGCAGACTTCCTTGACCAGCTCCGGCATGATTTCCGGGGTCGGGTTGGCCAGCGCGAAGATCATCGGCTTGGCGGCCATGGTCTTGACCATCTCCTGCTTGACCACGCCAGCGGTCGACAGGCCGAGGAAGACGTCGGCGCCGACCATGGCGTCGGCCAGGGTGCGCTTGTCGGTATCCTGGGCGTAGCGGGCCTTGGTCTCGTCCATGCCGCCCGGGCGGCCGACGTAGATGACCCCCTTGGAATCGCAGACGGTGATGTTCTCGCGCTTGACGCCGAGGTCGCACCACAGGTTCAGGCAGGATATGGCGGCAGCGCCGGCGCCCGAGCAGACGACCTTGATCTCGGCTATCTTCTTGTCGACGACCTTCAGGCCATTGAGCATGGCGGCAGCGGAAATGATGGCGGTGCCGTGCTGGTCATCGTGGAAGACGGGGATGTTCATCCGTTCCTTCAGCTTCTGCTCGATGTAGAAGCACTCCGGCGCCTTGATGTCCTCGAGGTTGATGCCGCCGAGCGTCGGTTCGAGCGCGGCGACCATGTCGATCAGCTTGTCCGGGTCGTTTTCGGCGAGTTCGATGTCGAAAACGTCGATGCCGGCGAATTTCTTGAACAGGCAGCCCTTGCCTTCCATGACCGGCTTGGCGGCGAGCGGGCCGATGTTGCCGAGGCCGAGCACGGCGGTGCCGTTGGTGACGACGCCGACCAGGTTGGCGCGCGAGGTGTACTCGGCAGCCGTTGCCGGATCCTCCACGATCGCGTCACAGGCGGCGGCAACGCCCGGGGAATAGGCGAGGGCGAGGTCGCGCTGGTTGGTCAGGCCCTTGGTCGGGCGGACGGAAATCTTGCCCGGCGTGGGCAGGCGATGGTATTCGAGTGCGGCTTCGCGCAGGTCCTTTTCCACGGTATCTCCCGGAGATTCGACAATTCTGGAAAACCGCGTAGGTTACCCCAAAGGCCGCCGCGGCGAAAGGGCCGTAATTATGAATAATTGGCCAAGTAAAACCTCCCCTGGCCGCTCCCGCTCAACGGAGACAGAATGCAAGCGCGCACGGAATGCATCAGATTGCGAATCAAGGCTCAGGGCCTGACGCTATTTGCGCAAGTCGTCGAGTCGCATGGCGAAAGCAACCTGCTCGCCATGAAGGCGGATGAAACGCCCGACCCGCGCAACCGGCGGGTTGAAATATTGCTGCCCTGAGCGGTCGACCACACCCGGCGACGTTCACTTCTCGCTCATCACGATCAGGTCACCGCTGGCGCCGGACTGCAACCGCTCGAGGTGCAGCGCGACCAGCGGATCCGCCGGGTAATCCACGGCCAGCGCCGCAAACAACGCCTGCGCATCGGGCTGCTCGGCAGCCATCGCCGCGTACGCGGCGCGGTAGGCGTCGAGCGGCGCGCGGGCGATGGTGGCATCCTCGATGACAGGCTCGAAAACCCCGAGCGCCTTCGTCTTGCCCTTGAGCACGAGCCGACCGACCGGGCGCACGACTGCGTCCGGGCAGTCGCGCAGGATCTCCTCGGAAACGCAGATTCGCGTGCCGAGGTGCTTGTTGACGCTTTCGAGGCGTGCCGCCGTATTGACCGGGTCGCCGAGCGCACGGTAATCGAAGATGTTCGACCCGCCGAAGTTGCCGACGATGACTTCGCCACCGTGCACGCCGATGCGCGTCTTCCCGAAGGGGACCCCCTTCTCCTGCAAATCGCGCGAGTAGCGGCTGGCAAAGGCGTCCATCTCCAGCGCGCAGGCGAGCGCCCGAGCCCGGTGGTCGGGCTGCGGCACCGGGGCCGAAAACATGATCGCCACGGCATCGCCAACGATGCGGTCGAGCGTTCCATCATGGCGGAAGGCGATGGCGATCATCTCGTCAAGATAAGCATTGAGCAGCGCCACCGCCTCACCCGGGTCGATCTTTTCCATCAGACTGGTGAAGCTGGCGAGATCGGTAAAAATGAAGCTGCAATCCTGACGCTGCCCGCCGAGTTCCATCGCGTCGGGGTGATCCACGAGGTAAGAGACCCGGTTAGGCGATACGTAGCGGGCGAAGGCCTCCTTGATCCAGCGCTGCTCGCGCTCGCTGGCAAAGTGGCGGAATACGCTGCACAGGATGAAGGTTATCGTGAAGACGATGGCCGGCGTCGCCGTATCGATCAACAGGCCCTCCTCAACGAAAGCGTACCAGCCCCCGCCAAGGGTCGCTGCGTTAATAACGGCGCCGGCCGTCGCCCCGGCCAGCGCACCCGCCTTGAGCGTCAAGAAGCCCATCCCCAGTCCGCCGACCACGATCAGGAGTGCCTCGAGTGCCTTGGCCCAACCCGGGCGCTGCAGGTAATAGCCGGTCAGGATCTGCTCCAGTGCCTGGGCGTGCGCCTCGACGCCGGGCATGACCCGGCCAAGGGTATTGAAACGCAGGTCCATCAACCCCTGGGCCGAGCTGCCGATGAGGACAAGGTGCCCCTCGAGCAGTTCCTGCGGCACCTTGCCGGCCATGACCTGCCAGGCTGGCAGGTAGCGTCCCGGCACCGCCTGCGAGTAATGCACCCAGACTTCGCCGCTCGGCGTGGTCGGAATGGTCACGTCGCCGATGCGAATCTCATCCAGGCCAACGCCCTCGCCGGCGCTCTTGAGGATCACATTGGGCACCCCCTGGCCAACCCGCAGCGTCTCGCCAGCCAGCGTCGCCACCGGCTGTCCGGCGACCTGGAGGACCAGCGGCACCCGGCGCACGACGCCGTCGCCATCCGGCACGAAGGTGAGCGCGCCGTTGCCCTTGGCGGCATCGGCCAGCTCCGGAAGGCTGCCGATGATGTCATTGAAGGAATGCAGCCAGCGCCCCGGCGGCTCTCCAGCGACGATGAAGCGCGCCATTTTGGCCGGCAACTCGGGCGCGTTCTGCGCCGATTTCGCCGCTTTGGAGCGGTCGACCGCAAAACCGACGACGACGTCACCGCGCGCCACGCTCTCGGCGAACACCCGGTCATGGTCGGGCAGTGCGACGAGCGCCTCGCGCAAGCTGCCCTTCAGTTGCCAAAGGTCGACCGACGCCTGCGGCGACGTGCGGTCAGGCTCGGCAAAGATGACGTCGAAGCCGATCGCCGCCACCCCGGCAGCACCCAACTGGTCGACCAGCTCGGCCAGTCGGGTGCGCGGCCACGGCCACTGGCCGAGGCGGGCCAGGCTCTCGTCGTCGATATCCACGATACGTACCGGCGCCTCGGCATAGGCGCGCGGTTTCCAGCGCTGATACTGGTCGAACAGGTTGTTGCGCAGCGACTGCAGGAGCAGGGCATCGGCCAGCAGCAGAAAGAGACCGGCCACCACGGGCAGCAAAGGCAACAACCAGGACAAACGCGGATTTTGCTTGCTGGCCATGATTTCTCCCACTTTCGAAACTCGATGCGGCGATGAGCTTAACGCATCGCAGAAATGCCAACGATGCCTTTTACATGTAGCGAGGGCAATGCTAACGTACGGGCATCGCACGTCAATTGCACGGGCTGTGCCGCACCCCGGGGGAAAGCCATGTCGAACCTGAACGTCCGTTACCAGAACTGGGTGCTCGCCAGCGTCGCCGCGCTGGTGGTGGTCGTGGCTGCCATCTTCCTGTTTACCGTACAGCGCACCTTCTCCCAACTCGCCGAGGAGAGCGCGGCGAGCCGCTTCACGCTGATCGGTCAGCAGGCCGATGCCAAGCTGGAAAGCCTGGTCGTGCAGAGCGGTCGCTTCGTCACCGCCCAGTCGCGCGTCGGACTCGACCGTTTCATCATCGGCGGCCGCATCAATGCCGAAGACATGGTCCAGGCTTTCCTCGGCTCGCTCGAGGCGGATCCGACGCTTTATTCACACTACTTCGGCCTCGCCAACGACGAGTTCCTGCAAGTCGTTGCCATTCGCGAGGACCTTCGCATCATGGCCGCGCTGAAGGCGCCCGAAGGCAGTTACTTCTCGGTCCGCCGCATCGTCAACGCGCTCGACGGAGACCGCAGCGAGCGCTGGGAATTCCTCGACCGTGACCGCAAGCCGATCGGCAGCCGCGAACAGGAAACCGAATTCAAGCCAACGGTCCGCCCTTGGTACAAGGGCTCGATGGAGATCGGCGGCCTCGCCATCACCGCCCCCTACGTGTTCGCGTCGACCGGCGAACTCGGCCTGACCGTTGCCATACCGCTTCCGAACAAGGCCGGCGTCCTCGGCACCGACATCCTGCTTCAGTCGCTGAGCCAGTTCCTGCTCCAGGTCAAGCTCTCTCCCAATAGCGCCATCGCGCTGCAGGACGCCGGCGGCCGCATCCTGGCCTTCCAGGGCAGCGGCCAGCGCTTCGGCGGCCAGAATTTCGCGGCGCTGACCCCGGCCGAAAAGATCGACAACCCCTATCTCGCCCCGCTGAAGGACACCAAGACGCTCGGCGAATCGCGCATCCTGCCGCTGGGCGACGGCGACAAATACATCGTCAGTCAGTACCGTTCCGAGCCGATTCCCGGCAACCCGTTCCGCGTCACCATACTCGCCCCGGTCAGCGACTTCTCGGGCGGCTTCGACCAGGCACGCAACAATGTCATGCTCGCCTCGCTGGCCGTACTGCTCCTCGCGCTGCCGCTCGCCTGGTTCGGCTCGCGCCGTGACGCGCGCACGCTGACCCGGCTCGCCGCTGAATCGGAGCGGATCAAGCACTTCGATTTCTCGGGCGAGCCGAGCAAGCCGGAGACTTTCCTCTATGAGGTCAAGGCGCTGGCCGACGCGCAGGCAGTCATGCAGTCGTCGATCAAGGAGCGCACGGCACAGCTCGAAGTCGCGCAACACAAGCTGGAGACGCTGGTCGACAACGGACTCCTCTTCTCGAGCGAGAAGAATCGCAGCAGGCTGCTGC